>Ga0222719_10003165_pt1 | contig 14715 bp, 24 predicted proteins | sample C33_34DmetaG_FD_165039 | JGI IMG/M metagenome (GOLD analysis project Ga0222719, IMG submission 165039) | Estuarine water microbial communities from San Francisco Bay, California, United States - C33_34D | ecosystem: Environmental > Aquatic > Marine > Unclassified | place: USA: California...
CACTAAACATATTGTCAACTAGTTGTTTAGACAAGTTGGCATAAATTCTACTTTCTACGTTAGCGATGAATCTATTGATAGTTTTATTATCTTCATCACGTTTTGCTTGCCTTTCGGCAGCTTCAGCATCTTCTTTTATCTTTTGTTTTCTCTGGTGTTCAAGTTGTTGTATTGATAACACGTGATTTGAATATCCGTTACCACTAAAGGACGGATTATTAAAATCTTGTGTCAGTTCACTTGATTGTAATGATGATGAGAATAGTATAAATCCAAAGAAAACACTTAATTTGATTAGTGTTTTCATATTACTATTTATCTGTTTTGTTCTTTTCTTCTTCTTCTCGGAGTGTTAAAATTGTGTTTAGTTTTGATTTGATACGAATTAAGTCATTATCAAGTCTTCTTATTTTATCCAAAAGACTTATTAATGCCTTATTAGCTTCACCTAGTTTACTGGTAACTTCTTGTGTGATATAGGTATAGATGAAATAGATAAACCAACCCATACCAATGGCTGCTAGAGTGGCAAATCCATATTGATTTAAGATTTCTACAATAGACACTAATCTCTCCTAGCATCTTTCTTGCCGTCTGCTCTAGCAATTCTATCTAAATCAGGTCTTAATTTTAATGAGTGTGAAATTAATGTGTCAATGTGTATCAAGTCATTGTTCATTGTTTCAATTCTGTTTTCTAATCCCATAATAATACCGTGTAGTCCTTTTACAGAACCTACAATACCTGCTAAAATATATTTTAAGATAATATAAATGAATACACCCATAGTAACGGCAGCCGCTACTGGTAATCCAAATTCAACTAGTATTGTAAAAAATAATTCCATTATTTTGTTTCTTCTTTTGGCTCGTAATACTCTTTATATTTGTCTAATATATCATTAGTAATCTTCAATTGATTTCTTATTTGAGCAAAGTTCTTTGCTATTAATTGATAATCTTCATCTGATAAACCAAACAACACAGGATCAAGTCCTTGTTCTTCCATCTTTTTAAATACTTCATCAGCATTTTCAGACGTAATAATAATCCATTTGATTTGTTCTAACTGTAGAGGTGTCGGCTTTTCTAAATTAAGTTCTTGTCTTTTAACTTCTTCTTTAAAGATACTTAATTTTTGTACACCTGAACAACTAGTAAGGAACGTAATTAGGGTTGCTAATACTAGGACATTCAGGATTGATTTCCGATTTCTTTGTAGCATTTAATTCCTTTTCAGTTAGAGGTGACCCACTAGCGATTTCAATACATCTTTTAGCGTTATCAGTACCTTTGTTAATAATTTTTTCTAAAACTTTTGTTTTTTCGATAGCTAATTTACCAATATCTCTATCTTTCTTTGTAAATCTTTTATCTAAATCTTCTAAATCTTTTTTTAAAGTATTAACTAAATCGTTAATCTTTTTATTTGCTTCTAAGATTTTAGCAAAGTCTTTCTTTTGATTTTCTATTAAAGTTTTTTGTTCTGTTATAGCTGACTCTAATTTAACAGCATTTTCTTTTAAAATAGCATTATCTTTTTGTAACTTCATAACGTAAGCAGCGCCGCCAAGTACGGCGGCACTGATAATCCCAATGAAAAATAATCTAATACTTAACATAGTTTAGTCTTTTTTCCAAATAGCCCATAGACCCCAAGCGATTGAAGCCCAAGCAGCCATTTTAGCAATAGGACCAGCAAATAAAATTATTAGTCCCATAGCAATAAGAGCACCTCCGTGCCAACTTGACACTTCTTTTACTCTTCCTTTTAACCAGTTAATCATATTATTTTACTCCTTTATTTTAGCACCGACTTTTCGGTGACCATTCCAAGCAACAAAACCACCTAAACGTAAGGCATAGTAAGCAAGATAGTTTAAAAAATAGAAACCATTAATCTCTATGTTTATATCTCTAAATATCTCATCTGCTTTTTTCTGATCTAATAATAAGATTGGATCTTTTTTATCAGACGGTTTCAATGCGGAATACTTATAAGCGTAATCGTGGACTAATCCACCAATTAATAAAACGCCTACTGGTGACAAAAACGAAGCAAGAAACTTCGGTATACTTGCTCCATCAAACTGAAAACCTGCTGGTATGACATACTTTTTGCCATTGATTTCGTAATGAAAATCTTTAGCAATTTCCCAATGTCTAACACCTAATAACCACATTAAAATTGCTGACCAAAAACCTTTACCTTTAGTAGCAATTCTCATTGGTTTCATAAGTGGATATTCTTTGTATTTAAAATTAACTCTATTGTCAATCTTCTTATCAAATAGATTGATGATAAAACCTATGATAATTAAAATACCTAATACTGTAAACTGCCAAAACTTAACTAATAGTGATAATATCAGTTCCATTATTTCTCCTTTTTATTTGTATCTATAAATGATTGATATACTTTATGAGCAGCACCTAAATCTCTTTTCTTCTTAGGATCTTTTGCCCTTTCACTTGCTACTTTAGCACGTTGTGACATAGCAATAGCAGCTTGAATTTTGTGTGCGTGTGTTCTACCTGAGTTTTTAATTTTACTTACTGACTTTCTTGCTGTTTCAGCATCTGTAAAACCTAGACCGTGAATAGTGCCTTTTGGATCTTCATCTGTATATAAGTCACTATGTTTATCTGAACCAGCTTTTTGTCCTGGTTTTTTTGGTATTCTATTTGTGTCTTCTAATGATAAAGGTTTATCTAAACCTCTAAAACTAATTTGATTATTATAATTTATATTATGAGTAGTTATTGATATATCTTTCATTCCACTCTTTTTTAATTGATTTGATTTATTTTCAGCATCTTTTTTCATTTTAAATGCTGTAGCAAACTTTTTATTTTTTGAGTCTGTATATCTTACAACATAGCCTATTTTTTCATTTAAAGTTTCTTCTTTTATAGGATCTAAACCTAATTCTTTTCTTACTTTATTCAATTGTATTTTAATTTCTTTTTGTTTTTGAGAACCTGGCATAGTTGACATAGCCTTTCTTGTCAACTTCATCATTTCAATTTTTTTCTTTTCTGTATTTGCCGTTAAGAACGGTCTCATTGTGCCTGGTGCTTGTGAAGAATAATTGGCTTGTAAACCTGTAACTCGGCTATCTCTACTGCCTCTACCTCTTGGTGGCAAATCACCTAAACTTGCTATCGGGTGATAACTGTCCAATCCACCGATACTAATTGTAGGCAATCCTAAATATTCTTTTAATGTTTTAATCTTTTTTGACATTATACTTTTCTCTAAAAGAAACGTATTCTTTTTCTGTTTCTACAGTAACCTCAGCAGGAACAAAACCGTTTTTTTCATCAATTTTGTCTTCCAACTTATTGATAGTTTGTATCATACTTTTTAACAAAGTAGAATTGTTGTCGTCACTTTCTTTAATTTTTCTTTTAAAAGTTTTATATTTACCAAACATTAAAGGATCTTTTTCATCCTTTTTCTTCTTTGATTTTACGCCAGGCTCACCAGCTGGTCCAACTCCCACACCAGCAATTTGTCCACCACCAACATTAACAGCAGGTGCGTCTTCATCCATTTTATTAATGATGTCTTCAGTTGTATGTTTTCTTAAAAATTCTTTATATGCTATGTTTGCCATAATCGAACTCCGATACTAATTGTCCATTTATTTCATAAATATCTACACCAAAACAATTCATTATTGGTGTGTCATCAATTTCTACAATTTCTCTGGACTCGTTTAAAAAATTTTCATATTGTTTTGTTTCTTTTAAATATGAAATAATTGTAGATTCAATTAATGTTTTGTGTTGTTTCCATTGTGGATTTTCTTTTAAAAATAATGCTAAACCAGCAGCAAACGAACCGATAGGTCCTCGAATACCTACTTTTGATAGAAGTCTTTTTAAATTAAAAATAAATCTATGTAAATATGTGTAGGATCTTTTTTCTTTTGTATCTTTAATGGTCTTATATTTTTTTAAAATATTACCTTTATCATCAATAATACCATACTTATAAGCATCTTGCTTAATAAAAGGTGTTGACAATAACTTTAATATCCTATAAGATATTAAAAAATCTATTGGTCTACTTCCACTTGTTGACATTATAGTTCCTTTAACATTCCTGTTATATTTACGTCTTCATTGACATCATTTAATTCATGTGGATAAAGATAACCAAGATAATTTAATACTGATTTTAAAGCTCCCCAATACATTCTATCTATTTTATATAATAATAATATACAAGCAGCCTCAACACCAAAGACATTACCTAAGACTATAATGTGATTAACAACTAGTCTTACTTTTATCTTTTTAGTTATCTTATATTTACGAAAGAGCCTTTTAAGATATTTAAATCTTTTCAGGTCTTCATATAGTTCCTTTTCTGTTTCCAGAGTAGGATTATCATAGTGGTGTTGAGCAAACAACAACCAATTGTCTTTCGTAATCTCCTTGAACATAAATCTACACTAATTTAGCGTAGACCTTAGATGTTCCGTTTTTTAATGTTTCGTATTCGACTTCTAACTTTAAGCCACCATCTTTTTTATGAGATATACCGTCATCATTAATATCGGAACCATCAGTGTCTTTACCAAATCGTCCACCAAATTGTTTCACTTCAGCAGATACTTTACCTTTATCACCTTCCATTACAACTGGTGATACAGTAAGACCTATTCTTTGTAGCTTTTCTCTTAGTTCATCAATAGCTTGTTGTGGCTTTAGATATTCCATATTACCTATAGCACCAACAAAACCATTAACTCTTTTTAAGACATCAGGATCTTGTATGTTGTGAGCTCCTAAAGCACTGTCTTCAATAGAATTTTCCATTCCTTGAGTGCCAACACCTTGAGCGTCACCTTCGTAACCTGATTCTTTTATGTGTTGTTTAAAAGTTTTCATTGTTCTCCTCTTACTTATATTTGTCTGATTTTCTTTTAGTGCCATCAGCTCTAGGTATCAGACCTTTAGCTTTAAGATGTGCTTTATCGGTAAAACCAGCCTTTCCTGCTTTATATCTTGTCATAGCATCAGCAGTATTAGGTGCTTTTTCCTTAAGCACATCTTCTTCAAAATCTAATACATCTTGTTCTTTTACAAATGTTTTAAATTTTTTCATTAGCTTGTTGCCAAATTTAATGCTTTTTCTTTTTCAGGTGGCATTTTTTTGTCATCTGAATCCAAAGCAATTAGTTTGTCTATCTGTTGAATGGCACCGTAAACAGCATTTAAATTACTTTTCATAGTACCTAAATCTTTTTCAACAGTTTTTATTCTTTCTTGTAAAGTTTCAAAATCTTTTTTTAAAACTTCTTTTTCACTTTTTAAAGTTTCTAATTGTATAGCCATAATAACCTTTTAATCAATTAAGATATAACAGCACCTTGATTAGCAATTACATTCCAATTTGAATTTTTGAAAAGTAAAGTTACTGTTTCACCTGGTGCGTTTAATACGATAGTAGAATAACCTCTTAAATTAGAAGGTGTAATTGTTACCGCATTTGAGCCAGATGTTGATGTGTTGATAATTGTTTTAACTTGTCCATCAGAACCGTCTGCTAATGTAGCAGAAGCAGTTGCTGAAGTAGCATTGATCTCAGTAATTGCTGTAGTTACGTTTACAACGATAGTTGTTGAACCATCAGCAGTTTCTTGTTGTGAAGCTTGTTTTAATCCTAACCAAGAAGGTATATTATTAAAAACATCTTCAGCTGCTACTTTTTTGTTGATTGGTGTACCACTTGGATCATCTACTACGTGAAACAAGTCGGCACTTGCGATTGCGTCACCTAAATCGGTTAACGCTGTGATTTTTTTATCTGCCATTTTTTTCTCCTATTAACCCCTTATGGGGGATGCTACTCTAGGTATTTGCCTAGATCAATTTATTCATATAGTATATATAAGGGCGGATTGTCTGTGTTAATCTCCGCCCTTATATAATTAGTTATTAAGCAGCGTCTGTTAATGCTACTAAAGTTTCGTATTGATCTCTTCCGTTTCTACCACCAGAACCAGATACTTTTAGGTTCCAACCTGCGTGAGCAGCACCTGCTGGTACTTCTCCGTCAGCGTAGTTAAACAGACCAACTGTAACGTTAGTTATAAAGTCATCTGCTTCAGCGTTCTCAAATAACTTGACAACAGCTGCCGAGTCCACTGGACCCATATTTGCTAATGTTGGTGCTTTGTTAACTTGTAATAAAGCCCATAATGGAGCACTTGTATAAGCGTCCGCTTTTCCCCAACTTGACATATTATTCTCTCCCTTGTGTTAAATACTATAAGGTACTCACTTTTGTTAATACTAGTAATATTTATATGAAAGAGTGTTTAGAAACCAAGTTTTTTCAACTCGGCAATAGCTTGACTGGCAGTGGTAAATCTAATACCGTGACCACCTCTTTGTGTGAATTGTGTTGTATTTTTGATGTAATCGTCAATCAACACGGCAGGTGAACCTGCGACTTTAGCGTAGTTTTGTTTTTGAACTCGTTTAACTAAGTTAATTCTGTTTTGAGGTAAGCCTAAATTCTTTTTTGCCCAATGTGTTTTTCCAGGTATACAGTTTGGATCGTGTGCGTGTTCTACATAAGCAGATAAGATATGAGGATTATACTTCTTAATATAGTCCCATAACTTCTTGCCTTCAGCAAGCCACGGCATTGAGTGCCAAAATCTAGGATTTTCTATTACTTTACTCCAACGACCTTTAACATCAGGATCGGCTGCCCATTTAGATATAGGCATTTTTACAGTTTTTTCTAATTGTTTTTCGAAGTCACAAAGAACTCCGTCCATATCACAGTAAATTCTTGGTAAATTTGGTTTCATAGTGTTTTCTTATCTATAATATACAACATTTACTAGCCCAAGTCAAGCAAAAAATTACTTAAAAAAGGCTAGTAAAATCAATATTAATGTTTGTAATCTACAGATGGTTTAGTATCAACTGGTGTTTTTGCTTTATCTGTCATTGTTTTGTTCTTATTTTGTTCTTTTTCATCTGATTCTTTTTTCATTTTATCTTTCATTATTTTATAAGCAACACCGACTGTTAATGGAACTTCACCTGTTTCTGGATTTGGTTCTGGCTTAACAGCTTTATGTTTTTCGTTTTCTAATTTTTGTTTAAGTAAAGTAACTTGATCTTTTAATCTATCTACTTCGTTTTCTTTAGATTTTTTTTCTTCTTCTTTTTTCTTTTGCTCAGCATCTACTTCAGTAGAAACATCATCTTTAGATGACTTCATATACTTAGCATTCTTTTTAACTTCTTCTAATTCTGTAGCAGAGTTTGACCATACATCATAGATAGATTTCATTAAAGAAAATCTTTTAGAAGTTTCTTCATTCATAGATGGATTAGCTTCTTCTCTATGTACTTTTTTACCTTGTTTAAAAAGTTGTACAGCAGTTTTCTTATCTGGAGCATATACGTGATTTTTATTATCAGGTGTATTTTTATTATCTATGTAAGCAATACCGTTTCTAATTTCAAATCTATCATTATCATAAGCATCTGATTCAGTTTTTAATTTTGGATCAGGATCAACAATATCTTTTTCACCTTTAGCATCTTTTTGTTTTTGATTTTGTTTATCTTTATGATAAGTATGTGTTTCTTCTACTTCTTCTTTTGCGTCTTCTTTTTTCTTAATAGCTTTTTGTAAAGCAGGTGGAAGTTTCTTTTGAGCAGCAGTTAATTCATCTACTTTTGCCTCTTTGATATGATAACCTTTCATATCACAATGTTCACAACCTTTACCCTCACATTTAGGACATTCGATTTTTTCTTCTTTTACTTCTTCTTTCTTTTCATCTTTTTTAATAGATTTAGCAATATCATGTGCTTTTGTAATTGTAGATTTTTTTAAAGGTGGTTTATCGCCTGTAGCTTTCATTGCCTGTGCCATTCCAACAGCATAAGGATTATCTACGGCTTCTTTAATTTCTTCGTCTTTTGCTTTGTGTTGTTTATCAATTTTACTAAAAAATGCTTTCTTTTCAGCAGGTGTCATAGCACCAATACCTTTACCAGCTTTTTCTAATTCTTTTTTAAATTTCTGTTGATATTCTGACTCACTAACTTGTGAAGTCATTTTGGCAGCTAGTTCTTCGATACTGCCAGGTTTTGTGTTTAAGTATTTTGTCATTACTTTTTACTCCCTTTTACTTTGGCAGCCAAATCTGAATCAGCGCCTCCCCAAGTTCCTGAGGATTTAGTTACAAATGAATTGACTCTAGCAAATGCCCATTGTTGTTGTGTCGCACCTGGTCGGTGACCACCTTTCCAAGCAGCCATTCCTCTATCGTAAACTTTCTTTAATATTGAATAAGGCATACCTGTTTTATCTGCCTTATTTTTTAATCCTTGTATAGCTTCAAACGTAAGTTTAGCACCTTCGTTTACACTTTCTTTAAATCCAAGTTGTGATAATCTTTTCTTTACCATTGGTCTAACGTCTGATACATTTTTCTTTGAAGCAGTATATAAGTCATCTAATAATTGATCGTCAAATACAAACGCCATAACTTTGTCGTCAGCATTTTTAGCTGGTTGTGGCTTAGACATAAATTGTTTATAAGCATTTTTAGCTTTCATATACTCACTTGATGATTGACCACTATATTTCATTAAACCACCAATCATAGTTCCTTCACTCATATATCCAGCTTTTAATGGTTTTAACTTATCAGCTGTAAACTTATGTTTTGAAATTAATCTAGCAACGGCTAAATCTGATACAAATGGTATATTAGCTTTAACTAATTTTTTTAATACTTCAATATTATAATCTATTTTTGTCATTATAGACATCAACTTTTGAGCCTGATCGCCAGATATTCTTCGACCTCTCAATGGATCATATGCCTTTTTAAGTTGTGATATTTGAGCATCTGAAAACTCATTTAATAAGTCTAAGTATAAGTCTTCATTAGCACTTTCAGCTTTTATCGAAGCTCCATAATAGTTTTTTAAATCAGTAGCATATTTGTTTAGGTCATCACCTTTACCATCTACTTTCATTACTAAACCCTTTGCGTCAATTGTAAAACCTTTTTTTGCTAACTCAGTAGAAGCTTTTGACATTTTATCCATTGATTTAAATGTAACAGTCATCTTTTTAAACTCATTTAAGTTTTCTTCACCTAAAATATCTTTTACTGTTTTAACATCTAATTTTAATTCTTTAGCAATTTTTTCAGCAGACGCACCTTGTTTTCTCATAGCATCTATATCTGACATTCTGCCTTCATCAATCTTTGGTTCTGGATCAACGATTTTCTTTTCACCTTTTTTAGGGTCTTTATAAGCAGCGTGTTTATCTTTATTAATATCACTAGTAGGATAATTATCTGCTTCTTTTAATTCTTCGTTGTATTGTTTAATTACTTTATAAACTTCTGGATCATCTGACAAACCTTTAGCAAGTTTTTCTATTTCTTTGACAGTACCAGTCATATCGTTTGCCATTTTTTTAGCAATCTCTTTTGCTTTTTGTTTTAGTGAAGATGTAAAACCTTCTTCTAATTCTTCGTTTTGTTTCATATCAGGATTATACATTAAATAATCTGAAACTGAATTAATATAGTCTTTTGCTTTTGTAATTTTAGATTGTACCCAAGCTTCTAATGGATTGCCTTCATCTGATTTACCTTGTAACATAGAAGCAAGTTGAGTTGCTTTATCAGCAATAGCTTCTAATTCACCACGAGCCATAGAAACTTCGTGGTCGTTTTCATCTTGTTCTTTTACTTTTCTAACTTCTTTTAGAAGTTGACTCATTGTTTGTCTGTATCTACTCATTATAGGGCTCCGTGAACATCTGACCAGTTTGATACTTTTCTTTTTAAATCATCATACATCATTTTTTCTAATCTTTGTCTTAATGTAATTGCGTCACTTCCAATCACTCTTCCATAAGTTACGTGTATCATTTCTAATGCCTTATAAGCATCAGCCAGTTTTTTGTCTTTTAATATTTTATCAGCTATATATCTTCTTGCTTCAAAGTGATTATTACTTGCTGTTTTAGCTTCAATATATTGAATATCTTGTTTTGTAGCAACTGCCTCTTGTAAATCTCTTTTAAATTCTTTTAAAGTTTTAGTCATTTTCTTTTATCTCTATTACGAGTTTCCCTTTCCCTTTGTGTACTCTATGATACACTAGTTTTTTAATTTCATACTCTTGTCCCATTAATAATGGTATGGGTAACTCATTATCCATTTGTAACTTCCAATCGTTACTTTCAATTACTCTTATAGTTCGGTTTTTTTCATCTCTATGCCAAACTAATTCGTCACTATCTACATTATTATCAAAAGTTCTTATATGTTTTTTGCCATCAAATAAATCAAATTGTATATCATCAATATAAGGTTTCATTTACCAGAAAAAGTTACCTCCGCCCGACATACCTAAACTCTTGGCATATCGTGGCAAGTTACAAGCCCAATAAGCAGCCTTTGTTTTATCTTTTTGTTGGTCACATCTGTGACGAGCAGCAAAAGATTTTCTTGCCTCTGGATTTTTCAGTTTTACTGATAATCCTGTTGTGTCTCCCCAAGTAACTTTTTTAATCTTGTCACCATCACGGACAAACACATAAAACTTTTTCGGTCCACCTCTTTTTGGTTTGTTTAAAGGTGGCGTCTTTTCTTCTTCTTCAATTGGTATGTCAAGTGGTACTTTTTGATCTTCGTAAATACCAAACTCACCAATATCTGATTCGATAAGATGTTTATCCCAATCATTTAAATCAGATAAAACACCTTCATTGTACAATTCTCTGGCTTCTCTAAACAATCTATAAAATTCTTCACTGTGAAGTCTATAGATGTTGTGTGCTAGAGGTATGTTGTTTTCAATATGATAGTGTACTGATTCAGAAATCTTGTCTTTATAATCTTTAAAACTCAATAACATTAAAGTTTCTCCATCATTGTTTTCACAACTTCATCTAACTTGGCACGCCATTCTTCTTTGTACCTTTCCTTATATTTATCTATCACGGCATTTGAAAGTGCCCATTCCTCAATGTCTTTTTTGTTCACATTGTCTGTAGGATAGCCACGTTTCTTAGCATCTACTGGCTTTGCGTCTGGCGTTTGACCAGGTGTAATTTCTTTAGTATGATTAGCATAATCAGCTCCAATTTCATACGCCTCAGGTACACAATTAGGCACCTGTTTTCCATTCTTTGTTTTCATTCCAACTTGTTTATAACCTTTCCAACAAGCATCTGCTAATTCTCTTTTTAGTTCTCCAAACATCTTCTTATATTTTTGAGTATGTTTAGATGGTTTAGTTTTTGCCTTTTCATCTCCAGGCGCAGGTTTGTAACCTGGCTTCGTAGTATCTTGTTTTTTAAAGAAATCAGCTCTAGCTTTTTTAGTTGACTTTGATAAGTCTTTATAGTATTTCTTCGGTTGAGTTCCTTTTTTCTCAGGACCAACTTGTTTATCTTGTGGTAATTTTCTTGTATGACCGTCATCTTTCTTTTCATCAATAGAGGACACTGCCTCAAATCCATAATCAACATCTAAATTAAATTCTCTCACTTCGACCTCCCTATCGGCTGCTATAGGAATACAATCCCATATCCAGGCTTTGTGTAGATTGTTATTATTGTCTTCTACGACAATATAATTTGTTGATCTTCGAACAACTTTACCTTGTATATCTTCTTTTACATAATCAACTTGATCTCCAATATTAAAAATCATTTCTCTTACGTACAAATCTCTTATTTGTTGTTGTTCAAATTCTTCTAATGTAGCAATTGGTTTAGCACCTGCTACGTGAGCAAGACCACCATAAGCGGCAGCCAAGTTCATTCCTTTTCTTACATCTTTCATTAAACTATCAATCTGTCTAAATCCAGATGGTACTCCTTTTGAAAATGATTTAACGTCACCTTTAGAGGCAGCATCTCTCATCTTACTTGCTGACATACCAGTAGCACCTTCAGCGTCAGGATCTCTTTCGCCAGCTGAAACTACTTTTATATTATTAAAGTTATAATAACCGTGACGTGATTTTACGTCATTGTATTTTTTTAGTATGCCTTCAAACTCTCTAACTCTATCACTTCCAACAACCATAGTAATATCTGTGTAACCTTTTTTATGTAAATCAGTTGCTAAATCTAAAACCATATTTGTAGGATTTAATTCTATCTTTGAAGCGTGTCTAGGAAACATTGACTTCATATAAGATAATTTTTTAGATGGCGATAACGGATTCTTTTTACTATCTTCACTTCGACTTAAATAAACTTTATAATCATTTGTCGGTTGTTGTGCTACTTTATTAATTAATTTTTCGTGCCCAATTGTAGGTGGATTAAATCGACCAAACGTAAAGGCAACAGACTTACCTTTTGCCTCGTGGACTTCTAAATCTTTTATTTCTTTATCAGTAACAATACCATCATCTAAAATCTTTTTACAGTATTTGTAGAATTTCATATAGTGATATTTTTCTAATAACTTATAGATAACATTTTTAGGTAATCTGTTTTTAACACCATAAGTTCTAATCTCATCAGGTGTCATATCTCTATTAAAGGCTGCTCGTCTTTCAGCATCAACAGTATCGCCTATCTTAATAATGTCTTCAATACTATCTTCTATTTCATCTAACTTATCTTTAACTTTATCTTGTAAATCTAAAACTTCATTTGGTGACAATTCTTTTAATTCATTGTAATCTATTATATCTCTTTTTAATTCACCTTTAATTACATCTATCTCTTGTACTTTCTTTTGAAAGTCTTGTAAATATAAGTTCATATCAAAATCAAATTCTTCAGGTTTTTTGATAAACTTATCTGTATCAATATTGAATACAGCATCAGCTTTTTTATTTTGATCTTCGTAAGTATCTTTGTCTGTAATAAAATAATAGTTAATAGGATGTTTTGTGCCAGGTATTTCTTTACCTTGAATACTATCAGGACTAACAGATGACAAATACTTTTTAGATAATCTTAATCTTTCATCTTCTTGTTTTTCTACAGGCACATCAAATAAAATATTAATATCTAAATCAGCATCATTTCTATATCTTTTAGTTAAGATAGAACCGATAAGTGATTTTTGTAATACAGGATATTCTTTTTCAAATTCTTTTATTTGATCGTTAATTAATTTTTTAACACTATCTTTTATCTTTGGATTATCCGTATCAGCATCATCAAACACACCTGGCGCATATGTACGTCTAGGTATATCAATAATACTTTCTTTTATGTAATCTTTAAATCTCATTACATTCTCTTTCTTGCCTGTAACTCTTTTGAAATCCAATTTTTACCAATATAATTTTTTACAGGTGTTCTTAAATATTGACCAATAACTTTATTAGCTCTATTTAATGTTTGTGTTAATAATTCTTGTTCACTTCTATTATTATCAATAACTATAAAATTTGACATACCAAATAATCTTTGATATTTGCCGATATTTGATTGTACCGTATCCCAACTTTTCTTTACAATATATTCTGGCACACTTCTACTTCTTTTTTCATTTCTTTCTAATGCCACTTCTAAACTTGTGTTAACAAAAATCATATAATTATCATATCCTAAAGCAGTTAAATTTTGATGTTGACTAGCAACTAAATCATAATCTCTAGCAGTACCATCAACTACAATACCTAATCGACCATTTAAGTAAGAATCCATCATTGAAGCAGTTGTTGTCTTTGCTCTCTTTCTTAACATATCTCTAAAATAAGCTTCTTCATCTGGCATTTTCATAGATAGATTTGCTTTTTTTAAATTATTTTCAAAAGCTCTATCTGAATTTACTAACTTTAAACCTGAGCCAGCAAAAGCATTTCTAGTTACAAAAGATTTACCAGAACCAGGTCCACCAGCTAAGAAAAATGCTTTTAAGATGCCTTTATCATAAACACCTTCTTGTAAACTTATTTTAAAATCTGTAAACTTTTTCATTTAACTTTCTCTATAATTTTATTTGCTATATTTTCAGGTGTATCACCTTCTGCTTTGATGTTTATTATACTGTCTTTAAAATAATCAAGTAATGGTCTTGTTTCTCTTTCGTAAACTTTTAATCTTTGTTTGATAATTTCTGGTTTATCATCTTCTCTACCACGTGCCGTTAATCTTTTAATAACTTCTTCTTCGGATACCACTAAGTTAACAACATAATCGTACTCAATATTTTCTTCAGTCATCTTTTTAGCTTGTTCTACGTTTCTAGGAAAGCCATCAAAGACATAACCGTTTTGAGCATCTGATTGTGATACTCTTTCTTTTACTGATCTCATTACTATATCAATAGGAGCAAATTCACCTTTTGCTAATAACTCTTTTACTTTTCTTCCGTCTGGTGTATCTTGTTTAGCAAGTTTTCTCATCATATCGCCAGTGTAGATATGTGGTATATTTAATTTCTTAGTAATAATTTCTGAATACGTTGATTTGCCAGCACCAGGTCCACCAATCATTATTATTTTTGGTCCGTTTACAGCTTCTAAAAATTGTCTAAATGATTTCATTAATTATTACCTACATACATTGTTCTTGGCACATCTACTAAAATACCTTCACCAAATACAGACAATTCGTGTGAACCTGTATTTGTAGCACATTGAAATTGTATGTCTGTTTTTTCATCATATTTAAATGGTATTCTTCTTTGAATATTCATATTGTTAAAAAATGTAGTTCTTG
>Ga0222719_10003166_pt1 | contig 14712 bp, 17 predicted proteins | sample C33_34DmetaG_FD_165039 | JGI IMG/M metagenome (GOLD analysis project Ga0222719, IMG submission 165039) | Estuarine water microbial communities from San Francisco Bay, California, United States - C33_34D | ecosystem: Environmental > Aquatic > Marine > Unclassified | place: USA: California...
GTGATAAAAATGGTATACCGGTTGCACCACAAAAAAAGAATCCAGATGGTACTGCTAAGAATGCACTTGATGTAAAAGACAATATAATGGGTACACCGATAAAACGATAAATAACACTAACACACATTAATCAGGAACTAACTATGCGTGATATTATTAGTAAATTAGAAGAATTAAACACTGACAAGCAACCTGTAAAAGAAGGTAATATGAGTGATATGGCTCAAGAAGTAGAGAAAGATCACGAAGTACAAATGGCAAGAAACGACCTATATAAATCTGCAAAATATGCAGTAGCAATTCATAAAATGATGAAAGACATTTCAGAAATGGAAGGCATAGATGGTTGGGTTGCAGCAAAAATTACAAAGGCTGCTGATTACTTGGGCAGTGTAAAACACTATATGGAAGGTCAGATGATGGCTGATGTTGAACTAGCAGTTGTTCCTGTTGCTGGTGATATGACGGATGCAATGACTGTTCCAGAAGAGGAAGCAGTAGAAGAAGTACATGAAAGTATTGAAGAAGGCTCCGGTGATACAATTATGTTCAAAGGTAAAGAAATTGACCAAGACACCATCGAATATGATATGCAAGACTACAGTGATTTAATTTTTGTGCTTGAAGATGGTGTAAAGTATACAGACGGAACCCCGGTTGCTGACGAAGACTATGATGCACTACATGAAGAATACGACCTAATTGAATGGGTACGTATTGACTATGTAGATAGACAGACTCCATATGAAAGTGCCGTAAAAGAAGATCCAATGGCTGATTTATTAAAAAATCTTCCTAAGAATAAGGCTACCAATCCAGCATCAACTAGTCAACAAGATATGATTAACAAAATAATTGCTAAACTTCCAAGAGACGATGCAGAAAAAGGTATAGATGGACAAGCAAAAACAATGCCAGACACTGATCCCGTAAAACCTACAACACCGCCTGTACCAATGCAGAGAAAACAAGCAATTGCAAATAAAATGGCACGTGATCCTTATGGAGCAGACAGAACGGCATCTTTTGGAACAATGAAAAATTGGAGTAAAAAATAATGGACTTCTCACAACTAGTAGCAAAAATGAATGAAATAGAGAAGAACGAACCTCCTAAAGTAATTCAAGAAACAGGTGCAATGAAAACTGAAGTAGGTGCTACAAAAGATTTACTTTCAAAGTTTAACGAAATACAAGATACTAATCCTTACGAGCCAGTAGTCGCTGAAGCAAAAGTTAAAGAGGAAGAAGTTGAAGAAACTATGCAGGATAGATTTGCAAAGTTTATGAAAGCAGAACGTGAAAGTGGTACTGAAGTTGAAGAAATGAGAGTTGGGCTTGAAGAAGCAAGTGCAGAATACGAGTATGCAGACCGTGCATTTAGTAAAATGTCTGAAACAATTAATATGTTAGAAAAGATGTGCCGTGAAGGTGGAATGTTAGAAACAAAAATTAAACAAGCCGGCGGAGAAGAAAGAGAATCTCTTGCAGATATGAGACAAGCACTAAGTGATGCATATGAGGCATGTGAACAAGCACACTATGATGCACTAGGATCTGGCGATAGTAATTCAGGTGAATAAAAATGCGTCTAAACGAATTTGCTATTCCAAAATTAATTGAAACAATAAGTACTCTTACTGAAAAGAACACTCCTACTGATCCAGGCAAATGGAGTTACTACAAATCACAAGCCAAAAAGAAGTTTGAAGTTTATCCAAGTGCTTATGCTAACGCATGGGCTGCAAAGAAGTACAAAGCAGCAGGTGGTGGCTGGAGAAAAGGCAAGTAATGCGGTTTAAAGAAGTTACAAATGTTAAAGGTATGAAAGGTTATCGTCCAGATAAACCTGCTCCAGAACAAAAAATAAAATACAGAGATTTCTCTCCTACTAAAAGTGATGCAATGTCTGCACAAGCCAAAGCCGCAGTTCTTAAATCAAAAATAGATCAAAAACCAAGTGTTGACATGATGGTAATTACTAACAAAGGATTAAGAGATGTTGTTGCAAATAAAGATAAACTTGCGACAAATATGAGTAAGACTGCCGGGGTAGACCCAAAAGCAGTAGATAAGATGATTGCAAAGCAAATGTCTAAACCAATGGGTAAAAATCCAATGATGAAAAAGACAACATCAGGTGGTGGCTGAAGGAAAGGCAAGTAATGCGTATTAAAGAGTTTGGAAACAAAAAACAACTAAATGAAGTTGCTCCTTTACTAGCATTAGGTGCAGGTTTAGCAAGAGTAGGCACTGCAGCAATTAGAGGTATAGGTGCAGTAGGTGGAGCTCTTGCAAGTTCATCATCAGATCAAAAAGACAATACAGATTATTTCAAACTAGGGCAAGACATTGCCAAAGCAACAGAAGATATGGATCCTAAAGGACCTGAGGTTACTATAGGCGATTATACAACAACACATTTTTATATGTGTGGAAGTGCAATCGAAACTGCAGAAAAACATGCTGACAAATCAGGCATGGAAAAACTTATAAAACTACAGGATATGATATACAAACTAGAACGTGCAGTAATGGACGCTGGCGAATCCTCAGACGAAGCAAAGGAATTTGCACAAACAGTACATATAGAAATTATGCAGACTGCAAGAGACATTGGCATAGATGACGAAGTTGCTGAATATCAGAATATGCATTTAGATAGTATCGTTAAAGGTGATCCTAAACCAGGATTTGGTCGTGTAGACATAGATGAGCAAGAAGAAATTACATTAGATGAAGATCAAGACTTTCATGAAGAATTTGGAATACTAGGATACAGTATAGACGAAAATGATATGTTTGAAGCAGAATATCGTGGACGTAAAGTTAAACTTAATAAACCTATGCAAGGCGATGTAAAAAAGTTTAAAGTATATGTTAAGAACAAAAAAGGCAATGTTATTAAAGTAAACTTTGGGCATGGTGGAACAAGTGCTAAAGGTAAGACAATGCGTATTCGAAAAAGTAATCCTAAAGCACGTAAGAGTTTTAGAGCTAGACACAACTGCGATAATCCAGGACCAAAGACAAAAGCAAGATATTGGTCATGCCGTAAATGGTAAACTTTGCTAAATAAAGCAACGGTAAAATAACAAGACTCAATTTTTTTTGAGCAAATTTTTTTTGACAAAAGGAAACAAAAAATGACGCAACTAATAGAACCAAGTAAATTTACAGACACAGTAGGCCTTTTAAGGTCCTTTTTTTTGGACAAAGGATTTTTAGAAGTACATACACAAAACAGATTAAGCATACTGGCGGCATGTGAAGATCCATTCAATGTAGCAACATATAATTACGCAGGTCAGGTTTGGCCACTACCACAAACAGGCCAGATGTGGTTAGAACATGAATTATTAAGTAAGCCAGATAGTAAGGGCTTTTTTTGTGTGTCCACTTCCTACAGACAAGAACCAAATGCAATACCGGGCAGACACGACATTATCTTTCCAATGTTTGAATTTGAAATGCCAGGAGACATAAATGACCTTAAGAAGATGGAATACGAATTATGTGAATACTTAGGCTTTCCAGCAATAACAGAAAAGACATATGCTGATTGGCAAAAATATTATGGACTTGCTAGTGATTATGAAATGACTGCTGAAGAAGAAACAAAAATGTACAACGAGTTTGGTGCAACTATGATAACAGACTTTCCAGAAATGACATCACCATTTTGGAATATGAGTAGATACCCAGGTGAAACAGAATCCAAAAAGATAGATGTAATACTAGGTGGTATGGAAACAATAGGTAGTGCAGAACGTAGTACTGATGTAGACATGATGAGAGATACATTCCACACTATTACAGATGGTGCTTACAGTAACTTACTTTACAAACTATTTGGCAAAGATAGAGTAGAAGCAGAGCTTGAAGAATTTTTAAAGTTTGATTTCTTCCCAAGAGTAGGTGGTGGAATAGGCATGACAAGAATGATTGCTGCCTTAGAAAAGCATAATGCACTAGCAAAGGCAGCTTAGTTTATAATCTGGGGTGATGAAATCGGTAGACATGCACGACCGTTTATCGTGTGTTAAATGTACTGCAATATATTTAGCGTGTAGGTTCGAGTCCTACCCCCAGAGCCAAACTGCAATATAAATAGAGTTATGTACGCAGTTTATCAACATTGGGATCCACTAGAAGTATGTGTGGTGGGCAAAGCATATCCTCCAGAATTTTATAGTTGGATTAAAGACATAGAAACACGTAAAAAGTTTGAACAAGTAGCAAGAGAAACAGAAGAAGATTTTCAAAAACTAATAAAGTTACTTGTTCAATTTGATGTTGAAATATTACGTCCAACTATACCTAACACATTTGAAGATTGCATGATTGATAATGTATGGGTGCCTCCACCAGTTACTCCAAGAGACTATTTTATTCAAATACATGATAAATGTTGGGTGCCAGTAGTTCCAAATGCTAACCATGCACATAATTCTTTCAAAAAACAAAAGCAAAAAACATGGGCTCAGTTTCAATTACATGACCAAAAGAAGCATAATAGAAAATTAGATTTTTATAAAGATATTTTTAAAAAATGCAATATCAAACCTACAGACTGCAGTTACATTTCTGGGTGCTTTGTTAGCAGACTTGGCAACGATTTATTTTTTGCAACACAAAGTATATATGACGACTGGAATGCTATACAAAAGACTGTGGATTACCTATTTCCTAATACAAGTAATCATATAGTTGATGCACAAGGACACGGAGATGCAGTATATTGTCCTGTTGCTCCTGGGTTAATTATAAGTATTGCTAATGAAGATTACAAACAAAGTTTTCCAAATTGGGAAGTAGTTCATCTACCAGAAAGCCATTATGCAGCTCACAAAATGTTTCAAGCAAGTATGAAACTAAACGCAGGAAAATGGTATATACCTGGATTTGAAGATAATCCCTATATTACAGAAACTGTAGATACTTACATGACTGAATGGATAGGTGAAGTTAGTGAAACAGTGTTTGGTGTGAATATTTTAATTATTAATCCTAATAACGTAGTTCTTGCTGAATACAACAAACAAGCAGTAGGTGCACTAAAACGCAATGGTATTACTGCACATATTTCACCTTTTAGGCACAAATATTTTTGGGACGCAGGAATACATTGTGTTACAAACGATTTAAGTAGACGAGGATCATGCCAACAATACCATTTTTAGAATTACAGGTAAACCAAGCATGTAATCTATCCTGTAAAGGATGTAGTACTTTCAGTGATCTAAAGTGGAGTGGTTACTTCACTTGGGAAGAAGGACGTAGTTGGTTAGTGCCATGGATTGGTAAAGTACACTTACCTGCTATAGGATATATGGGAGGAGAACCTTTACTTAATCCTACAATTAAAGAATGGATACGTGGTGTAAAAAAATTATTACCTGATGCTCAACAACGTTTTGTAACAAATGGCACACTTATACAAAAACACTGGGACGTTTTTCACTTACTAAGAGACATAGGAAACAGTGTTTTTAAAATTACCTATCATTTGAGTACACCAGCACTGGATGAAGCAATAGATAGAATATTTCAAAAATATGAATGGAAAAAAGTCACAGAATTTGGAATTGATCGCTGGTTAGAACCAAGCACTAATTTTAGATTTCAGATAAACAAACCAAACACATTTGTACAAGTGTTTAAAAATGATTACAAAAATATGGCTCCATTTGATAGTGATCCAGTAGAGGCATTTGATGCATGTTGTCAACAAAGATGTCCATTGCTTTACAAAGGTAAAATTTATAAATGTGGACATCTTGCATATTTGCCAGAGTTATTGGATAGATTTGATAGACCTAATTATGATTTATGGGAAAAAGCACTTGGATATGGGTATAGTCCAGAAGATGATATGAAAGCATTTGCAAATAACTTTGGTAAGCCTCATAAGATTTGTAGTATTTGCCCTACTAACAAAGATACAAAACAATTCGTTGCACATAAAAATCATGTAGAAATAAAAAGCAAACTACCACTTGACATAATTGCATAAAACACATATAATAGAAAAGTTATAACTAAGGAGTAATCACATGAGTGATAGAGTATTTTCTAGCGAAGAAAAGGCAAAACTAACACAATTAATAAATGAAGGCATAACTGTTATGCAAGAAGTAGAAGATCTACAGGAAGGTTTATCAGATACTGTAAAAGCAATTGCAGAAGAAATGCAGATTAAACCAACTGTTTTAAAGAAAGCAATGAGAACTGCTTACAAAGCAGACTTTGATAAACACAGTGATGAGTATAGTGAACTTGAAAATATTTTGTCTACAGTCGGCAAAATATAAATGCAATATAGAATTCTGTTAGTTGCACTAGAAGCAGAACTTCCTTACAAAAAAGCACCTAGTAATTACAAAGTAATATATACAGGTGTAGGAAAAGTTAATGCTGCTATCGCAACTACAAGAGCTATTATGGAAGCACATGATTTAGGATTTCATCCTCGTGTTGTAAATTATGGTACTGCAGGAAGTTGTAGACAAGATTTATCTGGTTTACACAGAGTTACTAGATTTGTTCAACGTGATATGAATGCAGAACCATCTGCTCCTCGAGGCGTAACTCCATTTGAGGCAGGGTTGCCTTATTTAGAGTTTGGTGCAGACAGTATAGCAAATCCATTTACATTAGGTACAGGAGATAGTTTTGTACATGCTGAAGACCTTTGGCTTACAGATAATAATATAGATATTGTAGACATGGAAGGTTATGCTATAGCACAAGTTTGTAAACAGATGAACGTTGAGCTAACATGTATGAAATATATTACAGACTATGTAGGAACACAACATCAATTTGATGTATGGGAGAAAAATGTTGCTCAAGGTGTAGAGGCAGTTTTAGAAATACTATGACAGGAATAAAAGCATTTTGGGTAAACAGTTATACTAGTGATAGAACAGCATTTGTATTTGAACTTATAAGTTTTATATTTACTGTAGGTGCAAGTGCAATTCTTGCAGTACAAGCAGACAATCCAAATATGTTAATTGTATATCCAGGATTTTTTATAGGTAGTGTTACACAACTGTATGCAAGTTGGCGTAGAGGTGCTGCATGGATCATGTTGCTTACTTTTTATTTCGCTATAATTAATGTTTTTGGTTATGGAGTTGCTGCACAATGGTGGTAGATTACTATACATTACACTGGAGTGACATTGTGGGTCAATGTGGTATGTTACTACTTGTTGGTACTTACTTTTTATTACAAACAGACCGTATAGATGCAAAAGGATTTTGGTATAGTTTCTTTAATTTAATTGTTGCTATTCTTTTAGGAATTAACTTGTATTATAAACCAGTAATTGCTAATATAACACTAGAGATATTCTGGGCCACAATGAGTATTTGGGGCATATATAAATGGTATAAAGGAAGAAAATGAGTTACGTTGATGCATACATAGATAGAGAACGTGATAGGATACATGTTGTAGAAAGAGTGAATGGAAAACGTGAGTATCGTGAGTACCCTGCTAACTATGTATTTTATTATGATGATGCACGTGGTAAACATAGAACAATTTTTGATACACCAGTAAGTAGATTTGCTACACGCAATCGTAAGGAGTTTCAGAAAGAACTTAAAATACAAGGTCATACTACACTATATGAAAGTGATATAAATCCTGTATTTCGTTGTTTGGAAGAAAACTATTTAAATGCAGAGCCACCTAGACTACATACTGCCTTCTTTGATATTGAAGTCGACTTTGATAAAGAACGAGGATATAGTAACCCTGATGATCCTTTCAATGCAATAACTGCTATAACATTATATTTAGACTGGAGTGAACAACTCGTAACACTAGCGATTCCTCCTAGTGCAATGACCATGGAAACTGCGGAAGATTTATGTAAACGTTTTGATAATACATATTTGTTTACAAGTGAAGCAGAAATGTTAAAAGTGTTCCTGGACTTAATTGAAGATGCAGATATTTTATCTGGGTGGAACAGTGAAGGTTATGATATACCTTACACAGTAAATCGTATTACAAAAGTATTAAGCAAAGATGATAATAGGAAATGGTGTTTATGGGGACAACAACCTAAGAAACGTACATTTGAACGTTTTGGCAAAGAGAGTGCAACATTTGATTTAGTAGGCCGTGTACACTTGGATTATATGCAGTTATATCGTAAGTACACATATGAAGAACGTCATAGTTATACACTTGACGCTATAGGCGAGTATGAACTAGATGAACGTAAAGTACAATATGAAGGCACACTGGACCAATTGTATAATCAGGATTTTGAGAAGTTTATTGATTATAACAGGCAGGATACACTATTGCTAAACAAACTGGATAAGAAGTTACGTTTCATTGATTTAAGTAATGTGTTAGCACATGAAAATACTGTGCTGTTAATGACAACAATGGGTGCAGTAGCAGTTACAGAACAAGCAATTATTAATGATGCTCATGCACGTGGTATGGTTGTGCCTAATCGTAAAAACAGTGAAAAGAACACAACTGCAGCAGGTGCATATGTAGCATATCCTAAAAAAGGACTACATGACTGGATTGGTGCTATAGATATAAACAGTCTATATCCTAGTGTGATTCGTGCATTAAACATGGGTCCAGAAACAGTAGTAGGACAACTACGTCAAACAATGACTGAAAGTCGTATCAGAGATTTAATGTCACAGAAGAAAACTTTTGCAGACGCTTGGGAAGGTGAATTTGGCAGTCGAGAATATCAAGCAGTTATGAATATGGAACGTGGCACAGAAATTACTATTGATTGGGAAAATGGTGATGAAGATGTGTGTAGTGCATATGACGTATGGCGTTTAATATTTGACAGTAATCAGCCCTGGACATTAAGTGCCAACGGTACTATCTTTACTTATGAACGTGTAGGTATTATTCCTGGTTTATTAGAACGTTGGTATGCAGAACGTAAAGAAATGCAAAAGGAACTTAAACGTGCAAAAGATGAAGATGGTGATGTAGAGTATTGGGATAAGCGTCAGCTGGTTAAGAAAATTAATTTGAACAGTTTATATGGTGCTATTCTTAATCCTGGTTGTAGATTCTTTGATGCTCGTATAGGACAGAGTACTACACTAACAGGTAGGTGTATTAGTAAACGTATGGCAGAAGTTGTAAACAGTTTACTTACTGGTAAGGAAGATCACATAGGAGATGCAATAGTTTATGGTGATACAGACTCTGTATACTTTAGTGCATGGCCTATGATGAAGTCTGAGGTAGAATCTGGTAGAGCAGAATGGACAAAAGAGATTGTGACTGCACTTTATGACAATATAGCAGATGAAGTCAACGTAGACTTTCCAGTGTTTATGGAACGTGCATTTCATTGTCCTCGTGCAAATGGTGAAATTATACGTGGCGGTAGAGAAATTGTTGCTACAAAAGGATTGTATATTACAAAGAAGCGTTATGCTGCACTAATATATGATCAAGAAGGTTTCCGTTTAGATACTGAAGGTAAACCTGGCAAAGTAAAAGCAATGGGCTTAGATCTTAAACGTAGTGATACTCCCAAGGTTATGCAGGACTTTCTAAGTGAACTATTACAAGATGTACTTACAGGACATGGTAGAGAAGAAATTATTGAAAAAGTAAAAGAGTTTAAAAACACATTTCATGAGCGTCCTGGTTGGGAAAAAGGTACACCTAAACGTGTGAATAACTTAACCAAGTATACTGCAGAAGAAAAACGTTTGGGTAAAGCAAATATGCCAGGACACGTTAGAGCTGCAATGAACTGGAACAACTTACGTAAGATGAACGGTGACAAGTATAGTCAGGAAATTATGGATGGTGCTAAAACTATTGTTTGTAAATTAAAAGCAAATCCATTAGGATTTACAAGTATAGGTTATCCTACAGACGAAACACACTTACCACAATGGTTTAAAGATTTGCCTTTTGATGATGGATTAATGGAAGAGACTATTGTTGATCAAAAAATAGATAACTTATTAAGTGTTTTAAATTGGGATTTAAAAGGCGCAACACAAACTGCGAATACATTTGATGATTTATTTTCATTTGAATAATATGCTAATATAAATACAATATATTAGGAGTGTTCGATGAAACTTGTAGATAAAATGATTCTTTTCAATCAATTTTTGAGAGAAAACAAAAATCACAAGTTTGACATAGATCAAGAACTACAAAGACATAAAGACTATTTTCAAAGCCAGAGTAAGTATTGGAAAGACAAGCATCTATATCAATACATAGACGAAACTCTAGACAACTTAATTAGTTTAAGTAAAATCTATAGACAATCAATAGATAAGATAAATGAAAAAACAAACGAACTACTAAGAGAACAAGAGTTAGTAGTGCTAAAACGTGACTATAATGATTACGAAACTAATGAACGTGATCTACAATTAATACAAGAAAGAGCTAATTTAGATAAAGATTTAATTAAAGAAATTACTGCTGATATAGGATATTATAGTGATTGGCGTTATGCAGGAATAGAACTTAATCCTAGTACAGGAGTACATACTGCAAGTATGTTAGCATGTGATCCATTATATCTATATACTGGAAATATTACAGATACAAAAAATATAAAGAATAAGTTTAATAACTTTTTTGCAGATAAACGTCTTATGTTTTATGATAACTTAGATAGTCTACCACAAAACCAAATAGGATTAGCAACTAGTATTAACTGTTATGAATTTTTGCCCATTGATCCTATAAAAGATGAAATACGTAGAGTATACAATATATTACGCCCTGGCGGATATTTTATTTTCACATATAATGATTGTGAACAGGAAGCAAGTTTAGATTTTTTAAACGGTCCAGGTGCTTATAGAACTTACAATACTAAAACACTAATGACAAGTATGGTACAAATGTTAGGTTTTGATATTGTAAAACAGGAATGCTGGCGAGAAGCACACAGTTGGATGATTGTAAAGAAACCTGGTGACCTAACAAGTAAAAAACTGTCTGGTGCAATTGTAAAAATTACAGATAAAATTTAAATTTTATTGACACCCATCTAAATACCTTATATAATAATCACATAATTGTAAAACAAAAGGACGTCTTATGAAAGATTATCTATTAGATATAGTTAAGCATACACATTCGCTTGGCTTTATTAGTCTTGTTAAAGTAACAGGCACTGATACAAAAACAACATTCGAAGGACTTGCAGAAGATCGTAGTGTTATTCTACAAGCTACAACAAAAACACCAGTAGCAGACTTTATGGGTACATTTGGTATGCCCAATTTGGATAAACTTGGTGTTATTTTACGTATTCCAGAATATGCAGAAAATGCAAACATAAGCATTAATAAGCAGGAACGTAATGGTGAAAACGTACCAGTAGGTATTGCATTTGAAAATGCTGGTGGTGATTTTAAAAACGACTATCGTTTTATGGCAAGTGAAATCATTAATGAAAAACTTAAAACAGTAAAAATGCGAGAGGTAAATTGGGGTATTGAATTCCAGCCTACTGTAGCAAGTATACAACGTTTTAAATTTATGATTAGTGCGAACAGTGAAGAAACTACATTTATTGCTAAAACGGAAGGCAATGATCTAAAATTCTTCTTTGGTGACCATAGTACACATGCTGGTAACTTTGTGTTTCAACCTGATGCAGGTGGTAAACTAGAAAGAGCATGGAGTTGGCCCGTAGAACAAGTTAGTAAAATACTTAGTCTTGGTGGCGACACAACATTTAAGTTTAGTGATGATGGTGTTGCTGAAATAGTTGTCGACAGTGGACTTACAGAATATAGGTATCTACTTCCAGCACAAAGTAAGTAATGTTTTTTCGTCCTAAAAATTATGCTATTATGATTAATCCAGGCTTAACTCATGCCTGGATTAATATTCCTAAAAACGCAAGTAGTTTTTGTCAAAAAGTGTTTGATGACAACGGTTGGACAATGTGTCATACTTATGATCTTGTGGATGGAATTTTATCAGCACATACTATTAGTAAAATTATTGTACTAAGAGATCCTGTTGAACGTTGGATAAGTGGATTTTCGCAATGTATGGCTGATAGTAGTCAATCTTTATCTACTATATTAGATTTATTAGAAAATAATGCATTTTGGACAACTGTATTTTTCAATCCAGTATTTGATGATCATACAGAACATCAGTATAGATTTATAGGAAATACTCAAAATGTAAAATATATCTATATGCAATCTAGATCTACAACAGGAACAATAAGTGATCCTAATAGATTCTATAGAGATTTAACAGATTACGTAATAAGCACCAATAGTTCTAGTAACTTTCAATACTGGAAAGAACCTACTAATCCTGCAGAAAACAATAAGAAAAAATTTGCAATTAATAGTAAACTTCGTGCTATACTAAAAGAATATAAAACTTATTATGATTCACTAAAAAATTGCTATAAAAAAGATTATGGCCTTATTAATACTTTAGAAAGATTTACTGTATGACAAATCTACCAACTAACCTTACAGAACTACAAAAAGACTATGCAGTATTTTTGCCTGCTCTCAGTAGTTTCTATGTAAATGTAACAGGCAAAATAAAACATACTGCAGGCACAAATGAACCCAGTGTACTACCTGAACGTATTCCTAAACCTATCAGTCCAGATGTAAGAGAACTTAATTACTTAGATCCTACTGCACTATGGCATTATAAGTGGAGTTTACATAGTGCAGGTCATGCTAGTTTAGATATAGAAAAAGACTTGCCAAGAGAAGATATGTATCGCAATCGTAATAAAACAAATAGTTTTATGCTAGGTGATAGTGGTGGATTTCAGATTGGTAAGGGTAAATGGCCAGGTGATTGGAAAGCAAACAGTGGTTGTCCACAAGCACAAAAGAAACGTAGTAGTGTATTAAAATGGATGGATGAGTACATGGACTATGGTATGATACTGGATGTGCCTGCTTGGTTGAGTCGAGAACCTGAGGGTGCAAAAGCAGCTCAGATTAGTTCATACCAAGAGGCAGTAGATGGAACTGCATTTAATAATGAATATTTTGTAAACAATCGTAATGGAAATTGTAAGTTTCTAAATGTATTACAAGGTGAAAACCATGCACAAGCAGATGATTGGTATGCTGCAATGAAAAGGTTTAGTGATCCTAAAATATATCCTGATGCACATTTTGAAGGGTATGGTATGGGAGGACAAAATGCATGTGATGTACATCTTATACTAAAAAGAATAGTAACCTTAATGCATGATGGATTACTTGAAAAAGGCAAACATGATTGGATGCATGTATTGGGTACAGGCAAGTTAGAATGGGCAGGTGTACTCACTGCTATACAACGTGGTGTTCGTAAATTATATAATGAAAATTTTACTGTAAGTTTTGACTGTGCAAGTCCTTTTCTTGCAACAAGTAACGGACAACAATACACACATTATCGTATGCCACATAATGGCAAGTGGAAATACATGATGGAAGATGCACCTGATGATAAGAATATGAGTAACAGTACACAAAGTTATGATGAGTATTGTGAAAGTATATATGATAAATGGATACCTAGTCCTATAACTGAACTAATGAAAGTTAAGGATATTTGTGTTTATGCACCAGGTGATCTTAACAAAATTGGTAAAGAGGGTAAGACAAGTTGGGATACATTCAGTTATGCACTTCTAATGAATCATAATATGTACTTGCATATACGTAGTGTACAAGAAACAAATAGACTATATGATGAAGGCAAGTATCCTAAAGAATTAGTAGACAGTAACTTTGATAGGACTGAAGTAAAAGATGTAATTGCACACTTGTTTACATTAGATGATCGTGATAAACAAATGAAACTAATAGAAGATCATAGTAGGTTATGGATGAAAGTTATAGGAAGTCGTGGTGCAACTGGTAAAAGAACAGTAAATGCAAGTTCACAATTTGCAAGTTTATTCGAGGAAGTTGGTTGACAACCTAGTGTTATATGTTATTATAATAGAATTATAACAACTTATAGGCAAACTAATGAGCAAACCTACAACAAAACAAAAAGAAGATCTTATACAAGCATTTAAAGGTCCTCATTTCTATACTATTAGACTTTGGGGTTATGGTGCAGAAACATCCTATATAAACATTTCAAAAGAAGCACACGATTTTTGGAAAGCACACACTGACGAACACGGTGACAGTGATGCAGTTCATTACGTTTTGGAAGCAGAAGATAAAACCCCAGAAGATGTAGCCAAAGATGAAGACTTTGATGAGTTAGATCCTGCAACAATTCCACGTGAAGCAATGTTTATGCATAATGAAGAAGGTGAAGGTAGTACATATTATGAACCCTGGGACCAGTTTGATGCAACATACGGAATTGCACAAGACGGTGCATACATTACTGTAGAAAAAATTGATAGTGCAGAATATAATGCAACTGTATTAGAAGATGTAATTGATAATCAAGACTTAAATGAATGGATTGGCAAAGTAAGCGAAGATAGCGATTATGAAGTAGATCCTTATGTTGAAGATCATGGATACGGCGATATATTTCCAGAAAAAGGACAACACATATGCCAGTTTATGAGCAGTGAAAAAGGAACTTTCTTTGAAGCAGTTATAGAAACTGCTTTACCTTTTGATAAAAATCTGTTAAAATTTGCAATAGCAGAAGCACCGAATGGTGAAGACTTAGTATATGCAGTCGAGTATGATGGTGTTGA
>Ga0222719_10003168_pt1 | contig 14705 bp, 5 predicted proteins | sample C33_34DmetaG_FD_165039 | JGI IMG/M metagenome (GOLD analysis project Ga0222719, IMG submission 165039) | Estuarine water microbial communities from San Francisco Bay, California, United States - C33_34D | ecosystem: Environmental > Aquatic > Marine > Unclassified | place: USA: California...
GAAGTGCTAGTGCGGGTTCTACGACTGAACCACCTGGATGTGATTCATATTGACATTATACATATAGACTGATAGAATTGAACTGAAGTTTCTAAGACTTATGGCAAAAGGATTTACTGTTAAGGCAACTGCCCCGCGACCAAAGAAGACTGAAGAGTGGGATATTGCAGCAATTAAAGAAAGGATGAAAGGCAAGACTATTGTATTTTGCCTTCCAGGACGTGGATGTTCTTTTATCTTCTTGAAGAACTTCGTACAACTGTGCTTTGATATGGTACAGAATGGAATGAGTATTCAGATTAGTCAAGACTACTCATCTATGGTTAACTTTGCACGTTGTAAGTGTTTAGGTGCAAATGTACTGCGTGGTCCTAACCAGATCCCTTGGGATGGTAAGTTGCAATATGACTATCAACTGTGGATTGACTCAGATATTGTTTTTGATACCAATAAGTTCTGGCAGTTGTGTGATATGGCAATTGCAGAAGATGGTACAGAGAAAGAAGTAGTTGCAGGATGGTATGCCACTGAAGATGGACACACAACTTCTGTCGCACACTGGTTAGAAGAGGATGATTTCCGTAAGAATGGTGGAGTGATGAATCACGAAACTGTCGAATCTATTTCCAAACGACGCAAACCATTTACTGTTGATTATACAGGATTTGGTTGGGTCTTGATTAAGAAGGGTGTGTTTGAGAATCTAGAATACCCTTGGTTTGCTCCTAAGATGCAAGTCTTTGAGAGTGGGAATGTACAGGACATGTGTGGTGAGGATGTCTCATTCTGTCTTGATGCCAAAGAGAAAGGATTTGAGATCTGGTGTGATCCTCGCATTCGTGTTGGTCATGAAAAGACTCGGGTTATCTGATATAATAGACTACAGGGGGATTATGAGGTCCCCCACCTTGTTTCTCGTATTAAATTAAAGTATTATGGCAATGATGAAAGGGGGGAGTTATATCCCCGGAAAACCGAAGAAAACTCGTCAAGGTAATGGAAAGAACACCTTACTTTCTGCGACTTCTCGTAATAAAGCAAAGAAGAGGTATCGTGGTCAAGGTCGTTAAATAGAAGCAGTTACATTAATACATAATGGCTGCTTTAATTTGTAACCTCCCCTCGATAGAAGTATGGGTAAGAAAAGAATATCTAACTGATCATCAATCTGGTCATGGTGAATATGTAAAAGGCGTTTGGGTATCGTGTAAGTCGATACCTGGGCGCACTTTTTATTTTGAGACGTATTTGCCCGAATATGCGGCAATGTATGACAAACTACCTATCAGTGCGTTTGTGTCTGCTCCAGAGGCACCTAGACCCGATATGGACCTTCCTAACCTACAGTTCTGGAACTGTATGGACTATGGTGTAGTTGCTGTTCAGAAGCAATTTATCGGTAGTATGGACTATGAACTGTACACACGGGACTTTGGTATTCAGAAAGGTACTTATATCTGCACTATAGACAATTACCATCAAGATCCTGAGGTGGTTGACTATGCTACAAGTGAAAATCCTGCAGAACATAAGTCACATAACTTGATTGAACTTGAAAATGGACAGTATGCACTGTATCCTAACAATAGAATGCGTATCTATGATAATAGTTTGACACCTGTTGAACCAAAAATGCCTGACTTTAAGGTTTCAACTCAATATTATCAGGTTGAAAATGGTTTTGAACGTCTTGGAATGGGTCGTGAAGACGAATATTTTTGGAAAACATCAAAAGAACGTAAAATTGAGGAAGAAAAAATAGAAGACATGTACAAATCACAAGAGGATCGTCCTCTTGACACTCAATAAATACGAAAAAAGGAGAAAAATGGCAACTGAACACGATTTTTTGGACAATTTAGGTAATCATCAGCATCAAAAAATGCTTCGTGAGATTGCAAATGATGATTTGACACCCAAAAAACATGATTTCGTCAAGCAAAATGACATTCATGAAAAAATTCGCAATGATGATGACTATAATGACTGGGATTATGGTACTGAACCCATTCCCTTGAACGAATTTTGATGAAAATACCCTAATAAATAAGTTATAATTGCTGTAATTTTGTGCCTTTAGAGCGCGTTAGTCAAGGTTTTAAAGATGTAAGTATGACTTTTCAGAAACATCCTCTGACAAGTGATATACTCGCGCTAAAAAATGAGTCTGCAATTGCTCGTTCAGTGAGAAACATTGTTTTTACTGTTCCTGGAGAGAAATTTTTTAATGAAGACTTTGGATCTAGGATCAGTCAATCACTTTTTGAGAATATAAATGATATTTCTGCCAATATTATAAAAAATGAAATAAAAAGTTCACTCAAACTTTATGAACCAAGAGTGAATGTGAAGGAAGTTGAGGTAGATCCTAACTTTGATCAGAATGAATTTAATGTAACCATCATTTATGAGATTATTGGAGCAGATGTTCCCCCACAAGAATTACAATTTGTCCTGGAATCAACAAGGTAAAAAATGCCACTAGCTAATTTTACTAATCTGGACTTTAACCAGGTTAAAACAACACTCAGAGAATATTTAAAGGAAAACTCCAATTTCACTGACTATGATTTTGAGGGTTCTAACCTTTCAACAATACTTGATGTTTTGGCATATAATACCTACATTACTTCATACAACGCAAACATGGTTGCGAATGAAGTATTCATTGATAGTGCGACATTAAGAGAAAATGTCGTTTCTTTAGCAAGAAATATTGGATATTTACCCAAATCAAGAAAAGCAGCAACTGGAGTAATTACTTTTTTTGTTGATACTAGTAATGTTACTCCAGCTCCATCAACTCTTACTCTTAAAAAAGGACCTGTAGCAACTTCATCAGGTGGATTTGGTAATTCTTCCTTTGTATTTTCAATTTTAAATGATATTACTGTTCCTGTAAATGATGGAATTGCTGAATTTAACAATATCTCAATTTATGAGGGCAATCTACTGACCTCCAACTTCACTTATACTGCAAGAAATCCAAATAATAAGTTTATTTTAGACAATATCGGTATTGACACTGAATTATTGACTGTAACCGTCAAACCAAACCAGTCATCATCTAGAAGTGTAAAATATAGTCGTCAAGACAGTTTATTTGAAGTAAAACCAGACTCAACTGTCTACTATCTGCAAGAAGCAGATGATGAAAGATACGAAGTAATATTTGGTGATGGTCTTTTTGGTAAAAAACTCGAAGACAACAACTATGTTAGTGTAGATTACATTACATCAAATGGTGATGCTGCAAATGGAGTTGGTCAATTTACTTTTGCTGGAAGATTAGTTTATTCTAGAAATAATCAAGAATATGTTGTTACAACTGGCATCTCACTTATAACAACTGGATTAACTGCTAGAGGTGGAGAGGCAATTGAAGGAGTAGAATCTATTAAAAAGTTTGCACCAAGAATTTATGCTTCTCAAAACAGAGCATTGACTGCAAATGACTATGAATCCTTAATTCCAACACAAATTTACCCAGAAACTGAGTCTATTTCTGTTTTTGGTGGAGAAGAACTAGTTCCTCCACAATATGGAAAAGTTTTTATTAGTATCAAACCAAGATTTGGTGACTTTATCCCTAATCTTATCAAAGAAAACATTAAAAAGAAACTTAAGAAGTATTCTGTAGCAGGAATTGTTCCAGAACTGCTTGATCTGAAATATTTGTATGTTGAAGTAAATAGCAAAATCTACTACAACACAAACTTAGCACCATCAGCAACTCTTGTTTCTAGTGTTGTTCAAAATAATGTCAATAAGTATGCAGAATCAAGTGAGTTGAATAAGTATGGTGCCAGATTAAAATATAGTAAACTTCTCAAGTTAATTGATGATAGTCATGACTCTGTGACCTCAAATATCACCACAGTTTCTATCCGAAGAGATCTGAGACTGACTCTTAACACATTTGTTGAATATCAAATCGGATTTGGAAATCAATTCCATATTAAATCTATGAATGGTTATAATATAAAGTCAAGTGGATTTACAGTTGCAGGAATACAGGATGTTGTGTATGTTTCTGATATTCCAGATACCAATAGAAGAACTGGAACTCTCTTCTTCTTTACTTTACCAACTGCAGGATCGCAATCACCAAATATTGTAAGAAGGGATGTTGGGTTTATTAATTATGACAGTGGAGTTATAACAATAAATCCAGTCAATATGACGGGTGCAAAAACAAAAGATGGTCAACCAATTTTAGAACTTTCGGCAACACCACATTCAAATGATGTTATCGGATTACAGGATCTTTATTTGCAACTAGATACTAGTAGCAGTTTATTTGAACCTGTTGTTGATGATGTCACCTCTGGATTAGATCCTTCTGCTTCTACATACATCGTTTCTTCCAGTTATGCAAATGGTAATTTAGTCCGTTCTGGTGGACCAGACACGGCAGTAGTAACAAGAGCAACTGGATCTAGAGTTACCACTCAAACATCAGGAGTTACAGGAGGCACAAGGATTTCTACAAGTGGATCATCATCAGGTTCATCGGGATCAACTGGTTCAACTGGTTCATCCGGTGGATCTGGATACTAATATCAATACCATCACTAACAGACGATAAATTCATAAAATGTCAGAAACTAGAGTTCAGTTTAACACTATCGTATCCAATCAACTCCCTGCTTATGTTAGGGAGGATTATCCATTAATTTCTGAACTTTTAAAACAGTATTATCTTGGACAAGAATACCAAGGTGGTCCAGTTGATCTGATTCAAAATATTGATAGTTATATTAAATTAGATAATACCACAAATTTATCTGAATCTGTTGTTCTTTCTGGTGACTTAGATTTTGATGCAACGACAATCAATGTAGATCCAGGAGCATCTCCAACTGGCACAAATGGGTTTCCTGAGTCTTATGGTCTGTTAAAGATTGATGATGAAGTAATAACTTACACTGGAAAAACTGATTTTTCTTTTACTGGTTGTGTTAGAGGTTTTGTTGGAATAACTTCTTATAGAAGTGAGTTAAACAAAGAAGAAGTAGTATTCAGTGAGACTGATTCTGATGATCATCTTGATCAATCAATCATAACAAATTTAAGTTGCTTATTCTTAAAAGAATTTTTAGTAAAAGCAAAACATCAATTCTTACCTGGTTTAGAAGAAAGAAATTTAGATACTGAACTGAATCAAAATTTGTTTGTAAAACAAGCAAAAGATTTTTATAGAAGTAAAGGAACTGATTATTCGTTTGAAATTTTATTCAGAGCATTATACAATGAAGATGTAAGGATTGTAAAACCAAGAGATTTTCTGATTTCTCCTTCAAATGCTCAATATAGAATCGTCAATAGTTTAGTAGTAGAACCTATTGAAGGTGATCCAGAGAATTTAGAGAACGCAACTTTATATCAAAATGAATATAAATTTGGTGGTGGAATAAACAAAGCGTATGCACCAATTACCAGTGTTGAAAAGATAGAAGTTGGTTACGGAAAAACTTTTTACAAACTTAGTATTGATGGTGGATATAATCGTGATGCCTATGTACGGGGGGCAGTATATGGTGCATTTACTGTAGAACCATCCACAAGAATAATAGGCAAAGTATCTGCAGGATCATCGGTTATTGATGTTGATTCAACTGTTGGATTTGGATCCACAGGAGAGTTATATTTCCGTTATCCAGATAATAGTGTAGGAGTTTCTTCATATACTTCTAAGTCACTGACACAATTTTATGGAGTTACTGATATTGATGCCGAAGTTGCAGATGCAACAGTCGTAGGAGTCAATACATTTGCATATGGAAGGTCTAAATTAGATCAAGATGAAGTTATTGAGGTAAGAGTTAACTCTGTTCTGAACTCTATTAATGTTCCAGTTAATACTAAAGGTCTTTTAAAAGGTGGAAAGGTTAATGTAACTAATCTTGGAATTTCTGAGAAAAATATTAAAACTGGTAAGTGGTTTTATAATATCTCACCAACATATAAAATTAAAAATCTTGAATTAACAGATTCATCAAATAACACATATAAAGTAACTTTAAATGTACCTAATCAATTTAGATCTGGTGATAGTGCGGAAGTTATCTTAAATGGTGCTAGAAAAGAAACTAAAATCATATCAGTAACTGGTGAAAAAACTTTTACTATAAGAGGACAAGGTGTTTTAAACACAAGTGCTACATATACAATTCAAAGGAGAATTCAAAAAGTTTCCTCTACCACTTATCCATCATCACAGATATATTCTACTGATGTTGATAATGTTTATAAAAACGAATCTGGAGATTATTTGATTTCTTCTCCATCAATACCTCATTATGATTCACAACCATTAAATCCTGCATCTAGAGAATTCAAATTCTCTGGAACTTTCCTTGGAGATGAATTTGAAATTTCTCCTGGAGTAGAGCATGGTTTCTATACTGGAGATGCTGTTTACTATTCAGCGCAACTGGTTACAGAAACATTTATTAATGATAGTGGAAGTAGTGATACTAGATTAGTTAGAGACACTGCATTATTTGCTGATGGTCTTTATTTTGTAAAAAGAGTAAATGGTTCAACTCTTAAGTTTGCAAGAAGTAGAGATGATATTTTTAATTCTAAATTTATTTCCTTAGATAATTCAACTACTGTTGCTAACAGTTCTATAAAACCTTTTGAATTTAATGGAAAGACTTTAGAACCACAGAAAGTTTTAAGAAAAATATCAGAACCTTTAAATGATGGTACTTTAACAGAAACAGAACCAGGATTGACTGGAATGTTTGTTAATGGTGTTGAACTTTTAAATTACAAAGGTAAAGATGTAATAAGATATGGAAAAATTGAGTCAATTGATATTTTATCAGAAGGAACAAATATTGATGTAATAAACCCACCAAATTTGATTATTTCAGACTCTGTTGGAACCGGTGCAACTGGATATCCTGCTATCAGTGGATCTCTTAGAGAAGTAAGAGTAATAGATTCTGGGTTTGATTATCTAAACACACCAACAATCAAAATTGAAGGTGGAAATGGTTCTGGTGCGATTGCCCAAGCTAACATGAAGTTGATTGACCATGAAGTTGAGTTTTTTGCAGACTTAGTTTCTAATAGAGTTATCACAGGAACTGCATCTACTCAATCAAGAATTGGATTCACAACTTATCATAAGTTTAGAAATGCTGAGCAAGTTTTATATCAAACAAAAGATCAAGAAGGTGTAAGTGGAATAGTAACTAATTCTTCTTATTACGTCTCAGTATTGGATAATGTTACTGTTAGACTGCATAAAAATGAAGCTGATGCAATTTCTGGACTTAACACTGTATTTTTAACTGATTATGGTATTGGAAAACATTCTCTTAAATCAGTAAACAAAAAATCTGTAGTTAATTCCATCAATGTAGTTAATGGTGGATCTGGTTATGAAAACAAAAAAAGAACATCTCCAATCACAGGGATCAATACGGCATCTAACTTAGTTACGATTGTAAATCACGATTACAAGACTGGAGAAAAAGTAAAGTATACTTGCACAGGAACTCCTGTATCTGGTTTATCGGTGGATACGGAGTATTATGTAACTGTTGTTGATAAAGATTCTTTCCATCTCTCTCAGATTGGTGTTTCTTCAGACAGAGAATTTTACAGAAGAACAAAACAATATGTAGATATGACCTCTGTAGGTGTGGGAACTCATATTTTTAACTATCCAGACATTACTGTAACTTTATCTGGAAATGTTGGAATTTCTTCTATTGGCACAGAAACATTTAAGGGTTCTTTCCAACCAATCGTAAGAGGAACAGTAACATCTATACATCTTGAAAATGGTGGAGTTGGGTATGGATCATCTGAGATTATTAACTTAGATAGACAACCTACAGTTGAATTAGAATCTGGATCAGATTGCCAATTAACTCCAATCGTTGTTGGTGGAAAGATAGTAGATGTCATAATTCAAAAATCTGGAAGTAGATATCTTTCTACACCAGATTTGGATATAGAAGGTGATGGAGTAGGTGCAGTTTTGGTTCCTGTTTTGGAAAATGGATCGGTAACTGATGTTAAAATTATTGAACCTGGTGCAGGATATTCTGATGATTTTGGTACAACTACCATTAGTGTTATACCAGCAGGATCAACTGAAGTATTACCAGTATTTAAAGCAAATGTACAAAATTGGAGAGTAAATTTATTTGAAAAATATTATCCATATTTTTCACAGGATGATGGTATTATTATACCTGGATTAAAATCAGATGACTTTGGACTTCAATATTCTCATTTGTATGCACCAAGAAAACTTAGAGAAACTGTTTTTTCTACAGATACTGAAGGGAATATATTGTATGGTGAGAGAGATCTCAGAAAGGTTAACAGTATTGAAGTAGCATCTACAAAACACTCTCCTATTTTAGGATTTGCTTATGATGGTCATCCAATCTATGGTCCATATGGATATTCTAATTTAAATGGTGGTGTAATAACACAGATGAGATCTGGATACTCTATTGAACTAAAAGATAATAGACCTCCCACATCTATTTTTCCAGAAGGATTCTTTATTAATGATTATACTCATAAAGAAGTTTCTGATGATAGTGTTCTTGATGAAAATAATGGAAGATTCTGCATAACACCAGAATTTCCAAAAGGAACCTATGCCTATTTTGTTACTATAAATGATAAGTTTGCAGAATCTTCTGGAATTTTTGAAAAAAATCGTAAACCAATTTTTCCATATGTAATTGGCAATAACTACAAGGGCATTCCCGATAGATTTAATTTTAATCCATTATCAAATTATGATTCTTTTGATATTTCAAGTGATTGGCGTAGAAACACAGAACCATTAAATGTTATTGAAGATGATTTAGAATATTCTTATTTTTATGTCCCAAATAAGTTGAATCAAACTGCAACTATTGAAGCAACTTCTTTTGGTGCAATTGATAGTGTTGGTATTGTCACTGGAGGTTCTAATTATCGTGTTAATGAAACTCTTGTCTTTAATAATGATGGAACTCAAGGGCAGGGTGTAGCAGCAAAAGTAACCAGAGTAAAAGGAAAATCTGTTAATAACATAAGTGTTGCTTCAAGCATTATTGAAGGGGTTGAGATTTATCCAGGACAAACAAAAGGTGAATATTTGGTTTTCTCAGATAATCCTCATAATTTTGAACCTCTTGATGTCATTACTGTTTCAGGTTTATCTACCACATCTTCAGGAATTGAAGGATTTTATAATGTTGGTATAAGAACAAATAGATTAGCAATTGCTGGAGTGGGAACTATAGGAGTTGCTATTGGTAATACTAATGTAACTGGTATAGTAACTTACTTTAGAGTTTCTGGTGATCTAAACTATCCAAACATTAGAGAGAATGATACTTTAATTATAGGAACAGAAAAAGTTAAGGTTCTCAATATAGATTCTCTGAATTCAAGAATTAGAGTTTTAAGAGCATTTGATAATACTGTTGGAACAACGCATACAATAGGAAAATATATTTACGAAGTTCCTAGAAAATTAAGAATTAATTCTGGGTTTAAAACTGATTACTCTTATACTCTCAATAAGCAGATTTATTTTGATCCTTCAGATGCTGTTGGACTCGGAACAACTGCTGGAGTTGGAATTGGAACAACAATTTCCTTCTCTAATCCTGGTGCTGGTGCAACCTCTATTTTTATTCAAACCAAGGCAATCTATCTCCCTGGTCACAATTTAAAAACAGGAGATCAAGTAACATACTCTACTGGAATAGGGACTGTTAAAGGTTCTGGAATAATTGTACAAGATGAAACTAATGTTGGGGTAGGAACTACACTTGCTGATGGCACTAATCTATTTGTTGCAAAGATAAATGACGATTTGATTGGTATTGCAACTGTAAGAGTTGGTCTGGGGACAACTGGAACTTTCGTTGGTCTTGCAAACACACTTTCAACCACTCTATTCTTTAGAAATGTTGGAACAGGAGATACTCATAGTTTTAGAACAAATTATAGTGTTCTAACAGGAGATATAAGAAGAAATTTAGTTACTGTTTCAACAGCAGGAACTCATGGATTGAGTTCTCCACATAATATTTTTGTCAATGTTAATCCTCAAAATACAGGAATTGTAACTCTTACTTATAATGATTATAATAGAAGATTAGTTGTAAATCCAGTTGGATTTGTAACTGCAGGTGTTAACACTACTACAAGTGCTATAACGATTAACTCTCATGGATTTAAAACAGGTGATAAGGTAATTCATACCTCAGAAGTATCATCTGTAGGACTTACTAGTGATAAAATTTACTATGTTGTGAGAGTAGATGATAATTTAATTAAATTGTCAAATACTTACTATGAAGCAACACAATCAAAACCAATTACTGTAGGAATAACCAGTGCATCTCTTGGAACAATTAATCCAATATCACCACTGGTGAAACTTTATAGAAATTCCACTGTAACTTTTGATCTCTCTGATCCTTCTCTTTCATATGTAAAACAAGGAACAACTTATCCAGCATTTAAGTTTGATTTATATGTTGATAAAAACTTTACTAAAGAATGGGAAAAATATAGTGAAAGTAATACTTTTGATTTATCAAGACAAGGAATAGTAGGAACAGTTGGTGCCAAAGCAGAATTATCCGTTAATGAAAATACTCCATCTGAACTTTATTACAATTTAACTCCTTTGTATGAAAGTGATCTTCCTGCAACAAAGTCAGAGATTTATACCGATACTGAAGTTATTTCTGGAAACACAATTGTATCTAGAGAAAGTCTGTATAATGGAAAGCACACTATTAATGTTGGAACGACAACAACATTTACATATTCTCTTGCAGAAACTCCAGAAAAACTCTCATATGACACTTCGTCGTTAGTCACATATGAGACTGACTGTACCCACACACTTGGACCAATAGCAAAAGTAGAACTATCTGATAGAGGAAAAAATTATTATTCATTACCTGGAATCACTACCGTAAACACTCTTGGTGGCAATGGTGCTGTTTTAGAGGCGGAAAGTTCATCCATAGGTTCTCTTAAGAGAATGACCTTAGATAATATTGGATTTACTTTACCATCAGATCCAACATTAAATCCAAGAATACTTCTTCCTCAAAGTATCAAAATGGATTCTCTGGCATCACTTGATAGTGTTGGAATTACTTCATTTGGAAGAGGATTCTCAGTTCCACCTGAATTAGTTGTGCTGGATGGAAAAACTAGTGAAGTAGTCTCTGATATTAATTTGAAAGTAACTCTTGGAAAATCTGAAGTAGAAATTCTGAAAAATACTAATGGGATGAGTAATGTTGGACCAACAATCATACCAACACAAAGTGGTGCTGGAGTTGGTATCAACACTATAGTGTTTGATTCAGCAACAGAAACAGTAACAGCAACTTTATCTGTTGGATTTAGTACTGTTAATATTTTCCCATTTGCAGTTGGAGATAAAGTTCTTGTAGAGGGTATTAGTGTTGGTGTAGGATCTACTGGAAAAGGATATAACTCTTCTGGATATAATTACAAGTTATTTGATGTCACTGGAATCACTGAAAACCTTGGTGGTATTGGAAGTGTTACATATAGCATGTCTGGATTGTTTGAAGGTGGTGAGTTCCCAGGAACTTTTAATTCTGTTAATTCCTCTGGAAAGATTCTTGCTTCTAAACATTTCCCAACATTTGAAGTTGTTTTAAACACTAGGAATTTTATTAGTGGAGAAACAGTTACGTCAGATTCTGCTACAGGAATTGTTCAGAGTTGGGATCCAAAAATTACTACACTAACAGTTTCTTCTGATGATAATTTTGTTGTTGGTGAGGTTGTTAAAGGACTTAATTCTAAAGTTCAAGGTATTGCATCTTCTATTACTTCTTTTGATTCTTATATCAACTTAGGAGCAACTTCAAAAATTATACAAGGTTGGCAGGAAGATTTTGGTAGATTAAATTTTGAATTACAAAAACTACAAGATAATTACTATTATCAAAACTTCTCTTATTCATTAAGATCTAAAGTTCCATATGATACTTGGACTGATGTTGTCTCTGCTCAGAATCATACATTAGGATACAAAAAGTTCTCTGATTATCAATTAGAGTCAAATAATGAAAATAGTATGACTGTTGGACTCTCAACGGCAGTAACAAATGTAACTGCTGTTAATAATATTGATGGATTTGCAAGTCTAAATTGTGTCTATGGATTTGATATTGTTAAGGAAAATAACCTCAATCAAAATTCAAAAGTTGTTTCTGATGAAATAATTTTCTCCAATAGAATTCTTACTGATTATTTTGAATCTGTTGGAAATAGAGTTCTTTCTATTGATGATCTTGGTGGTCAATTTAATAGTAATCCAAGATCAACCCCATTTAGTGTAGTAGATACTTTCCCTCTGAGTGATGTTAGATTCCAAAAATATATCACATATGTTAGAGACAAGAGATACAACGCACAAAGACAGTTGATGATTGTTGATCTTCTTCACGATAATTCTCGTGGATATTTGAATCAATATGGTAGAGTTGAAACTTATTATGATCAAGGGTCTTTTGATTTTGCTATTTCTGGATCTGAAGCACAACTTCAATTCTATCCAACTAAATCTACGGTTAATGATTATGATCTTAGTGTTTTCTCATATAATTTAAATGATAATTTCCTTGGAATAGGAACTACAAGTATCGGTGGAGTAGTAACTATTGAAACTAAGAGTTCTCCGGTAACATCTGGTGTTACTACTACTATTGTTTCAATTGGAGACACTCACTCTAGTGTTAAAGTTCTGGTCAATATAAATCCAGATTTGACTAGAAATGAAGAATTTGAAGCAGTAGAACTTAATATTGTTCATAACGGAGCAGATATTGAGATGATGGAATATGGTAGATTGACTACCAATCTTGGTGGATATTCTGCAACTGGACTTGGTACATATCATGCATATTTTAGTGGATCTTCCTTAAATGTTGACTTTATTCCAACTTCCGTTGGTATTGCAACTACAGGTGTAATTAACACTATTCAAGTAGGACTTTCTTCAAATACCTTCACTGGTATTGGGACCGTTGATCTTACAAGATCAAGACTTGAGGCTAGAACAACTAGCATTTCTGCTTCAGGATCTCCTGGTATTACCACTGTTGCTGAGTATCCAAATGATTATGATTGTGCTTACTTTATTGCTCAAGTTGCAGATACTACTAATTCTGAAACTCAACTATCTGAACTTATCGTTATTGATGATTATGTTTCCTCAACTGGTACTTATGAAACATATGATACTGAATATGGAGTAGTAGAAACTGGTGCTGGATTGGGAACATTTGGATCTAGAGTTTCTGCAGCAGGGACCGTTTCCCTTGTATTCACACCAAATGCAAGTATTGACACAGTTGTTAATGTATACATGAATGCATTAACTTTAAATGAAAATACATCACTGTCCAATGAAATTGACTTTACTAACGCAACAATTAACAGTGATTTAGGTTCTTATCAAGGAACAGAGTCAGACATCAAGAGAGGATTTGAACTACAGCATGAAAATCTTCCAATCTTTGAAAGATATTTTGAAGCAAATGATGCAGGTATTGCTAACACTACGAATAATACTATTAGAATCCCAAATCACTTCTTTGTTAGTGGAGAGAAACTAAGGTATGTTCATGTTGGAACTGCATCCTCTGCTATTGGAATCGGCACAACTAGTTTTGTTGGTGCTGCAAACACAACTTTCCTTCCAGGAGAAAATCTTTTTGCAGTTAAGGTCGATGATAATACTATCAAAATTGCAGCCAGTGCAGAAAATGCTCTGAAGTCTATTCCCGAGGTAGTTGAACTTGAAAGTGTTGGTATTGGTACATCGCACAGATTTATATCAACTAATCAAAATGCTAAGGTTATTGTTGCTCTTGATAATATTATTCAATCTCCAATAGTTTCTACTGCAATTACTACGACACTTGCTAATCAAATGTTATCAGTAGATAACTTGTTAGAGTTTAGTGGAATAACATCCTTCTTCGGTTCTGATCTTATTAAGATTGGTGATGAGGTTATGAAAATTGAAGGTGTAGGTATTGGTAGTACAAACTTTGTTAGAGTTCGTAGAGAGTGGTTGGGAACTAGAATTGGAGCCGCGGCAACTGGTGATTTAGTTACCAAAATTGTAGGAAATTACAATATTGTAGATAATGTGCTCAATTTTGCAGAGGCACCATTTGGAAATACTCCAATTGGATCAACTACAAATCCACCTGATGAAAGAGACTGGACAGGTATTACTACCTCTTCAAGTTTCCAAGGTAGATCGTTTATGAGATCGGGTGTTCCTGATACGTCAAATGAGACTTATTATAAGAACTATATCTTTGATAATATTTCAGATCAATTTAATGCTACTGAAAATGAGTTCACTCTCAAGCAAGATGGATCTGATATATCTGGCATTTCTACAGAGAACGCAATCATTCTTGTTAATGATGTATTCCAGTCACCAGGAATTTCCGATCAATATGTTTTAAGTGAGCAGTCGGGTATTACATCTATTACATTCCAAGGAACCAATACAGTTCCATTAGGTCCTGATGTTGGAATTTCTAGTTATCCAAAAGGTGGTATTATTATCTCTGTAGCATCAACTGAAGGATTTGGATACCAACCATTAGTTTCTGCTGGAGGAACCGCGATCGTATCTGGTCTTGGAA
>Ga0222719_10003170_pt1 | contig 14694 bp, 12 predicted proteins | sample C33_34DmetaG_FD_165039 | JGI IMG/M metagenome (GOLD analysis project Ga0222719, IMG submission 165039) | Estuarine water microbial communities from San Francisco Bay, California, United States - C33_34D | ecosystem: Environmental > Aquatic > Marine > Unclassified | place: USA: California...
AACCAGCATCACTTGAACTTGAGTCTGTTCCATTTAAAAGAATTGCATCAGTGATAAATGTTACATCTTCAGCATCTTCTAGAATAACTCTTTGTTCGTATGCCCCCACCTCATAACCATTTGGATTTGTTCTCAAACGTCTTTGGAATGAGTCATCAAACAATTTTTCAAATGTAGATGCAAGTATCGCAGAGAACTTATCAGCTGGTGCAGTTATGCCGAGGTTGCTATAGTAACCACCACCAAGAGAAGAACCAGCGTTTGCTATTGCAACTGATACTGATGAAGCTATTTTAACTTTACCAAATACTGCAAACCCAGCTGGGTGTACTGCTTTTTTCAATTGTTCTAAATATGAGTTAGTTCCAAATCCTGCTTCAATTTCATATGAGAATTGTTGGTAGTAATAAGAATCTTGGATACGATTTAAATCTTCACCGATAAGACTCGTAATATCTTGTCCATATGTTTTTGAAGTTTCAGCAGTTGGAGAAATTGTTGCAACACCCGAAGCAATATTAGCTTTAGCAATTTTTGCTGACGCTCCACTTGACGATGTAATTGTAGTTGGGTGTGGGTTGATGCCTGTTGCATCTTCAAAAAAATCTATAGTTGTAAAAACAACGTGGTCGTTTACATCTGTACCAGATGAATCAGTACCATCAAATATTATTTGACCATCACCCTCATCAACATTTTGTAACAGTAATGCATTTTCATCTGTTCCGTCTGAGTCAGTTCCGTTTAAAATAATTTGATTGGTATCACCAAATTCTTCATTCAATAATTTACTATTTTCATCTGTAAATAAACCATCTACAACAGTTGTGTCTGTTCCATCTAAAAGAAAGAATCCAGTATGATCGCCAAATTCTGCTGTATCAAATGCAGCGTTAGTTATAAGTCTACTATCGCCATCTTGTATCGCAGAAGGAAGTTGCGTAGATTCTTCGGTTATTATTCTTTCTAATTGATATGAAGATGCACCAAGAGAAACACCTGTTTCCATTAAAATAACATCGCCATTTCCTGATTCATCTGCAATTTCATAACCATGACCGGCGATGTCGTTGACAGCAGATTCCATTAACAGGGGTGGAAAAAATGTATTATCTGGAGATTCTAAAACAATCGCGCTACCAGCTGTTTCTCCTGTACCATCATCAAGAACAAGATACTCATCATCTGTAGCAGTTGCGTTAAGTCCAATAAGCTGAGCGCCATCTTCTGTTAAAATAAATTCTTCTTCGTCAAGAGTATTATTGAAAATCATTCTGGTGTCTAAGTTATCACCACCGACTCTCAAAGAATCTTCAAGTGTAATACCTTCTTCGTCTGCAACTTCTAATTCTGATCTTACAACATTATCAAATGAAGTTTTTAAAACATTAGTGGTATCGTCAAAAGAAACAATTGTTCCTGTGTGACCTGATGAAGCAAGAGTTTCGTTAGCTGCAAAAGTTCCTGTTATATCTTTAAGAACAAAGTTTGCATTAAACTTTGGAGTTGGGTCAGCAGTATATGCAAAACCAGAATTAGTTATTTCTATTTCACCTGACGACCCAATATTATCTGTTGTTGCAAGTAAACTTGTGCCTGTGCCAGAAGTAGATGTAACTGTAACTGTTGGAAGTTTATTGTATCCAGAACCACCACTCGTAAGAAATATTTTTGTTATTCCACCAGTATAATCTGTTCCTTCTTCAATTGCAATTTGATCACCACCAACTGTTCCGTAAGTATCTAATCCGACAAATGTTGTTTCTAATATAAAATTGTGACCAGCATGATTCGAATCACCATCAGTTCCGTTAAGTAATAGTTTTTGACCATTTAATTCTTGCGTTGCAGTTTCAAGTTCTATGTCAATTAGATATTCTTGTTCCGTTGTTGCATCTTCAAAAACTAAAAAGTCTCCACCATCTGTAGAGTATTTGTCTGTACCGTTAATAACTATTGAACCATCAATTATGGAAACAATTCCAGCTGCGGTTGAAGTGTTAGAATCTGAAACAGTAAAAGTTAGAACATCTCCAACTTCATATTTTGTTCCAGCATCATCAATAACAACTCCACTAACTTTACCCGATTTAATGTTACCAATTCTAGCCGTTGCTTTACCATTACCAATATTTGCATCGGTATCAATTTCTATTTCCTCTGCCGCACCATACAACGCACCAGATTCATCAATCGTTACTGAAGATACTATTGAATTAACTGTAAATAACATTAACGTGTCAGTGACATTTGAAACTACTCGTATTGTTTCTCCTCTAACAAACGAAGCATTTGGAGATAACGAATCACGATTAAGTTCAAATTCTATTATTGAAACTGCATTTTCAGTTATTGATGCAGCTGAAACAACAACGGCTGATGCACCAGAGGTCAAACCTGTAATTTTTCGACTAACTGCTTGATCGCCAACAGAACTTGCTGTTGGCGAAACTCGCATAATAAGTTTGTTGCCCCAATTACCACCAGAAGCTCTTACCATATATTGATTTGGATATGTTATTACTGGAACTTCACCAAGTAACATATTGAAGAATATTTTGTGTCCTTCAGATGTACCTTTTGCACGATACAGTTCACGAATATTTTTAACAAGACTTCTCTTTGACACGCCGTCTGCGAGCGCCAAAGGAATTGCATTCATAAACTCATCTCGAAACTGATCTAAGAAATCATAAATGGTATTATCAATATCTGCGTAGGCCAACAACTGTTGTATGGTTTGTACAGGGTTTGCACGATACCTTGTGACTACTGCACTTGAAGAAGAAGTTCCACCAGTGATGGTTTCTCCTGTTACAAATTTTTGTTGAGAGGTAATAAAAATTCTTGGAGTGGTGGTGTTACCTAAATCGTCTGACAGAATTTTTGCAGTTGCTTTTGAAGTTCCACCAGTTATGGTTTCACCTACAATAAATTTTCCCTCTGTTCCTGCTCCTGTTTCTAATACAATATTATTACCATCAACATCTAAAACTTTAAAGTTAGTTTCTGTTTCTAAAATAAGATTATCAATATTTACTGTGACTCTAAGTTCAGCAGCTTCTAAATATTCATAATATTGTTTTAGGAATACGGAAAATATGGGGTGGTCTGCCTGAATAAAATCAGGTAACTGACCATCAATTAACGTACTTATTTTTGATGTTAAGTTTCCAGTAGGATCAATATCAGAGTCGAATGGAGCCATTCTTTAATACCCAGATGGTGTACTATAAGACGTACTTGTTGTATAAGTTCCTGAGGCACTTCCATCACCTACCGCAACAGTATCAACCTGTCCTGTTACTGTGGTGTTTGTAAGGTCAAGTTTTAATATTTGATTACGAACTGGAACAATATCTTTTGAGTTTGGAATAACAGTAAGACGAACTTGCGTTGAGGTTACACCATCAACATCTGATATTGTGGTTATAAAAATTGACTCTATAAAGACCTCGCCTGTTGTATAATTTATCGTTCCAGCAGTTGAATTAACATAAACTCTTGCACCAGATTGAAGGTAATAAAGTCTTATAATTCCCTCACCATTATCATCAAAGAAATGTTCATTTGTTGTGTCACCACTAATAAAAAATCCTGTTGATGAAAGTATTCCACCAGCTGCTGAATTGTGTCCAGAGTGAGGATTATAAAGTGCATTATTAAAATAAATATAATACGATGCAGAAGCGGTAGTTGTTGGAGTAAAAAATTTACCCAAAGTAACATTAGTGGTATTACTTAATACCGAAACATTTGCGTCATCAACAAGTCTAGTAACTTGAGAATGTCTAAACAACTTTTCAAATTCACCAAGATTGTTTGTATCATATGATGTTATTGCAGAAACTACTTCAGATTCCACTTCATTTAAAGTTGATGTTGTCTTATTAGAATCATATTTAAATTGTACATTTAAAATTATAAAAATTGTATCTGGATCAATAATAACTGGAGTAATAGATGCGACAGTATACTTGGAAAAATCAGCTACGAGTTGTTTCTTTTCTGATGCAGTTAAATTTAATCCTGTTGTTGAGATAATTGAAATAAATACTTTGCCATATTCAGCTGTGCTTACTACACCAAGACTAGAATCAAATGAACCATTTTCTCCACCAAACACTTGCACCGACTGTGCGTTAGCATAAAGTTTTTTAGCATACACTTTATAATCTTCAGTAGTTACGCATCTTCCTTGAGATGCATAATCTAATGGAGCATTATATTTTATAGACGTAATAGTTTCTGGTTCTGAACCACCATTTGCAACATCTACAACTTCAACCGATACATCAGAAACACTTGCAATTCCAGCATTTGATTTGAAAATAGATGCGCCATTTGCGTCCGTAGTATTACTAACAACGTAAGTCAGTATTACAATATTTCCATCAACCAGTGCATTGCCAATAACCCCATCACCAAAATATACCTCAAACTTTCCGTTCTCTACTTCCTGTAGAAAATAAACATCACTTTCAGCAGTGACTTGTGTTATGTCTGTTGCTTGTGTGAACGTAGTGGTGGTGCTATCCGAGCTTGAATTCTGTACTACAACTTTTAATGTAGAAGTATCTGCTCGTCTGTTAGGAACAAGAAATCTTTGTTCGACATCTGTAGAATCCACAGTATATCTGGTTGTTACAAAAGTCCCCTCATAGATTTTAGTCAAAACAAAAGGTATTGATGAACCAATGTTAGATGATGTTACTGCATCAGATGTAACAAACTGATAATCTGTTCCATTTACAGTAGAGTTAAATATCGTCCCAGCTGGCATAGTTGCACTAGTCACAGAAGTTGTATTTAATACAACATTAACTGTTGCAACCGCAGCCCTAGCAGAGTTAGGAATATACCCTAAAGTTTTTGCATGAGAAACTACACTTGACCTAAGAGATGCGCTGTCTAGAAACATCTCGTTTGCTAACATGTTTGCATTGAAACCCAAATAGTGAGTATTGTATGCGAGAACATCTAGTAGTGCGTTCATTCCAGAACCTTCGAAATCATAATCCGTAAATTCTGTTTGTCCAGATAAAAAAACTTTAAGGTTATTTTTGACTTCATCAAAGTCAAACTCTGTTACATTTAATCTTTTTGTGTTTATTGCCATTATCGCAATCTCTCTAATAGTATGGTTAGGTCTACTAACTCAGTTGGAGCATTTAAAACATAAAATTCTATAGTCAACTCATACGCATTACGATCTATGTCTGGTGTTGCTCTAACACCAACTAATTGTGCTCTTGGTTCATATTCGGCTATAACATCTTCTACCTTTCTGGTTAAAAGATGTGCAGAAATAGGAGTCATTAGTTCAAACAATATCTCTCTTACCCCACAACCGATTTCTGGGTGAAAAGGTTTTTCGTAATGATTAGTTAATACTAGATTTCGGATAGAACGCTTTACAGCTGTAATGTCTGTTACCTTATCAATATCAGATTTTGCACCGCTTACTGTTACTGCACCATCACTATCTTTTGAAGACAACTTCTTTTTTGCAAAGAATAAGTCCAAGTCTTTATATTGACGAACATTACGTTCAATATCGTTAAGAGCTTGAGCGTCTTTAAATGATGTTGGTGTGGGCATATTGTACTCCTCTATCTATTTATAACAATACTTCACCGATTGTTTATTTAATTATTCTACAAGTTCATCAAAGCCTGGCTGACCTTGAGCATCATCCAACATCGCACTAAAAAGAAAATCCATATTAACCGTATCACCACTTGAAACATTTGTTACAACAGTATACTCATTGCCGTTTATGTGTTTATAAACACCTGTCTTTTGTTTAACTAAAGTGCCACGATAATCAGCAGTCTCAGAATTTTTCACAGATATTGCTTCTACAACTCCACTTGCCCCATAGTCTTTGTTTTCATCATCAATCAATTTATTTAAAAGAATAAGGTCTATTTTAGTTTTGTCATCTTGTTTAGGACTTCCTTTATCTTTAACTCTTTCTTCATTTCCATCAAATGTTGGGTCATAGTTGTCGTTGTATTGGTATGATACTTTATAAATGAACTCGTCTTTTTTTCCTGTTATCTTATCAGGTTTTGCTCCTGTTGCATCATATTGGTGTCGTCTAGTCCAAATACCATTTGCAAAAGTACCATTTGCTAAAGGTGCATTTCCGTTTGAGTCTGCCCAACCTATTAAAATTCTACCGTTTTTATCTACCGAAAATACATCTAACGATTTAGCAATATTTCCTGCAGCTCGTATATTTCTTGTTCTACTTTTTCCTGATGGTCTTCCTCTAACTCCTATAAGTTTAACAGGTTTATCAGATAATGTAATAATATCAATTTCAACTGTTCCACTATTACCATCAGCATCTGTCCACGATCTAGTTTCTGTTTTTATTGTACTTGGACTATCTTTTGTTGCAGATTGAGTTACTCTTTCTTTTTTGTGAGTAGGTCTTCTAGAAAATCCATGTGGAGCTACATTATATCTTATGACTGTTTCTCCACCACCTGTTGTAGTAATTGTTTGACTACTATCTGAAGCAGTAGTAACAGTAGTAGTAATGGTTGCACCATCTTCTCTAACTTCTGTAGTTTCTATAGAATTATTATCAGCATTTTCATCTGGAGTATGCGTGATAGTAACTTCTTTAGCTTTTGTCGCAACTGCAAACGCTCCTTTATTTTCTGTTGGAAGAACTTTAGGTGTATCTCTTTCAAACTCTTTTAACTCATCAACTTTTGCTTTAATATCTTCTTCAAGTTTTTTATTCAACTCTACTGTAGATGCATCTTCTTTTACAGTATCTACAGTTGGTTGTAGAACCGCAGATGCTTTTTCAAATGCAACTCCACCAGCTGCAGGCAACTCAAAGTTTGGAACAACATCTTGAATTCTTGTTGCAACACCCTTTGCATCTGCAAGAGCAGTAGTTGCTGATGCTTGAGATGAAAGTGCAGATACAGCTGAGGTAGTTGATGCAGATAAATCATTAATTATTTTTGTTGGGTTTGGAACATTGCTCCTGTCATATTTTAAAGAAGCGTCAAACGCAGTATCCAAAGAAGAGGTTGCGGTTTCTTTTGCACTAGCTAATGCTGAAGTTGCAGAGGTAAGATTTGAAGCTGCGGTTGAAGCTGCAGCCTGAGCCGCAGTTGCATTTGTAGTCAAAGTATCTAAGTCAAATCCACCAGCAGTAAGTCCATCTCCAAATTTTGTTTTTAGTTCTGCTTTTTTGGTTGCGAACTCTACTTGACCTGCAACAGTATTTTGATCAATATTAACAAGTGAAGACATCTCTGATTGCAAATTTATATTTGGCAACTCTGGTATTTCAGGAACTAAATCTCCAAGTTTAGATTTCAAATCTCCTACAACAGAAGTGTTTAGTGTACTTGCAAGAGCAGATGCATCTAGTTCAAGTCCAGCAGCAACTTCACCTTTTATAGAATCAAACTTACTAAGAACTTCATTAAATTCTGGACTTGCACCTGCTAAGTTTGGTGTTTTAAAATCTGCCATACATATCTCCTATGCCACTGGCGCCAGTGTGTTGCCTTGTGCAGTAGCATCTGCACCAGTATCAGATTGAGAATGAACATGTGTTGTAAGAGCAATATTTGTTCCACCACTATTTTTAGCAGTAACCTCACTACCTGTTCCAGAAAACGTAAGTGTTCCAATACCAGTTACAGTATCAGATAATGTTCCTCCAATTGTTCTTGTTGCGTTTGATAAGATTGTTTCTGTTAATGTTGTTTCTGATTTAATTGTCATTGCTGCAGCAGACTTTATATTTAATTTTCCACCAGATTTATAAGACATGATTCCAGAAATAGTAGTTGTTGATAAATGGTCTGATGCTATTAAGTCTATACTTTTAAGAGATGTTATTGCATAGTCATCGACAATGTTAAGAGTGCTTGTTCCGTTCACAACTCTAGTTTCATTTTTATCAATGACAATATCTACATCTTCTTTGACTCTGCCTTTGACGTTTTGCATTACTTGAAAAGAATGGTTGCCGTTAATTTCTTCTTCACGATTACCACCACTTGTTCCAGCTCCAACTTTAACTCTGTGGTTCTTGTGTATCTTCTGTGTGTAATTGCCTTCTACCTCAAGATGGTAGTCACCCTTTATAAGTTCTCGCACTGTTCCAAGTGTTGTAATATTAACATCACCCTGTATAATAACTTGAGATTTGCCTGCAACAATTTCATAGTTGTCACCAACAATTTTTACAACCTTTGAACCATCTGGATGTATTTCTTCAAACGTGCCTGCACTGTGTTGTGTAAACAATCGTTCAGCGCCTGGCGAATCATCTATCTCTTTTATGTGTCCAGCTTCACTTTCGAAAACATGATTGAATGGATAAGCTGCGGAGATGTATGGGTTCTCATCTTTTTGAATTGACTTGGGATGTGGTTCTTCCCAGAAACCACGTTCCTCTTGAACTGCAAAATCAGATGTAGCTAAAAGATAGGGTTGTGTTGCAGTAGGAACACCTGTTCCCTTTTGATCTGTTTCTTCGCTGTCATCATCAACTCCAACTGTAGGGTCAACAATTGTTGGGTCGCCACGCAAACGATTACGTCTTCGTGCTAAAAGGGAGTTGTGTGACTCTGATGCTCTGCCTCTACCTAGTCTGCTAGTATCGGGTTCTCCTACTTCGTGACCAGACTTAGTAGTGTAAAACTCTCCATCAACAGGATAAGAACCATAGATCGGATGACCAAGATATTCTTCTTGTGGACTTTTTGGAGAACGAGGATCGTTAAATCCAACTTGAGGGTCAGCAGCTGCTTGAGGTGTGCCTGGCAAAGTTCCCATGATTACTGGTTGTTGTTTCTCTCCAGCATCTCTAAAGAAACCAACTACCCAACTACCTTCAACGAGAAAAGATGGGGAGTTGCCAAGACCATGCATAGCTGCATCTGTGACAGGATGCATAACGTGAGCCCACGGCAAGTCTGTTGTTGGCACTTCAACTATACTATCTGAATGAAACCCCAAACACCGAACTCTAGCCCTACCAAGTTGGTCTGGGTCGTTTCTATCCTCTACAACACCTACGAACCAGACAAACCCATCTTGGCCCATGAAATAACCTTGTTCCGCCATAATAATCCTTTACTAACAGTTTTTACTATTTATAAGGATTGTGTGAAAAGGTTATTTTGGTTCTTGAATATTGTTGTATGTAGCTTTGGCAATCAGTTCGTATTTTTTTGCAACTTCTTGACCACTAGTTTTATGACGCTCAACCATCCAATAAGGATTAAGACCTAAATTGCCAGCGATGACAATTCTTTCGTGGTCACATTGATGTTTGGTCACAGAATGTTTTGTCCAGCCAGGAAACACCACCATTGTATTTTTCTTAGGAATGACTTCTTGTTTAGCGTCTGGAAACACTAACGGCGCACATGAATCACAACAATCAACATTGTATACCCAACTCCAAATAGCAGGCCAATGATCGTGTGGTTTTGTCCAATCACCTTTTGAATAACTTGCAGTCCAACAGTCATACGGCATCAACTCAACTTTGCTGGGTGAGTTCTCTGTTCCAAGATGTACTGCGTAGTCGCACAGTTTCATAAACTCTGAATTGTGTTCGTGCATAAACCACGAACTCATGTTTGCTTGTACATTGGTTTCTTTGTTTTGCATGTCTTCGAAGTTATGACAAAAATCTATTAACTCTTTTGTCGCACTTGATTCGGGAACAACAGATTTAATAATAGGAAGATTAGAAGTAAATGAAACTGAGAATGGATTAGTAGCAAGTTGACGTTGTTTTTTTTCCTCTACTTTCTTCTCTTCTTCTAAACTATTCGCAAGTGACTTCAACAGACTCATGATACTATAGCTTTCTCTTGAGGATACCAATACCAGCCTGTTGTCATATACTTATCGTGAGTGTGTACAGGATTGCCACGATGTTGGTACATCCACGCAGAAGGAAATATAACACCCATTCCTTTTCTTGGTTGTATTTTTATTTTCTCATATAGAAACTCTGTCTCACCTTCACCAGCTGGTAAGTCATTTAAATAGATTGTCCATACAAGAGCTCTGTTTGCATCTGCACAGTGAGAATTCTCTGCGTGAAAATTATGAAATCCGCCACCCATAGGTCTTGTTCTTTGCACTTTAGTTTCTGGTGATATAAGACTTCGCGCTCCACGATATACAATAGGAAACTCTAAAAGATATTCTCGCAACATATCCATTTTTACTTTTTGAATGGATTTATATAACTCATCTTTTTCGTCCATCCACATTTGTTTATCTTTGCGAGTTGTGCGGTTAGCAGTTTTGGTCAATCCAATATGGTCATCACGCTCAAACCATTCTATAAGGTTATCGCATTCTTTGTCTGTTAGTGCGTTTTCAAATCCTCTAACAAAATTACTTAACATTTAAGTTGCCCGCAACCATAACTCTTTGATGTTCACATTCTTGTTTTGACACCATATGATTTATCCATGCTGGGAAAACAATCAGTTGTCCTGTCTCTGGAAATATGTGAAATGGAGTACCCTCATTATCACGATCATTACTGTCATTAAATATTAATGGAGCACACTCCTTACATGCTTCTACACAATATGTGTAAGACCAAAGAGAGGGCCAATGATTGTGTTCTTCACAAGTATGTCCTTTGCCGTATACTAATCCCCAGCTCTCTTTTATATAAAGAGGAATGTCATCTGGACTTCCATCAGGTTTAGTTCGTTTTGCAACTGGACATAAGTTTGCAACTTCAATTGCTTCTTCTCCTACCATACAAAAAGTTTTATATTCATCATGCATGTTCCACTTAGTCATCAAACATTTAGCAGCTGTGCGTTTTTGTAACGCATCGCCCGCCTCAAGAATATTTTCTTTAATTGTTTTGGTAAAACTTGTAGGTGGGTTTACTTGTTTTACCTTAACAGGATATTTTTCAGTAAACCATCTCCATGGCTCAGGTTTGCCAACTAACTTAGACAATGCACTCATACTAAAATTTCTTGTATGCTTTGTTCGTCTGGATGCCTACCATCAAACTTAGGCTCTCCAGATGGTAATGTATAAAACCAACCTGTCGCAATATACTTAACGCCTTCGTTTGGAGTTACACCTTTGTGTGGGTGTGTCCAGCCTGCGGGCCAGATAACAGTTCTTCCTTCTTTGGGTGTTACAGTCATTTCTTGATAGGGAAACTCTGTACCTGACTTTGCGTCATTAAGATAAACCATCCATGCAAGTAGTCTATATGGATAGGAGCCAGACTGTTCGTTGTGTAAAGAAAAGAAACCTTCTCCCTGTTCATATTTTTGAAGATTATATACAGGACACAATCTCCAATACGAACTTTTGTTTAGTTTGTTAAGGTAGTCATATTTTTTACAGTAGTTTGCTAATGAATTATTTACAAAGGTATAGATGCTTACATTAATAGGATTGTCATCACTAAAGTTAAAAGACTTTGTGACACAAACTTTTTTACGACTTTTGTTGAAGTAAGGAAGCCCACCCTTACTTTTGTTTGGAACATTTTCAAAATATTCTATAATATCTTTACATGTATTCAGTTCACCATACGCTCTGCGTTTAGCCCATAAGCCTGTCGTGTCATCAACTATCTCAATAAAATTCATTTACTCACTCATAAAATTATCTTCAAATAATATATAGTCAGTTTTATCTTGAGAAGTTTTAATCGTTAAGTAAACTGTACTCATATTTTTTGGTTTAACAGGAACAAACTTGCTGAGTTTCTTAGAGTAGTAAAGTGGAACTCCATCTTTCAAACGCATTTCTTCATACGAGTCCATGTCAGAACAGACTTCCATGATTTCGCCAACTTGTTTCTCGTTGTATATGTTTGAGTACGAAACCTTGTCACCAATATTAATTATGTTCATTTTCTTTTTCCTTTTACTGTAAAATCAATTCCAAATCTTGTTGAACTTCTCTCTGCAATACCTTTCATCATTTCTAGGTATTGTGGAGAACAACAATTCTCAATCACCCGAAGCATATCTAAACTCCTTATTTGCAGCCTCATCTAATTGTTTCATAACATCTTCAGTAAAGTATGTTAGTGGATCATTTAAAATAGTTTTACCAAACTGTTTGCTTCCATCTGGAAGTTCAAATCGTGTCGATACCTTTTTAAAGATATCATACTTTTCAGCCAACTCTAACAGTCCGTAGTATTTGTCAAGTCCCTTATCATAAGTAAGTCGCACATCAACCATCTTGTTCTCTTTAGTCAAACGAGACTTGTGGTTCTTACAGTGAATGATGTTGCCGATAACTTCAGTGCCATCTTTCTCTTTCTTTTTACTTAAATAGATAATAGAACTAGCTGCGTACTTGAGTCCAGAACCACCACCCATTTCTTTCTGTGGGAACATAGAACCTACAACATCATAAGTGTGATTGGTTACAACCATAGGAACTTTTGCCCGACCAAGTTTCAACGTCAATACACGAAATGCAGCTTTGAGAACTTGAGCTCTTGTCATGTCTCTTGTCTCTTTGCCGTCTGCGGTATCCTCAACTTCTTTGGTGGTGCTTAACATACCAAGACTGTCCAAACATAGAAACAAAGGTTGACGATCTGATTCGGGTTGTTCTAGGTATCCGTCTAATACCTTTAGAGATTGTGTTCTAAATTCTTGCACCGTAGTGACAGGCAATATAACCATTCTCTCTGGGTCAATTCCTCTGTCGATAACCATTTGTTTAGTAATTGCAGATTCACTCTCAAAATACAAAACACCAGCGTTTGGATTCTTATCAAGAAAGTTCTTGACAATACCCATCAGAAAGAATGTTTTGCCTGTTGCAGATTCACCTGCGATTGCGGTAATCTTATTTGACGGCAAACCCCCATAGATACTTCCACTGAGTAACGCATTGAATACATGACTGCCTGTGTCGATAAACGAATCAACGTCACCAGCCTCCACTCCATCACTTACCATAGATGCGTATTCATTCCCCACATCTTTGATAATGTTCTTTAAAAAATCATTGTCAGCCATATTTGTTTTTCTCCTAATTCTTTAGCTACAGTATACTACATGCATACCAAATTGTCAAGTTTAATCTCAAACATAGTGTAGATAACTTCCTATAATATACTTGGGAGATATTACTGGTCTAGCTCCTCCATGTATGTGTGTCCACAGTGGAGGGAACATCATACAAGAACCTTTCTTACATTCTACCTCTAAATCCATTGTAGGAAAAAAGGTATGTCCGCCTATGTTATCAGACAGATAAAAGAACACAACAAGAAATCGTTTTGCGGTTGCGTAATCCAACACATCAACATGAGGTGGAAACTCATCAGTAGTGTCAGGCAAATACCTTTTCATCTTAGGGGGTTCAAGTGCAAACTTGTCTGGCCATTGATAGGGTGTAATCTCATGTTCCATTTTATAAGACTCAACACATTTGCTGATATTGGTCATAAGAAAATTAACATCTTCTTTCCATAACGTATCAGGTGAATGTAACATATTAATTTGAGTCAGGGTTGCGGTTTTTTCTCCCATCTCGGTATAGTGAGAATTGTTCTGTACTTCTTGTGCAGAAGTATCTTTCTCAAACTTATCAATAAAATATTGACATCGTTCATCAGAAAGAACTTCATCAAATACAGTGATATAAGAATTGTTCATTATACCTTGAACCCATCAAAGTTTCCACCAAAATTAGACTTGTCAAATGTAGGCGTATCAAAGTCATCTTTGTCTATAATCTCACCTGTAGTTTTGTCTACAGTCTGGTTTGCGTCTGCGAGACTGTGTTGTTCAGAGATATCAATATCATACAGTCGCATCTTTGCTCGGTCGATACCAACTACAAATCGTTTGTTCATGGATGGATCATTGTATCGGTTCTTCAATTGTTTGACTGCAATCTGGTTAAGCCCGTCAAGCTCTTCGTTACTGATAAGCGCAAACATGAGGTCAGCAGTCGCAGGCAAACCAAAACTCTCACTTGTATCTTCCAACCCAACGTCTGAGTTTGAGAACCCTGATCGAGTGGTCTGTGTTGCACTCATGATCGGTACGTTAGTCTCTACTGCAAGTCCCCTCAGTTCTTCTGCAATTGATTTAATGTAGAAATAAGAACCAACATTTGCGTTCCCCTTGAATCGTGATGACGCACAGATATTTAAATAATCAATGAATATAATATCTGGTTTGAATGTTTTCTTGATTGCGAGTTCTTTAATCAATCCACGAAAGTGTGCGGAGTGAGCGCTTGCGGTAGGATACTCTTTGACAATCAACTTACCAGAGGTAGACTTAATGATTTTATTAATCTTGTTGTCAAACATTTGTTTGGGTAAATCATGCAAGTCTTCCATAGAGATATTCATCAGGTTCGCGTCAATCCGTTCTGCGATGCGTTCTTCTGCCATCTCCAAAGTCACATACAACACATTCTTTCCTTGAGAAAGACAGTTCGCTGCAACGTGACACATAAACAAAGACTTACCGACACCTGTTCCAGCTAACGCGATGTTTAACGTCTTCGGAGGCAATCCTCCTTTTGTTATTTTATTGAAGAACTCCAAGTCAAACGGAATTTTTTCCTCTACCGTATGGTAGTAGTCAAACCGACTTTCACTATCTTCTAGGTAATCATGACCGACATGATTATCAAACCCTACTGCGAGTGCGTCTG
>Ga0222719_10003171_pt1 | contig 14688 bp, 20 predicted proteins | sample C33_34DmetaG_FD_165039 | JGI IMG/M metagenome (GOLD analysis project Ga0222719, IMG submission 165039) | Estuarine water microbial communities from San Francisco Bay, California, United States - C33_34D | ecosystem: Environmental > Aquatic > Marine > Unclassified | place: USA: California...
TATTATATAAACAAAGATAATACAGAAACTACAGCTACAATTGATATACCAAGTGGTGCTGAAAGATGTTTGATATTTCATACATTTGATTTAACAAAACCATTAAAGAATTAAACGTTGAAGGTAATTCAATAACTAGTGAGGACGTGGGTGCGATTCCCACCACCTCCACCAATTTAAAACACATACAAGTGTGCTTTGAGGGGGTGAGTTAGATTCGACTACTACTAAAAGTTACTGGAGTTTAATCGCTGACAACGTAATGTCAAATTATAAATGCTAACGAAAGTTATGCACTAGCGGCCTAGGTCGCTGGGGTTTGCCTGTACCTTGCAACAGAAACAGGCACAGAATTGGCGCCAAGGGGTGGGGATGCGAGAGTGGAACCACCCTTTACAAATCTATGAAAGTATGATATAATAAGAATATGAATAGCAAAGAATTTTCACTAAAAATAGAGTTATTAGTTAAAGAAAAAAGAGTATCTTATATGGATGCTATAATTGACTATTGTAATATAAATGACATTGATGTAGGAACTGTTAAAGCAATGGTTAATAAGTCATTGAAAGAAAAAATAAAAAATGAAGCAGTTAATCTAAAAATGATTAAAGAGAAAAAAGGTGGCGTATTACCAGTATGAACGGATTAGAAATATTATATCATATGTTATTCGTAGAACCTGAATCTTTTTTATGGGGTTTAATTACAATGGGTATTATAATTGCTATTTTAAGTTTTTTATTTGATATTGGCGCTGAACAAAATAATGAATAGGAGAATATAATGGAAAGAATACCAGAACATACATTTAGATGTAGATTTCAACATAAAGCAATCTTTATTTGGAAAGATGTAACAACAGATCAAATGTTTAAAGACAAGAAGGTAGTAATGTTTGGACTACCAGGTGCATTTACACCGACTTGCTCATCAAAACAATTACCAGAGTACGAGGAAAAATACGACCAGTTTAAAGAATTAGGTATAGATGATGTATATTGTATATCAGTAAATGACTCTTTTGTAATGAATGCTTGGGGTGGTAGTTTTTCTCCTAAAGTAGAAAAGACATTTTTATGTCCTGATGGTGACGGTAAATTTACAGAAAAAATGAATATGTTAGTAGATAAACCTGCTAATAAATTTGGTAAAAGAAGTTGGAGATATTCTGCTTATGTTGAGAATGGTGTAATAAAGAAAATGTTTGTTGAACCAGGTAAGAATGATGAGGGTAAAGACGAAGACCCTTTTGAAGTATCAGGTGCTCAAACAATGATAGATTATTTAAAGGACAATAAGTAATAAATGTATGGAGGGTTTGATGTTTTTAGAGTCTATATGGCAGTTAAATTACATTTTACTACCAACTATAATTATTTTGACTATGATGGTAAGGTAAATATTAAACTAGATACATTTACAAAAAGAAATGATAGATATTTTTTTCATAAACTTAGCACAAAATATAAACAAGATGAAATACTTGATTTCTTTGTTGCAAATTTTATTGATAAAGACAAGAACTGGATTGGTAATTTATTAGAAAATGATGGACGAGAGATTTATTTTAATTACAAAAAAGTTAAAGACAACTTTAAGTTTCATTTTAGAAACGACTTTGTTAATATTCTTAATGATTTTGGCAGTAAGCGGATTTCTTTTGATGACGGTTTTGTTTGCAATAGCGGACAACATCCACGACTTTTACGTTTACTTATCCAGAGGAGAACGTCTTTCCAAACCTTCGTTGTGCTTGACCAAGTCCTATCGTTTATCAAAAATTGGAATGTGGAAATTAAAGAGAGGGTTGTGTGGCCTAAAATCGCACATAAGGTTGCCAAGTTGAAACCTTTTATAAAATATAACTTAACAGAATGTAAATTAATAATGAAAGAGGTAATCAAAAATGAAACCTAAAATAGATTTTATATCTTTAGTATCAGGTGTAGATAAAACTATGCCTATAATAGAGGCAAGTAAACATAAACCATCTTGGATTAAAAAAGCGGCTGCAGATTTTAAACAATTAGGTTCTATAACTCAACAATTAAGAGGTGGGCAAGAAATGTATGCTGACCCTATGAATCAAAAATTTAATCCTGCTGAAACTAAACACACATCTAAATGTCCTGCCTTGCAGATGTATCATAACACAGGTTATATTTTAAGAACACATACAGATATTTTGTTAGATGTAAGTCCTGATAGACAACATTTTCAATCATCAATACCTGGTGGCAACCAAGAAAGTAGACCAATAATATCATCACATATGAATCAATCATTTTATCCATTCTTTGAAAACTGGCCAAGCAACACAATGAAAAAAGTATTGAAATTTGATTTACCTTGGGTAGCAAGAATACCTAAAGGTTATAAGATGTTACAAATGCACCCTATGTACCAAGATGAAAATAGATTTACTACTTTGTCAGGTATACTAGAACCACATCTAGGACACGCTGCTATAGGTACTGTACCTTTCTTTTGCCACTTTACTGGTATAGAAACAATTAAGGCTGGAACACCTGTTGCTCAATTTATATTAATACCTGATGAACAAGAAGCTGAAGTCATTGATATTGAAAACGACAAAAATTATATGAAAGAAAGATCAATGAATTATTTACAATTAAATGAATCGTTTAATAGAAACTATGGTAAAATAAGAGAGTTTTGGAAGAAGTACGGTTGGTAGTATGAGTAGAGTATTTTGTATAGGTAATGGTGAAAGTAGAAAACATTTAGATTTAGAAACATTAAGACCATACGGCAAGATATATGGTTGTAATGCTCTGTATAGAGATTTTACACCAGACGTAATTACTGCTGTTGATATGGGTATAATGCACGAGATATACAATTCAGGTTATGCACAAAACAACAAGTGTGTGTTTAGAGATTGGAACACAATGCCTGGTGAAATGTACGAACAATTATTATATGCAGGTCAAAACTATTCAGACCAAGATTATGAACTAATTAAAAAAGAAAATGTAATTAACTCTAATGAACGAGGTGATAGAAAAGAGTTTGTATTACACGGTTCTAATTTAGCAGGTGTAGTTGAAATATTAAAAAAGAATAAGACTAGAGAAGAAAAGAAAGTTAATCATACTTCTATAAATGTTAGTTGGGTTACAAGTGATGATAAGGTCAGAGCAATAAATGACCATATGATTAATACTTCAGGTGATACAAAAGATAGAGGTTGGGCTGCAGGTCCTACTTCAGGTTATTTTGCAGTAAAAGATAATCAACCTGAAGAGGTTTTTTTATTAGGACACGACTTGGAGAGTTATAATAATCAATTAAATAATATTTACAAAGACACAAAACATTATGGATTAAAAGAGGCACACAAGACACCTAGTACAAATTGGATAAATCAATGGTTAGAATTAATGAGAGAAAATCAAAACATCACTTTCTATAAGGTAAATCCTAAGGGTGGTGATGGTTCAGATCCTATTAGTACAATACCAGAGGCGTGGACAAGAGAGAAAAATATTCAATATATAGATTATATCACGCTTGACAAAATGCTCAAATAGTGATATAATGAAATTATGTTAGACGGAATAATATATACAATATTGAATTGGGTTGATACCACTTCTCACAAGATTAGACAATATATGATTAACAAGTCATTACCTAATCCTTGTAAATCTGCTAGTGAATGGCGAAAAGATTATGAAAAGTGGAAGAAAAACTCTACTAAATAGTAATACATTCCGATTAAACAGGAATATACAAATACAACGAATACAATAATAAGGAGAATACGAATATGGATTTTGAAACATTAAAATCATCATCAAGTAATTTTGATAAACTTACAAAAGCACTTGAAACAAACCTCAATCCTGAGGATTCATCAAACAAAAACAAATACCAAGACGACAGATTTTGGAAACCAGAGTTAGACAAAACTGGTAACGGTTATGCTGTTATTAGATTTTTACCTGCTGTTGAAGGCGAAGACTTGCCTTGGCAAAGAGTATGGTCTCACGCTTTCCAAGGAACAGGTGGTTGGTATATTGAGAACTCATTAACAACTCTTAATCAAAAAGATCCTGTTAGTGAAGAAAACACAAGACTTTGGAATACAGGTGTTGATAGTGATAAAGAAATTGCTAGAAAGAGAAAAAGAAAATTATCTTACTACTCAAATATTCTAGTGGTATCTGATCCAAAACATCCAGAGAACGAAGGCAAAGTGTTCTTATACAAATTTGGTAAAAAGATATTTGATAAGATAACAGAATCAATGCAACCTGCTTTTGAAGACGAAGCGGCAATCAATCCGTTTGACTTCTGGAAAGGTGCAAACTTTAAATTAAAAATCAGAAAAGTTGATGGTTATTGGAACTATGACAAATCTGAATTTGAAGGCGTGTCAGCACTTGCTGATAATGATGAGAAGATTAAATCTATTTGGTCATCACAACACGCTTTAAAACCGTTTTTAGCGGCTGATAATTTTAAAACCTATGAGGAACTCAAAGAGAAGCTGAATAGGGTGTTATCGGGTGCTAGAAAAACTGAAACCGTTGCTGTTGCAGACCTCCCGCCTCAACAAAATGGTTCAGCAAAAAGTATAAATGAAAGTCCAGTTGCTAGTGATGATGACGATACAATGTCATACTTTAGTAAATTAGCAGAGGACGAGTAATACTCTCTCTCTTGGTACATACTTTTAGGGCGCTTTAGGTAACTAAAGTGCCCTTTTTTAAGCATAAATATATCATATGCCTAGTATATTAGATCCATTAGTTGACAAAGCCGCAGGTGCAAGAAAAGGCGCTGCTTGGTACAAAAACGCTATATCTTCTATCGCAGATAGAGTATCAGCAAGAAAACTAATGAGTCAAGGTAAATTAAATGGCAGACCAAGTATTGGTCGTTTAAATATGTTCTTTTATGACCCTAAATATAAGAAGACATTACCATATTATGATACATTTCCTTTAGTATTACCTATTGAGAGAATACCAGGTGGATTTGCAGGGATTAACTTTCACTATTTAAGACCTGGTGCTAGATTTACTTTGTTACAAAGATTACAAAGATTTTCTATAAGGAATGAGGTATCTAGTAGAAATAGATTTGATGTCAGTTATGATAGGGTTAAGAATATTCCATTGGTAAAGAATACAATTAAAAAATATTTGTACTCTCACGTGAGATCAAGTTTTTTAAGAATAGATTACGACAAGGCTGCGTTATCAGTTTATTTACCTGTGGCACAATTTAAAAAGGGGAGTCCATACTAATGGCAATACTACGAGGCGGAAAACGAATTGGTGGTTATGATGTACGTATCGGTATACCACGAGATAGATCGTTAGATGATGTAGCAGGTGACGATAGATTACAAAGACGACAAGGTAGCAATCCTGAAACTACAATAGGTCGTTTTCAATCCTATGTAAATGAGGCAGAAGGATTTGCTAGAAAGGCAAGATTTTATGCTGAATTTAATTTACCTAAAGGTATATCAAATGGTGCTTTATTTTCAGAAGGTTTTGAAGACACATCATCAGCAGCACTAGAGAAACAAGCATTTCCTACACAAACAGATTTACTTGCTGTACAACAGGCAAATGGTAGACGAGTAAGAGCATTTTGTTCTTCAATTAGTATGCCTGAAAGAGAGATGTCAACGAAAGAAATTAGACACGGTAATGCACCCGCTAGAAATTTTGTATATGATATGAAATCAGCAGGTATATCAGCAACATTTTATGCTGATAAATTTATGAGAGAAAGATCATATTTTGAATTATGGCAAAAATCTGCTATGTCAACATCTGAAACATTTAACACAAACTATTATGATAACTATGTTGCTAATTTAAACATATTTCAATTAGGTCAATTTGCTAGCAGACAAGAACGGGATGATATAACTTATGGTGTACAATTGATAGATTGCTTTCCTACCAAAATAGGTGCAGTAGAATATTCCCACGATGCTAATAATATACAAACAATTGATGTAGATTTTTCATTTAGATACTGGATTAATTACTTTATAGATAAACAAGGTAATATAGAATTAGGTAGTCCTCTTGGTAAGGTACCTGAAATTAAGAATAACAAAGGAATTTTTGGTAGTTTAATAAATAAATTGCCACCTGAATTGAGAAGGGCAGGTAGAGATGTACTTAACGATTTAAGAAGACGAGTACCTCTAGGTAGAGTAACTGGCGGAAGAGTATTCCCACCATTTAAAATACCACCACTAAATATTTAAATATAATAAGGAGTTATAATGGCGTTACCAATAGTTGAAACACCTAGATATGAGTTGACTTTACCGTCAACAGATATGAAAGTACAATATAGACCTTTTCTCGTTAAAGAGGAAAAAGTTTTATATATGGCACTTGAATCAGGTGATGAAAAAGAAATGCAATCAGCAACAAAAGATATTTTACGTGCTGTAACATTTAATAAGTTAGAAGTAGAAACATTACCTACTTTTGATGTAGAATATATTTTCCTACAAGTGAGGGCAAAATCAGTAGGAGAAGTTGCTAAATTTAAGATTATTTGTCCAGATGATAATACAACCTATGGCGATGTGGAGGTTGACATATCAAAAGTTGAGGTGCAAGTTGATGACGCACACACAAATGACGTTTTGTTAGACGAGAAAAGAAAATTAGGCGTGATTATGAAGTATCCTAATATGAAAGTGTTATATGACACACAAGGTGTTAAGGCACTTAATTATGAGGATATTATTAATTTAATTATAGGTTGTGTTGATTACATTTACGAGGGTGAAAAAAATTATCCTACAAAAGAGTCAACAAGAGAAGAATTAAAAGAGTTTTTTGAAAACTTAGCACAAGAACAGTTTGCTAAATTAAGAAAATTCTTTGATACTATGCCTAAATTAAGACACGAAACAAAAGTGAAGAACCCGAAGACAGGAGTTGAGAGTACAGTTACCTTCAGCGGGTTACAAGATTTTTTCGGATTAGCCTCTCCCACAACAGCCTAGAGGCGTTATTTGAAATTAATTTTGCACTTATGCAACATCATAAGTATTCACTAACGGAGATTGAGGCAATGATACCGTGGGAAAGAGATGTATATGTATCTTTATTGATACGATATATTAAAGAAGAAAACGAGAGAAAAAAAAGAGAACAAACTAAAGGATAATTATGTTTGAAGAACAGAAAAAAGACGCAGTAGAAAAGATTAAATGGGTATGGTGGTTTCTAAAAGAAGAATTGCCACAATTTCTATCTAATTGGAGAACAGTACCTAGAATTATGATGTTCTTATATGGTTTGGTATTTTATAACACAATGCAATGGTTTATGGCATTAGAGAATCCTAATAACGCACAGGCAGGGTTTGTGTCAGTTGTAGTTGGGGCTGGTGCTGCTTGGTTTGGGTTATATGTAAATGGCAAATCATCAAAAGTACAATCAAAAAAATATAAAGATACAAGTATAGGTTAATAAATGGCATTACCGAAAATAGATAAACTATCAAGTGAATTTACTGTATCAGAAAATGATTCAGACGCAGTAAAGGTAGAGATAGAAAAATTAGGACAATCAATACAAGAGTCAAGTAGTCTAGGTTTAAAGGCTGCTACACAAGCAGTTGTTGGTAATGTTCCTCAAATGATAAAAGAATTAACTGAAGATATAAAATCAGGTTCTATTGATAACTTTGCAACAGCAATAAACAAACTCATTAAACTAACTACTGAATTAGGAATTGATTTAAGAGATTACAATAAAGAATTAGCAGAAACGGTAGATAAGTTTACTAACAAACAAATGAAGTTAGAGGATAAACTAACTAAATTTAGAGAAATGGGTTTAAAAGCAGAAATTAAAAATGGTGAAGTAAAACTATTAACTCAACGAGATGTATTCAAGGCACAAAAAGAAAAAATTAAAAATGAAAGATTAATTGAGTCTAAAGTTGCTGATAGAGCAAAATTACAGGCAGATATAGATAATAAAGTTTGGGAAAATAGTAAGGCAAGAACAAAGGCACAAGATAAAATAGTAAAAAACGAAGAAGAAATTGCTCAATTAAGATTAGATAACGAAGAAATAGATAAGAAAACAGGAACGACAGCAGATACAGGTTTTAGTGGCAATGATGGAGGGTTTAGTAAACTTTCTGAATTGAAAGAGGCATTTATGGTAATACCTGATACTATTGCAGACGCATTTGGTCAATTTGCTAATGTAGGTAAAAAAGCATTTTCAGGTTTTATGACTTTCCTAGGTGCCCCATTAAAAACAATAGGTAAAATGTTTAAATCTATTGCTAATATATTCAAAACTGCTAGAATAATGATCGCATTAAAGGTACTTGCTGTTATCGCTGCCTTTCAATGGGTTGCAGAAAACATAGATATGATTGCTGGTGTATTTGTAAATATATGGAACAAGATTACAGGTTTCTTCAAAGATATTATAGATTGGTTTAAAAACTCAAAAGTAGGTAAGTTTTTTGGTTTGGGTGGTGAAGAAGGTGATGACCAACCTGCTAGAAAAAATTATAACTATGTGTCAGATGATGGCACATATGGTATAGGTGAAGATGGATCAGAAATAGCACCTGTAAATGCAGTAGATGAATTTTTACCAGCAAACAAAGACCCTAGTAATGCACCTGTTGTTGATCCTGTTACAAAAGAAATTTATAAACCAGGTGACCCAGGTTACGAAAAGGCATACTCACGTAGATTTCAAACTGTACAATCATATAGTGATGATGAACAATCAGTTAACGCAATGAATGAATTGAGAAGTGTAGTAGGTGATAATGTTGATGGAGATAGAACATCCTCAATGCTTAAATCTTTAGAATCACAAAGTAATAATATTAAACCACCAACTATTGTTAATATACAAAATAATTCTACATCAAATAATTCTCAGTCTGCTGCTACTAATGTTTCTGGATTTTTAACACACGAACCTGATACAACATTAAAATATGTTCAACAAGGTAGTACAGGTTCTGCTGATTTTTAATAATTGTAACCTAAATCTTTTTCAGTAATTATTTTAAACACAGCACCGTTATCTTCAGCATAAACAGTTGCCGCTTTCCACTTTGCCTGATTTTTAATAAACTCAAAACTCTCACGCATATATGATTTAGTTTTCTTTTTAGGTGGTTTAGGTCTAGCACATTGACGAGAAGGTTTAATCTCAATCAACATCTTTTTACCTTTGTCTGTTTTTAGTATGAAGTCTGGAAAGTATCTATGATATTTCTTATCAATAGGATTGTAATATCTAATTGCTAATTCTTCACTTGCCCAATTTGTTATGCCTGGGTTATTATCACAATAGACCATAAATTTACGCTCTAAAAGTGAACGATATACTATGTTATTTGGGTTGCCAACATATTTTTTAGGATTAGTTGGTTTATATATTCCTTTAAAAGACTTGCTCATATCATATAAATAGTTATAACAATATTTAGTAAGGATAAAATAAATGGCTTGGACATCAAAAGTAGCAAATGTAATCAAAGGTAAAATAGGTAATGCTATTGCAGGCGCAGTAGGTAATAAGATAATGTCATCCTTTGCTAGTCAAGAGCAAACATCTAAAATCGCTGCTAAACTATTAAGCAAATCTCCATTAGAGATAGGTGATAGTAATCCTACAGCACATTTAAAAGAGAATCCTTACTCTTACGGTACAGTATATTACCCACAAGAAACAAGTAATATGGGTGATGGACATTATGTTATATTTGATATTCTTATGCACAATGAGTCATCATTTAAAACAAATACTTTCAACAACGGATTATTAACAGACAATTCAAAAAATTTTGTAGGTGGTGAGGCAGAGTTTTTTGCTGCTGGTGGGGCAACACGAAACTTATCAAATATAAAAAGACGAGGTATTGGTTCCACAAAGAGAATTAGAGATGTAAACTCTGGTATGTTTAGTAAATTAAAATCAAAACATTCATATATTTCAGATAGTATTATAATGTATATGCCACCTGAAGGAATGAAATATACTTATTCTGCTGACTATGAGGCATTAGAAACTGGTCTTGCAGGTGATGTAGCACAAGGTATAGGTGGTTTAGTTAATGACGCAGGATTTAAAGCTAAATTACAGGCAGCTGCAAAAGGCACAACTGGTGTAGTACAAGAATTAGTTAAAGAGGCAGGTTTCGGTGTTGCTTCATTAATACCTGGTTTTGATAACGCAAGAGGTGTATATGATAAGTTTAAAGGTCAGGCAAAGAATCCTAATTTAGAATCAGTATTTAAATCAGTACCATTTAGAGAGTTTAATTTTCCATTTACTTTTGCACCAAAGAATGAGAAAGAGAAAGATAGTGTACACAAGATATTACAATTGTTTAGATTTCATATGTTGCCTGAACAACAAAGTGGTGCTAATGGTTACTTCAATGTGCCATCAGAATTTCAAATAACTTATATGTATAGAGATAATGAAAACTCATACTTACCTAGAATTAGTCGTTGTGTTTTAAAAAATACTACAATAGATTATGCACCTGAACAAGTTGTATCAACATTAACACCAGACGAAAGAGGGGCACCGCCTACTATAATTACTATGAACTTAACATTTGGTGAAACAGAAATTATGACAAAAGATACGGTAGCAAAAGGATATTAATATGTATTTTGAAAGATTTCCTAAAGGTCAATATATTATACCAGGCACAAAAGAATACAAACTGGTTACTGATATATGGAGAAGAATTAAGATAAGAGATAAAATTAAGAACGAGGCAAGTCTTTTAACAGAATACTTTGTTGCAGATGGTGAAAGACCTGAAACAATTGCAGAAAGACATTTTGGCAGTCCTGAATTACATTGGATTATATTAATTACAAATGATGTAACTGATGGCCTACACGGTTGGCCGTTGACGTTTCAAGCATTTGAGGAATTTGTAAATGACAAATATGAATTGCCTGACGCTATACATCATTATGAAAAGGTACAATCTAGTGGACCACAAGATTCAATAGATCAATCACACTTGATAGAATGTAATAGTACAGACCCAGGCGCACAAGCAGTTTCAAATAGAGAATACGAACAAAGAGAACAAGACAGAATAAGTAGAATAAAATTAATATCTCCTTCTTTTTTACCAGTGCTCATTGAGGAATTTGAAAGATTAATGAATGAATAATTATGTACTCAGCAATAGATACAGATAAACTTACAAGACCAGGTAGATTCTTACTAGATGATATTACCCTAGTGTCGTATCAATCAGCAGATGGTTCTAATAAGAATGCTAAATCAATCTCAATCAAAACACAAGTTTTAGAAATAGACATATACGAAACACTTGACGGTGCAGGTCTATCAGGAAGTATAGTTGTTGCAGACGGTCAATCTGTTATATCACATTTACCCTTAACAGGTTATGAACGTATAGAATTTAAGTTATTTACGCCAGGCACGAGTAGAGGTTACGATTTCACTAGTAAGACAGGTCACCCTATGTTTATTTACAAAATCAGTAATAGATTGCCTTTAACGCCTAGATCACAAATATATGTATTACACTTTTGCAGTAGAGAAATGATTGATAATGAAATGATAAGAGTTAATAAAACATTGACAGGTCCAGTAGATAATATGATTGCAAATATAGTGAGAACTGATTTAGATAGTAAAAAGAATTTAATTGTAGAAGAAACGAGAGGTGTACACAAGTTTGCTATGCCGAGAGTTAAACCTTTGAATGCTATTGCTAAATTATCTACAATATCAGAACCATTAAAATATAATTCAAGTGGTATGTTATTCTATGAAGACAGTACAGGTTTTAGATTTAGAAGTATAGAAAATATGTTGGCAATAGGTGGTGTTGCAAGACCAGTAGCAGCAAAGTTTCAACAGAAACCTAGAAATGTAAAAGGTGGATCAGGTGAAACAGATGTAATAAAAGAAATGCAGACGGTAGATGGTTATACAATTAAAGATCAGTTTGATACATTAAAGAACTTATCTAACGGTGTATATGCTAGTAGAACGGTTACCCACGATATGTATAACAAAACTTTTAGTGAAATAGACTTTGATTACAACACATATTTTCCTACTATATTTCATACTGAACACGATGGATCAGGTGGTAAGGTAGATAGTAAATCGCAGTTGCCTTTATTTAACTTTAAAGAAAATAAAATGATTTCAGATAAACCAGAAGGACGATTGAACTTAATATCTACAACAAAAAATATACAAAAAGATTACGAAGGACCAGAAGATGAACGAATATATCCTGCTAATATGGCACAGAAACTATCATTTAGAAGTCAGAGCATAGAATTAGATTGTAAAGGTTTTACAGGCATTTCAGTTGGGGATTTATGCAGTTTTGAAGTACCTAGTTATGAACCTGTAAAAAGAGATAATCCTATGGACATTGACCCATATATGAGTGGCCGTTATCTAATAAGACGAATACACCATAATATTAATACGGCAAAAGATATGCACACAATGAATTTAGAGTGTGTGAAAGACGCAGTAAGAGTAGCATATCCAGAAGAAAATATAGATATACATACAAATAGAGAAAACCTAGACGCCACTACGTTTTTACAATATCAACTAGACGAGGCATTAATTAACGAGGCAAACCAAGAAACGCATAATGAGATATTAGCTTAGAGAAGCTAAGAGTCAGATTTTTTTTGACTAAGGCTGGCCTACTGCCACAATATGAGAGAAAACAATTAACTGAGCAAAGATAATGAAAATGAACATAAAAACGCAGATTAAAGACATCAGCAAGAGATGTAAAGACAAATTTAACAATATGATAGAGAATACTCACTATAAGATAGACTGTATATTATATTACAATAGATACCATAAGTTTTACAAAGGCACGCCAAGTTATATGCAGTTATTCAAAGATAAAGTCAGTCTAGCGACTGCCTGGATCAATAATAAGTATAGTAATATAGACATTAATAAGGCATCCTTAGGGTATACAGACTTGGTAGTACACAATAATGAGGAATTAGACGAGTTGCGTAGGAAGCAATTAAATAGTAAAAAATGACATATAGCGTAGTGATTAAAAACAAACATATATCGGTAGAAATTAAATGGCCTTCTTAGGAATTTCGGAGTTTAAACATTTCGTAGGCGTAGTAGAGGATCGTTTTGATCCTGAGAAACTAGGCAGGCTGCGTGTTCGTGTTCTTGGCATACACACAAGCAATAAAAATAAGATAGCAACCGCAGACTTACCTTGGGCGTCTGTTCTATTGCCTACTACATCAGCAGGCATATCTGGTCTTGGCCAGTCGCCTTCTTTCATTGTAGAAGGTGCGTGGGTGTGGGGATACTTTAGAGATGGCGATGGCCTTATGCAAGAGATGGTGATAGTAGGTACATTACCAGGCAAGCCGGCTGAATTAGGTAATACAGATAGCGGCTTCTATGATCCTAATTTTAGATTAGATAAAGACGGCCAGCCTACAAATATTTCTGTTTATCCTAAAGAGATGGCCGAACCTGATACAAACAGATTAGCAGTTAATGATACTACAAAAGAACACAGCAGTTTAACAAGTCGTAAGGCGGCCAGACTAGAAAATATACCTACAGCAGACTTTGACGAGGTAGGGTCTAATATCGCAGCCAGCGACACGGACAACTGGTCTCAACCTGCTATTACATACAATGCCGTCTATCCATATAATCACGTGTTTGAGAGTGAGAGCGGCCACATAAAAGAATATGACGATTCGTTTACAGTTGACGAAGACGGCATCCGTACAAATCATTATAGAATATACGAAAGACATAGCAGTGGTACCTCATATGAAATAGATACAGCCGGTAATAGAATAGATTTAAATATGGCCAGTTATTTTAATATAACTAATGCTGATAACAAACACTACATAAAAGGTAATAGTGATGTAACCATAGACGGCCGCCATAAAGTATTCATTAACAAGAGTGGTACTGCTGATAACAACTACGACATACAAGTAGGCCCTAATGCAAATGTCAATATACAAGTAGATAAAGGCAATCTTAATGTTGTAACAAAGACAGGCCAGTTTAACTTTGATGTAGGCGCAGACTTTAATGTTAATGTTGGGGGAAATTACAATTTAACAGTACAAGGGTCAGAAACAAAGACAGTAGAAGGTACAACAACGCACAACACAACAGGCAGTACGACTATTCGTGGCTCTACAATAGATTTAAATCCTTAGGATCCTCCTATATAAGCCCGAGCAATGCCACGCTAGGCCAGCTTTTAATCTATAAATGCAATAACAACCCTCCTTGATATACAGGAGGCCTTTTCTTAATAAAATAACTGGTTTTTTTTTCGGTACTATTTTATTACTAATAAGTCGGCCTCTAACCCTAAATATAATGAAGTAAAACACGAAGTTATAACTTAACATAATCTCGGGAGGACTACTATGGGAATGACCCCTATACAAAGGTACCGTATTAGACAATATCTAAAGAGAATACAATCTCAGCGTGAGTACAAAAAAAGATTAAAAAGAAGACAGAAAATTTTTTCTTGGATAAAACCTATTGTCAAAGTTGGTTTTTGGTTCTTTCTATTAAAAGGACTATTCTGGTTATTACTCTTATACTATGGTGTCAGCATCCTATA
>Ga0222719_10003175_pt1 | contig 14683 bp, 14 predicted proteins | sample C33_34DmetaG_FD_165039 | JGI IMG/M metagenome (GOLD analysis project Ga0222719, IMG submission 165039) | Estuarine water microbial communities from San Francisco Bay, California, United States - C33_34D | ecosystem: Environmental > Aquatic > Marine > Unclassified | place: USA: California...
CGATGCTAGGATGTTCTATGATGTTTCGGAGAATTATTGGGCCGCGGGAGAGAACGGCAGTTACTCACAGGTAATAAGATCGGCGGATGCCACAGACGACGGCGGAAGCAATCATTCCACAGTTTTGAAATCATCCGCATCGGGTGGTTTAACACTGGATTCATTAACAATGAGTGCCGTTGGTTCGGCAATCACAACATCAGACACTTCCAATACAAACGTTCCCACCATCGGACAAGTGGCAACATTTGGAGATCAATGGGGCGGATCCGAAAAAACTGTTTCCACTTCCCAACCAACATCAGGTGATGGAAGTGACGGAGACTTTTGGTTCGTTAGGGAGGCATAATTCCCATGCCAACCATAACAAAAATTTTCACATACACAGGACAGTTCCAAACGGCTGACGTGCCACCAGGCACAACACTCCTGACCGTACACCTATGGGGAGGTGGCGGTGGAGCGGGTGGTCCAGATTCCGCAGGTGATGGAGCGGATGGAGCCGCCGGACACTACGTGACAGCCACTGACATAGACATGACCTCTTACGCCGGTGTCAAAATGATCGGTGTGGCAGTGGGTGGTGGTGGAGAGTCCGGAGGAGCAGGAAATGACACTCCCGGAGGCAGAAACGGACAGAGCCTGACCAGTTATTCGGGCGGAAATGGCGGAGACTCGGGAGACGTGGGTGTATCAGGTTCTGGCGGAGGTGGAGGAGGCGCCACGACAGTGACACTATTCGAGACAGGACAGGCCGCCGACAATATCAAACTTGCCATCGCTGGAGGCGGTGGAGGTGGTGGAGGCACGGGTGAATCGTCACGAGGAGGTGCCGGACTCAATTCAAATTCAGCAACAGCAAACACACCATCCACGCTGGGAGAGAACGGTGCGGGACACTCAGGAGACGGTGGCGGCGGTGGAGCCGGAGGCGGCGGAGCCGCTGGAGGTCGAGGTGGTTCGGGAGCCACTGGAGACGCAGGAGGTTTCGGAGGCTATTCTGGATCAAACCTAGTGCCTGCTGGAGGTTCAGAAGACGACGGTTCAGGCGAGACGCCAGGAGCCACAGGCAATCAATATTATGAATCAGGCATAGCCAAGGGTGGAGTGCGTGGTGGGGCCGGAGGTAACGGCAAGGCAGTCCTCATATTCACCATACCTTCGGAGACAAAGATCAAAGCGGGAGGCGTATGGAAAGGTGTCAATGACATCAAATACAAGGTATCAGGCGTATGGAAAAAGATCACACATGGCTATTACAAGGTCAGTGGTGCCTGGAAGGCAATATTCACAGGAGATGTCATATTCGTCGGCAACTCGGCCGCATTTGGCAACAACTCGGGAGGAGCCACATCGGGCGTAGAGGGATCAGGAGGTCTCCCCACACCGGCCAGCATTCCGCCACAGGAGGGCAATGACCGATTCTTCCCACCGGTTCAGAAGATCTATTGGAGGCCCAATCCACACACCACGTCCGGTTTCAGCAGGGCAGACGAACCCACCGGAGTCAGCAGGAAGATCGTTTGTACCATGATGAATGACACATACGGATTCGGCAGTTTCAGGAATCGTATCTGGTTGAGGCACTCACGTGATCTGCCAAAAGAGTACGAGATAGGTTACCATACAATATTCTTGCCTCTGGTAAATTTTGCCAAAAAACCAGGCAAAGTCAACGCAGTCGTGAAGTCGATTCTCGAACACATAGCAAGGCACAGGACCTATGACATCCGACAGCAAATGAAGAATAAAATTCACTGGCGAGGCAGGATATACAGGAAGATTTTAGAACCCATCTGTTACTTTGTGGGCAGAATTAAGGCGCCAAAGTAAACAGGAAAGGCAAATAAATAAGCGTAAGGAGTAATTCACATGGCAAACAAGCAGGAAGTGGCAGACTACATAAACGGACTGAACGTCAATGATGTGTTGACAGCACAGGAGTTGGAACACATGCAGGAGAGGGTTGATCCATATCTCGCTCAGATACTGTGTAAGTTCGTTGGCGATGTCAGTTGGTTGGTAGAGATCAGGGATAACCTGTCTAGAGATTTGACCAATAGGAAGTTTTAACGAATGGCATACAAGATAAACAACACCTTTGGCACTCTGCTGGTAACCTTGCCAGATGGCACGATCGACACGGCCACAACAGATCTAACACTGATAGGCAAGGGCTATGCTGGATTCGGAGAGAAGCTCAATGAAAACCTTGTCAAACTCCTAGAAAATTTCAACAACACTTCAGCACCCACCAACAAGCAACAGGGTCAACTTTGGTTCGACCAGACCAACAGACAATTGAATGTCTACACTGGAGCAAAATGGAAACCGGTGGGCTCATCAACGAATTCTACAACGTCTCCGACCAATGCGGTACAGGGGGACATGTGGTTCGACACGACCAACACGCAATTATACGTATACACAGGTACAGCATGGACCCTTATTGGTCCAACGTCGATCGCTGGATCGGGCGTGACAAATGTTGTGCCAGAAACAGTTCAGGACAACACAGGGGTCAACAGGTCTATATTGAAACTGGTGGCCAACGATGCTGTTGTTGGTGTGGTTTCAAACTTGGCATTCACACCGAGCTCTACGGAAACAGCGGCGGCCGCATTGATCACGGCAGGATTCGCGACCGTGGCACAGGGAATACAACTTTCAACAGTCGTGGCATCGGCAAAATTCAGGGGGACAGCGACGGACTCGGACACTTTGGGTGGCGTGGCCGCGGCAAACTTCCTGCGCTCGAACGAGGATGACACAACAACTGGAAAAATAACCATACAGACGGACGACGGTTTGGTATTGGGAGCGGGACAGGACATCACAATGAGTCTCGCCAGCGATAACCTAACCATAGCACAGACCACTCAGGACAAGGATATCGTGTTCACAGTGAACACAGGTGGCACTACAACCACACTGATGACACTAGACGGTTCCACGGGCAAACTTGAACTGCCCAGCGTGGGAGACCTGCGTGTAAAAGGCAACCTGACTGTGGATGGAGACCAGGTCATAACCAACACGACCACACTGTCGGTTGAAGACAACATAATAGAATTGAACAGGAACATATCAACGGCGGCGTCAATGCCCAACTACACTGGTTTGAAAGTGAACAGGGGCGAGACATCCTCTGCCACGGAACAGAATCTCTACTGGGTTTGGGACGAGACCTTCGCAGACGATGGCACCACCATACACGGCAACGCCGGAGGCGCCTGGACTGCGTTCAAGGCCAGTGACACAGACTCGGAAATGGAAGCACCCACGTTGGTGGACATCCGTGCCAACATAGTACACGCAACTTCAACATCGGCGCAGTACGCGGATTTGGCCGAGAGATACGAGACCGACATACCCGTTGAAGTGGGAGATGTGGTGAAATTGGGCGGACATGCTGAGATAACCAAGTGTGAGAGGGAACTGGACGACGCTGTGTTTGGTGTTGTTTCAGAATCTCCGGCATTCCTCATGAATGCGCAGGCCGGCAACAACGACACACACCCCATGATAGCACTTAAAGGCCGTGTTTTGGTAAAATTACGCGGCACTGGACAGGCGGGAGATCGCATAGTCTCGGCCGGAAACGGTGAGGCCCGGGTGGCCAATATCGACGAATGCACCACATTTAACACCCTGGGCAGGCTGATTAAAACTAAATATAACGAAGAAACAACACTAACAGAATGTGTAATAGGAGTTAAATAGATGGCATACCAAGCAGGCGACACCATAACAGGTGATCAGTACAATATTTTCGTAAACAACAGTTCAAGTCCGTACGGATACAACCATTTCGCGGGCACAGGTTCAGGCGTGTACGGCCTGGGACAAACACACATAGCAACTGTGACGGGAGGTGCGACGACAATCACAGCATCACAGTGGAACACATTACTGACAAGTTTGGACACGATAGCCAACCACACCAACGACACACTGACAGCAAGGACACAGGTCACTGCGGGAGACACAATAGCCATCAAGACTGCTCTCGAGGCAGACCTAGCCACATTGGCGGCGTCTGTGGCGGCGGGATCACCCAACGCGACGGCACTGACCACATCGGCGGCCAAGCAGACATCCAGCGCATCAGCGGACTGGTACACCAACCACACGGTCGAACACACATTCACGTTCGCGGACGCGGACACCATGAGGCACTTCTTCAACGCAGGAGGCAAGATCAGGGTTGCCATTGACAGGACCGGTGACGGTCTGGCCGGAGACGGTGGATCAGAGACCAACATCAAGCAGGTGGACTGGGACGCGCTGTTATCAGCGGTGGGCAACTTCGACATAGCGGCACAGAGTTCCACGAGATCAGGATCAGGTGAGACACTGACCACGGACGGCCTCTCAAATGGTTTCCATGACCTGGGCACGGGCTACACGGTGCTGATGAAACTGAGCTCGGACAACTCCACTCACAGTGGCGCGGGCAACAACTACACCTTCAACTTCGTGGAGATATCCGCCAAGTTGAACGCGGCAGTGGGCACGGCCGTGACCATGACAGTCAAGGTGGACCTACAGGACGGATCAGGCGACGACACTGGTTTTGATTCCGGCAACACCTCGAACATCGACTCGCAGGTGGACAAGGTGGGAATAACCAGGGTGCAGAGCTTCGTGATCTCTCCCAACAACACACAGGGACTGCAGGCAAACATCACTGAGAACACCACAGCGGCACCTACCAACAACACCGACGCGTAATATTTTTTTACCAGGTTGATCTACCACCATAATTATTGTATAATTGTGGCATGGACATTTCTCAACTAAAAAAATCTGCGGACCTATCCTACGACACAGCGGTGGCCAAGCGCAACGCACTGGAACGTGCGGAGTCCCGCCAGTTGATCGCACAGGACGGACACCTGTTCCGCGCTGACGCCCATACGATTTGCCTGGTCAGGACACTGATGGAGGGTCGGGACAGTTTCTACATGCTGGACGCCAACAACAATCCGGTAGAGGTCAAGGATCCCAACAATTTCCTCACACGTCTGATAGAGAGGAATCAAGAGAGCCTTAACTCGTATCATCAAACCTATATAGATTTCTCCAAAAAGGTGTAGAATGAAAAAAGGAGTGTTGCTTTTTTGTTTCGATACACCCGAAGTCAAGTACCATAAAGTCCTGGAACGTTGCGTGTCGTTGGTGAAGAAGAATCTGGGACTAGAGATAACGGTAATCACAAACATCGAAACCTTCAAGCAAATCCAACCCCTGGGCATGATCGACTACAAGTTGATTGATCCTAACCGCACGAACACACTGTTGGGCAGGCCTTGGTACCAGGTGGAACGGCACATGGCCTATGATCTGTCACCCTATGACAAAACACTGTTGCTGGACATAGATTATTTTTGTTACACCAACAACTTGTTGGAGTTGCTGGATTCTGATGAAGATTTCTTGATTCATGACAAGGCCTACGACGTGGTCACTGGCAACCGAGGGTACGAATTCACCCGTCATTCCGTCATACCCATTGTTTGGGCGACCGTAATAATGTTCAAAAAAACTCAGTACTCAAAGAGTATTTTCGACACGGTTGGTTATGTCAAACAACATTGGCATTATTTTTGTGACCTGTACAGGTTGCGATCAAGAAATTATAGGAATGATTACGCATTCAGCATCGCGATAAATCAAGTCAATGGCAACCGTATGCCAAATTTACTACCAACAAGGATCCCTCACCTTTCTAGAGATGCCAAAGTAGTGGAGTTCACTCAAAATGGTCTCATATATAGGTACAAAGACACCGTGGGAAAGTTAGAAAATCAAGACATTCATGTCTTGAACAAGGAGATAGTTGATGCGTAAAGGTTTTTTATGGTTCTGCCAAAACAATACCGATACCGATTACGTGAGGTGTTCCATCGAACTGGCAAGATCCATCAAGAGGCACAACAAAGACAATGACATCTGTGTTGTGACCGACGAGCAAAGCAGGTTTGAATCCGAATACGTTGACGTGGTCAAAGTGCTCAAACAGGATGACAGCCAGGGTCACGACATAAAATGGGCAAACGAACACAAGGCCTTTAGGTTGACACCGTTCACCCATACAATCAAGTTGGAGGCCGACATGTTATGGACAGCCAACACCGACAGTTGGTGGTATTTGCTATGGCAACACGATCTCGTCTTCAGTGTGGACTGCTTGAACTACAAAGGGGAAACGGTGCGTGATCGTCACTACAGGAGACTGTTCGCCAGGAACTTGTTGCCCAACGTGTACAACGGCATGACCTACTTCAGGAAAAGCACAACAGCCAAAAGGTTCTTTGACACCTGTGAAGCACTCACTAGAAATTGGCAATATGTACAGAAGAACATACTGATAAACTGCCATGACCCATTCCCCAGCACTGACGTGGTGTACGCACTGGCCTATCGTTTGATCGACCCCACCATGGAGCATTTGGTTGATTACCCTTGGTTCAAGTTCATACACAACAAGAAGGCCATACACGGGCTTTCACACGTAAATGACCATGACGAGTACCTCATGCCCAGCAAGGTAGGTGACAAGATATATCTTGGCACCCAGAGACTTGGCAGAGTATGGCATTACGTGGACAAAAAAATGATGGAGGTCCTTGATGGAAGAGTTTTTTAAGGCAATAGGCAATCTCAAAGACATACCCACCAAGAAACACACGGTGTTAGTTGATGGTAGGACCGTTGAGGTGGACCTTGAGACAAAGAAAAAAGTTATCCAGAATGGCGAACAGGCCTACGAATGGAAAGATGGCAAGATCGTCCTCAAACCAAAGCCAACTAAACCTAAAGTTTCGTACAGGACACTGAAAAGAGACAAGTACGGATACGAGTTCTATGATTCCGATCCCCATTGGCCTGGACAAGTAGTGGAAGGAGGATACACATGGCAGACAGAGTCAGAGTAAGCGATCTCGACTTCGTTTACATCAGTTATCATGAGCCCAACAAGGAGGAGAATTGGGCCGACCTCCGCAACAAGGTGCCATGGGCCAAGCGCGTGGATGGAGTTAAGGGATTCGATTCAGCACACAAGGCCGCGGCCGAACTGGCGGAGACAGATTTTTTCATCAGCGTTGATGGTGACAACATCATAGACGAAGCATTCTTACTACAGACTTTGGATTGGACAAAGACTGATCCAAAAGCGGTCCACAGATGGCGGGCCAGGAACAGCGTCAATGGCCTGGTGTATGGAAATGGAGGCATAGTGGGATGGCCCAAGGACACCTGCCTCAACATGCGGACACACGAGAACGCAGAGAGTGAGGAAAACAGACTGGATTTCTGTTGGGGGGTGCCGCATGAGAACCTCCACAACTGCTACAGCACAACGATGATACACGGTGACAGGCAACAGGCGTTCACAGCGGGATACCGTGAGGGTGTCAAGATGAGCCTCGACAAGGGCAAACCCTTGCCAACAGAAAGTTTTACAAAACAGATATGGCCAAACAATCTCAAGGTGCTTCTGACGTGGATGACAGTGGGTGCGGATGTGGAAAATGGCAAGTACGCCATGTACGGTGCCAGGATGGGTTGTTACCAGACGATAATCGAAACCCAGGAACAGAATGTCAGCATCAGTGACCTAGACGAGATGGGCAGGGTGTTCCTCAACTACCTAGATGATCAAAACATAGACATCGATCTGCGGACCTATGGAGAAAGCCTGCGACAGAGATTAGACATTCCGGTCACGGAATACAACGCCGAGCAGAGCAGGTTCTTTAAATTCTGTATGCAACAACACAGGAACAAGGGGGTACAGGATCGTGAGTACAAGTGATTACAACAACGACGCACTGAACGCCAAGGACAGGCTGTCCGAGGTCTCGCCAACGATGTGTCTCGCAAAGTGGAATCAGGTCAGCCTACACCTGCCCACGGGACTGACCAACAGTTGCTATCATCCGCCTCTTCACAAGATAGACGCCACACAACTACAGTCCAACCCGTCTGCCTTACACAATACCCAAGATAAAATCAGACAGCGTCAACAGATGCTCAACGGTGAACGTCCGAGTGGCTGTAGTTACTGTTGGAAGATAGAGGACGCAGGGCAAATGTCGGACAGGCACTACCGTTCCGGTGAGCCTTGGGCCATGCAGGATTTTGGAGCGATCAAACAGGATCCGCTGTCCGACACATGGACACCCAGGTACGTGGAGGTCAACTTCAACCACGCCTGTAACTTCAAGTGTAGTTACTGTTCACCACAGTTCTCCACAACCTGGGCCCAGGAGACCGAACGCTATGGTGAGTTCCCGACCACACCCCCACACAACGCACCCGAGCACTTCCAGGGCAGTAGGAGACCCATACCCAACAGGGAGACCAATCCCTACGTGGAGGCATTCTGGCGATGGTGGCCCACACTGTACCCGCACCTGAAACACTTCAGGATGACCGGCGGTGAACCGATGATGGACACGAACACGTACAAGGTACTACAGTATGTGATAGACCACCCCAAGGATGACCTACACTTGAACGTTACCAGCAACATGTGTCCGCCCGATGCCAAATTGAAAACCAAGTACTTCAACATGGTCCAGAAGATCTGCCTCGAGAGCAAGGTAGAGCATTTCATGCAGTTCGTGAGCGTGGACTCATGGGGCAAACAGGCAGAATACATAAGGCACGGGCTGGACTTCAATCGCATGTGGGACAACACAGAGGAGTTCTTGGAACGCATACCACACAGGAATTCGGTCACATTCATTATCACATATAATAATCTCAGCGTGGTGGGACTACGCAAGTTGCTGGAAGGCATACTGGCACTGAGGAAACGCCACAGTACCACTTATCAGAGAGTGTGGTTCGACATACCGCTGTTGCGACAGCCCGCATGGCAACAGATAACGCTACTGCCAGAGGCCTATCGCGAGATACACAAGGAGAACATAGAGTACATGCGTGACAATTCCGGGGAAGACAAGGGATTACACATATTCAAGGATTTCGAGATCCAAAAAATGCTACGCAATCTTGCTTACTGGCAAAAAAACGCAGACGCGAATGTAGAAACAAAACGCAATTTCTATAAGTTCTTCAACGAGCACGATAGAAGGCGCGGAACAAATTTCCAAAACACATTTCCGGAGATGTTGGAATTTTGGGAGGAGTGTAGGAACACATGAAAGATCTAGAATACAAAAAACAAATTTTAGACACAAAGAGTCCTAGTTTTTGTGGAGCCAAATGGTACAATGCGACCATATGGTTGGGATCAGGAATGACCACCAGTTGTCACCATCCATTGCCACACAAGATAGATCTAGAGGAAATCAAAACAAATCCCAGTGCCATACACAACACCATGGAAAAAAAGGAACAGCGTAGGCAGATGCAAAAGGGAGAACGTCCATCTGGCTGTGAATATTGCTGGAAGATAGAGGACATAGGTAGGGACGCAATAAGTGACAGGGTTTACAAGTCAAAAATATTCACAAACGAAGCACTCGACGAGGCGTACAAGTCAAACGCAAACACCAATTGGAATCTCAAGACACTAGAGATAGCGTTCGATAGGACCTGTAATTTTGGCTGTACCTATTGTAATCCTGCCTTCAGTAGCACATGGGCAAACGACATAAAACAGCAAGGGCCATACACAGGACTACGCTCAGATGGTAGGAATCATTTTACCCATAGCCATGAGAGTGCTGAGCCATACAAGAAGGACGAGACCAACCCCTACGTGGAGGCGTTCTACAGATGGTGGGAAACAGATCTACATAAGAGCCTAGATGAATTGAGGATAACAGGTGGAGAGCCAATGATGAGTCCCAACCTATGGCGTTTACTTGACTGGATAGAGACACAGGGAGATAGGATTAATCCCAGTATGCGGATTGCAATAAACAGCAATTTAGGTGCCAAGCAACAGATAATAGACAAATTCAAAAACAAATTAAAAAATTTTGAAAACTTCCATCTGTACACCAGTTGTGAATCCACATTCCATCAGGCTGAGTACATAAGGGACGGTCTGAATTACTCTGATTGGTTCTCCAACGTACTACACATGATGGTGGACAAGGTGCCATCCGAGATACACAACATGGCCACCATAAACGCCTTGTGTCTGGAATCTTTGCCTGACTTCCTCGAAAGGATGGTGTGGTTTAAAAATGCCGCAAAGGTCTATGGAACAAGTATGAACTTCACACTTAACATACTGCGTTTTCCCAGTTTCCAGTCACCACTTGTTTTACCAGACGACTTACGTGATAAATTTAGGCATGGCATACAAAACTTCTTAACTAATAATGAGAAATGGTTGGAGGACATGGAGATCAATCACACACAGAGGCTAATAGATTACTTGGATGTTGTTAAGACACCACACGCGGGTGCGGCTACACAGGAAAAATTACAGAAAGACTTCAAAACGTTCTACTCACAATATGACCAGCGTAGAGGCAAAAACTTCGAGAAGACTTTCCCAATAATAGGAGAATGGTATCGTGGCATATGAGTACGGGGCCAAGGAGCCCGAAAAACTAAAGATCAAGGACATGACTCCTCAACAGAGGGAGTTATTGATAGAGAGTGAATCATTCTGTATGTTGCCATGGATGCACATTCATGCATATCCCGATGGCAGGGCCTATCCTTGCTGTTTTGCCTTCGATCCATACCCCGTGGGAGATCTAAACAAGCAAAGTTTACAAGAGGTTTTTAACGGAGAGAAGATGAAAGAAATGCGAGTCAAAATGCTCCACAATAAAAAATCTCGCGAGTGTTCAAAATGCTATGATCAAGAGAAGTCCGGTTTCTTCTCGTTACGCCTCAGTTCCAACAAGCACTTTGGTCACAACATAGGGCTCGTGGATAACACCCAACCTGACGGCACAGCAGATTTCGTGATGAAATACTGGGACATACGATTCTCTAATCTCTGTAACATGGCCTGCAGGAGTTGTGGGACCTGGTTCAGCTCTAACTGGTACGAGGATCATAAAAAACTAACCGGTAGTCCACCACCACACGCAAAGATCATGAAGGTTGGCAGGAGTACTAATGACCTTTGGGATCAGATGTTGGAATCTTTCGATCATACCGAACAGTTCTATTTCGCGGGAGGCGAACCAATAATAATGGAAGAGCACTACAGGATTCTGAAGGAGTTGGATAAAAGAAAGATGTACCATGTGAGATTGATATACAATACAAACTTCAGCAAGACCAAGTTTAAAGACATAGATGTTTTTGAATTGTGGAACAAGTTTGATTCCGTATCAGTGGGAGCCAGCCTCGACGCCGAGGGAACAAGGGCGGAACTCATGCGTAAGGGAACAGTTTGGGAGGATATCGTAGCAAACAGGAAAAGGATGTTGGAGGTTTGTCCCGAGGTTGATTTTTATATCAGTTCAACAGTGGGATTGATAAACAGCCTACATGTTTGTGATTTCCATAGAAATTGGGTGGAACAAGGATTGATAAAACCACAGGATTTCAATTTCAATTTGCTACAGCACCCAACATGGCAGAGGATGGATATACTGCCACCTGAACACAAACAACGTGTCAAGGAGAGATATGAAGAACACATCAAATGGTTGAAGGATCAGGATCATCTCACAAGGGCAACAAAGGGATTTGAATCCGCATTGGATTGGATGTTCTCTAAGGACAATCAAAAATATCTAGATGTATTTTTCTCCAACACACGAAAGTACGATCAGATGAGAAATGAAGACACCCTAGAGATTTTTCCAGAGTGGAAGGGACTGTTTGAAAAACATGAAAAGAATTAAACCATGTGACGGAAATGAGAGCTTCTGTATGGCGCCGTGGACGCACACATATCTTTCACCACAGACAGAGAGGCGCATGTGTTGTGCGTCAAGGGAACCAGCACAAAGTTTCAAGCAGTACATCGACACAGGCAACCGAGCAAATGAATACAAGCCACTTACCTTGAAAGAACATTGGAATTCTGATCACATGCGATCTGTTAGATTACGTATGATGGCAGGTGAAGAACTATCTGAGTGTGAGGTGTGTGACCACAAATTACTGAATACAAATGTATATAGGTCATACTGGAATCGTTTGTTTAAGCACAAGATAGACGAAGCGTTTGACAGCACTGACGAGACAGGTGCCACCACGATGCCCACAATAAGTTTCGATTACAGGTTCAACAACCTGTGTAACTTCAAGTGTAGGATGTGTGGAGACATGCTGAGTAGCAGTTGGGAAGCAGAATCAAGGAAACACAAAACCTGGACGAAAGAATCTCAGCCATGGATGGCGTCACCTTTAAGAGAAGAAATAACAAAATTCCAAGACACACAAATTGTAAAGGAATTCGTAGAGGCGATTGAAACAAAAACTGTGAAAGAATTATATTGGTGTGGAGGCGAACCATTGATGTGGGAAATGCACTGGAATGCTATGAAGAGGATAATCGAACTAGGATTCGCCAAAGACGTCTATGTAAGATACAACACAAATTTAAGCAGGACAACTTTCAAAGATACAAAATTGTTCGACTTGTTGCCTCAGTTTCAAGACTGGCAGATATGTGCGTCATTGGACGGAACTGGCGAAGTCGGAGAATACATCAGAGACGGATTAAACTACGAGCAGTGGTTGGAGAACTTCAAAGAAGGACTTTCGGTGGCCAAGACATCTAGGGAGATGCGTCTAGATTACACAATCACTATGCCTGGATTGTTGGAATTAAAAAACATGTTTGACCTAAGCAAGGAGTTAGACACGGAGATACTGACCAAAGTGATGTTCACATTCAGTGACGACGAAATATTGAGTCCACTTGCTTTGCCAAAGCAGTTATTACAAACGATCATCGACGAAGCATTGGCTTATATAGAACCACGAGCAACAAGAAAGCAACAATCATTGATAGATGTGCTGAAAAACTTACGGCAGAGAGAAACGTTCACGGCCACTAAGAAAGGCAAAGACAGGCAGGAACGTATTGATAGCATTAGGAAACAGGATATCAAAAAAATATTAAGCAGGGATGAAAGGATTTTAGATTGGTGGACAGGTATATAAAATCAAACGTGTGCCCTTTGCCATGGACACATCTAGAAGTGGACGTGAATGGAGGAGCGTCTCCTTGTTGTCTTTACAAAGGCAGTGTCCCCAACACGAAAGTTTACGAACAGAGTTTAAAATCTATACAAGACACAGAGTACATGCAGAAATTACGTGAACAATTCAGGAATGGCGAAAGACCCAAAGGTTGTCAGAGTTGCTGGCAGGAGGAGGATGCGGGCAAGACATCTAAAAGGCAGAATTCCATTTACAAGATGAAAGACAGCCTCAAAGATTGGACACCCAATAGCGAGCCAACACTGAAATTCATAGACTTTAAGTTAGGTAACGTGTGTAATCTAAAGTGTAGGATATGCGGATCGTGGAGTTCGTCAAAATGGGCACAAGAAGAAATAGATTACGAAACAGCCAAGGGAGGAGATAATCCCGTCGCGAGAAAACAACTACGGGAGGGAGGATGGCCCAAACGCAATCCACAGTTCTTTGAGGAGTTACAGGAAGATCTAAGACACGTGGAATACTTTGAATTCACAGGAGGCGAGCCATTCATGATCAAGGATCACTACAAGATCTTGAATTATTGCGTAGAGAAGGGTTACGCTCGGAACATAGACATACATTATAACACCAATGGCACACAGTTGCCACCAAAGGAAATTTTTGATCTATGGTCATATTTCAAGCATGTTGAGATAGCATTTTCTATAGATGATATAGGTCCAGCGTTTGAATACCAGAGGCATCCGGCCAATTGGAGAGAGGTAAGTGCTAACCTTGTGAAGTTCAAGGAAATGAAGACCGAAAACATGGATTTCCAAATATGTTCCACAGTGAGTATATTCAATGTGTTTAATTGGGCAAAGATCTCTCTTTGGGTAGCGCAATACCAACCCAAGTTCTTCTATGTAAACACCTGTTTCGATCCTGATGTCTTCAACATACAGACATTGCCAAGACAGGTCAAAGATATAGTATTGGATAGATATCACATGCTCACTGACTACCAACCCAGCATACGATTCATGAATGCGGCCGACAGGGACACACCAGAGATACGTAGTCGACGTAAGGAGAGAATTTTACAAACAGACAAATACAGGAATGAAAATTTTGCAGAAACATTTCCGCTTTTGAATAAAGTTTTGAGGATATATGAGTAATTTTGTCGCAGGAGGATGTAGTTTTACTTTTGGTCATGAGTTGAGCGATGATCAACAGGGCAAAGTTCCTAGCAAGAAGTCATGGGCGTATGGTCTTAAAAAAGATGAACAGGATTACATCTGTGTGGCATACCCAGGTTCAGGCAACAGTGGTATAGCCAGGAGAGTGTTCAACGCCGTAGCAAATCACAGTGATATAGATTGTGTGGTAGTGATGTGGAGTTTCTTGTCGAGGTATGATTGGGCCATGCCAAGGCATGTATCACTGGAAAACACGCGTTGGGCCAGCATCTCACCATGGGACACAGACAATATGGAGCAACATGTCGCACAAAGATTGTCAGATTCTCCAATACAGCAGGATCTTTTCCAACAGCGTAGGAAAGATTTCGAGGAGGCGGGTGTGAAACCGTTAGCGGAAACTATATACAGGCACGCGGCCAACGAGT
>Ga0222719_10003176_pt1 | contig 14678 bp, 14 predicted proteins | sample C33_34DmetaG_FD_165039 | JGI IMG/M metagenome (GOLD analysis project Ga0222719, IMG submission 165039) | Estuarine water microbial communities from San Francisco Bay, California, United States - C33_34D | ecosystem: Environmental > Aquatic > Marine > Unclassified | place: USA: California...
CTCGCGGAAAAATATCAAACACTCGTGGCGTTTTAATATATACAAATCCTGGAAGATATACGGCCTCTTGAAGATCGCTGTTAACGACTTTTGCAATTACCGTTCCTTCTTCTCCAGCTGGTGTAATACAACTCAATAGTGTAGACGAAAAATTGGTAATTCTACACTCACTTTCACCTAAGAATATTTTCACTCCTGGCAAAAAGCCGGATCCTTCAACATTGAGAGTATTTCCTCCATTTGTTGAACCATTGGCCTTTTGTGAAAATATATTTACAAAGGATGTAATGACTGGTGCATTTCTGTATGTATAGGCCGAGGATAGTGTAAATATCTGTTGATCAGGGTTAACGACTTTAACATTAACGACACCAACACTATGAGCTGAAGAAACACAAGTTAATTTCGTAGAATCAATAACGTTAACGTCTGTACAAGGAAAACTATTATCAAGAAATACAGTTGCTCCATCAACAAACCCGTTTCCAGTAATAGTAATATTCGTTCCTCCAATAGGGTTTCCTCCCCTAGGAAATATAGATAATATTCCTGGAGGATTTCTGTATGTATAACCATTTTGTATTATAGTGCTTGCTCCATTTGGATTTGTAATAGTGACATCAACTATTCCTGTACCTGGAGGTACAAAACTACATGTAATTGATGAAGGTGAATTTATATAAGAATAAGACCTACAACTTTCAGACCCAAACTTAATTGTGGCCCCATTTTCTAAATACGTACCTGTAAATACTACTGGTATTCCTCCACCAGATGGCAAACCACCAGCAGGTGAAATGCTTACTATCTTAGGAGTGGCCAAATAAACCCAAGCATTTGTTAAATTACCTGTCGTATTTTCTGGATTTATTACAGAAACATTTACAAACCCTATCGGCCCACCTGGTGTTGTACACTCTAACTCGCCTGATCCAATATAATTCAAATCATTACAATTATTATTACCAAACTTAACGACAGATTCTCTGGAGAAACTTGAGCCAGATACTCTTACGCGAGTTCCACCTATATCAGGCCCTGAATTATTAAGATCTAATTTATCTCTAATAAAATTTATAGAGGGAGGATTTCTATAGCTAAAAAGTCCTGGTGCAAGATTGCCTTCTAGATCAGTATTCACAACTGAAATATCTGCAAAACCGAGACTTCCCCCTGGGGTACGACAAACAATCGTTGATGAATCAACCAAAGTAGTATCAAGACAATCGCGTCCTTTTATTCGTACTCTAGCTTGTGACTTGAATCCTTGCCCCGTGATAGTAATTAATGTCCCACCTTGTGGAGGGCCACCATCTGGTCTAACCGCTTTCACCATAACTGGTGTTGAAGTTAGCGCAGAAACTTCAGTTCTTTTTTCAACATTAGGTATTGGCTGACACCCAAAAAAGATTAGTAAAATAACCGTTAAGCCTATAGTAAATTTCAAATTTCTTATTGACACCATTTTATTATATGGATCCATCCTACATAAATTTAGACACTTATAAATATCGGTTGGATGGCCATTAAATTTGAGCAATTTTCCGTTTATTTTTAACTACTTGAGAGCTATTTATCTGACTATTAAATTATACTTTTTTAAGCACTTAGGTTGCATTACTCAAGTGCCCAAAAATATGCCAAGTTTTGTTGTTAATTAGAGGGTCAAAAGATACAATATTTTCAATATGTTAATCCGTATAACTCTTCTTTTTTTACTCTTACCGAGCTTCATTCACGCCTATGAGATAGACCCAAGGCTTAAATCCCTTAATTTTTTAATAGATCAAAAGTATCAGTTTTATGGGCACCGAAATGGACACTTTTACAAAATTGGAGATGGTTGGATCAAAAAAGTAGCAGAGGAAGAAATCTATTCCTACAAGTTTAGTATAAAAGACAAAAACAGGGATAAGAAAAAACTTATTACGGCCTTATACTCTATTATCAAATCAAGTAGAGATCTTTATATATCCAAAAATGAAGAAGTTTTTTTGATTAGGGGAAATAAAGTTATTCAAGTTTATCCCCTAAAATCACCTGAACAAGATTGGCTAAAATCTCAAATAGGTTTACTAAGAAAAGAAAAGGACTATCAAAGAAAGATTGAAGTTTCACTATGTACCTGGTGCCAGTTTTCTTTAAGTGCAAATTATATTAACCTTCAGCAAGACTCTCCTCAAGCTTCGGCAGAAATAAACTGGATACCCTACTTTAAGTGGGGAGATCATCTATCCCTCATCACTCCTATTGGTTTAAGCAATTACCTCATAGAGGATGAAGAATTAAATAATACCCTGGATTATGCCCTTAAATTAAGTGCGCACATAAGATATCAGTTTAATGTTTATTTCCTCGAAGCAGGACTAGGACATTTTAGACTTATCAACCGTGGTGACTTTAACTCCATGTCAACTCTTGGTTTGGGAAGATACTTTCAATCAAACGTTTATCTCTTTACAAAAGCAATCAATCTGAATTATCTCTTTTTTCATTACTCTAAAGTGAACTGGTTAAAACCTATTAATGAGTACAAATTAGGAGCAGGGATCTCATTTTGAAAAATATATATATTTCCGCACCGTTTTATGGATACGGTAATCACATTTTAAAGCAAAGCGGACATAATATCATATATGGCCCCAAAGATTTAAAAAGCTCTATTAAAGATTATCATGCCATAATAACCTACGTAAGCGACAAGATCTCAGAGTCACTACTAGATGAAGCGACCAAATTAAAAGTAGTAAGCAATTATGCAGTCGGTGTTGATAATATCGACCTATTGGCATGCAAAAAAAGAGGGATAAAGGTTGGGAATACTCCTGATGTATTAACTTTTGCCACAGCTGAGTTGGCCTTAACTCTTATTCTTAATTGCGGCAGACAGATTAAAGAGGCCACAAGCGATGTACAAAAAGGACTTTGGAAAAAATGGCGTCCGCAAGGATATCTAGGGCCTGGCCTTCAAAACAGTACTGTAGGTATAATAGGAATGGGCAGGATTGGTCAATGCCTAGGAAAAATGCTCTCTCATGGATTTGGAGTCAACGTCATTTATTACTCAAGAAAGGATAAAAACTTATCTTACGCAAAATATGTTGAACTAGATGAATTGCTTAGTACGAGTGATTATATAAGCCTTCATATGGCCTCAAATGAACAAACTCAATCTTTTTTTAATTTAGAAAAATTTAAAAAGATGAAATCTACTGCCTATTTTATTAATACCGCACGAGGTGATTTGGTAAATGAGGATGAGCTTATCATGGCCCTCGACAAAGGTAACATGGCCGGTGCAGGTCTAGATGTTACAGATCCAGAGCCTCCCAAAGAAAATGCGGCCATCATCAGACACCCCAAGGTATTTCTTTTACCCCATATCGGCTCGGCCACGTTAAAGGCCAGAGAAGAAATGGGTATTATTGCCGCAAAAAATGTTCTAATGGCCCTAGATGACAAACCACTTGTTCATGAGGTTATAGATGCCTAAATACATTGCTCTTTACAAGCCATATGGTTATCTAAGCCAGTTCACTGGTGATGAAGGGCAAAAAACCTTAGCAGACTTTAACCTTCCCAAAAATATCTATGCCGTGGGTCGGCTTGATAAAGATAGTGAAGGGCTTCTTTTGCTGACAGATGATGGTCAATTTAAAAACAGGGTAAGTTCTCCGAAATATGAAAAAAATAAAGTTTATAACGTCCAAGTTGAAGGCATTCCTCAAGAAAGTGATTTAGATAAACTTCGCAAAGGTGTTCTTATCAAAACAGGGCCCACCAAACCGGCCCTTGTGCAGATTCTGGAAATTGAACCATCTCTTCCACCAAGAGATCCTCCTATTAGGTTTAGAAAAAATATACCCACAACCTGGTTAGAGATCATTATTTCGGAGGGTAAGAATCGTCAAATTAGAAGAATGACGGCCAATATAGGTTTTCCCACACTCCGTCTTGTAAGAACTAAAATAGAAAAATTAACTTTAGAAGGCCTTAAGCCGGGCCAATGGAAGGAAGTAAGCAAAAACGATATTATTTTATAATGGCCCTCAGGCCTGGATCCTCGGCCTGAGGGAGGAGATAAGAACATTTACCCTACAACAGTTATTTCACCCATGGACTCCCTCCCCTCCTGGAAAAGATGTTAATTCAATATATCAAATTTTCCTCTTAAATGCTGCTATGTCATAATTTGTTAGAATAAATTATGATGATAAAGGGGGAAATCTATGAAAATTCTAATTTTTATGATCTTGGTCGGCTTCCAACTTAACGCCGCAGAGCTTGAGGTTCTTATTTATAAAGATAAAAAGTGTAAAAATTTAAATAAATCTGTAACAGTTGAGCTTGATAAGATGTTTTGTGAGTCAGATTACATGATTGGAAAATACCATATGATAATCTGCCTTACTAAAGGAATATCTGTTGTTTATGCCGAATATGGTGATCCTAAATGTAAAACACCTCCTATTCAGGTCAATGGTGGTAGTCAAGAGTTTCCTCCAGATGTCAATTGTCACTTTGACAAGCCTACTCAAACTTATAGGGCCTATAACTTTTCCTTCAACACTGATGGGGCCTTCTGCCAATATCAAAAATGTTTAAGTGATTGTCAAAAAAAGAGCGAATGTAAAAAGAAGTGCAGTACGGACTTTAAAAATAAATTATAAAATAAAAAGGCCCACATCCATGTGGGCCTAAAAAAATCTTTCAACAGTAAGTCAAAAAGATTTATAAGACTAAATTAGTTAATGAAGTGATATTTGTGATTCTTGTGACATCCTCACCTCGACATTCATCATTTTTGCATTCTTTAACAACACGACAGTTTTTATCTCTATCAAAGACATAGTCCTGTTCGCCTCTTACTAATATCCCTTCAACGACACCTTCTTCATTAAATACTGGAGAACCTGAGTTTCCTCCAAAAGTATCTAGGTTGGCCTGAAAATAAACAGGATCCTCATTTTTTCTTATATTTGCTCCTGCAGCTATTTTTGTTGGTAAACCTGTTGGATGACCTACAACAAAAATGCTCGTAAGGTCTTCAACTCTACCTTCCGTTCTAAATTTTAATGGTTCTCTATTTGTTACTTCTCTATCCAACTCTACCAATGCATAGTCATCCATTGTTTCTCTGTCCAAAGACCTTTCAATAATTTTTTCGCAGGTATAAATATTTTCTTTATAGGATATTGTGTAGTTTTGATCATTGCTTTCATCTAAAGAAAAGCCAAAGACCCATTTATAATTTTTACATGAACTCATGCTTTGAATACAATGTCCGGCGGTTACAAGTAGCTTGGGCCCGACTAGAAAGCCCGTACAGTTTGCGGCCGTTACTTGCTGAGCAAATTTTTGATCTTCGCAAATTCCTCTTTTTGAAAGAGTACTGCTTTTAATTTCGAACTCTCCACTTCTGTCGCTAGATTCTTTGATAGTATAATTAGGAATCATGGCAGCAGTACTTAAAGCGACTTGATATTGGATATTATTTTTAACCTCAAAAAGGTCCAGCCTATTATCTTCACCATAAATAACTTTGTCTAAAGCAAAGGACTGTGAGCACATAAGAAGCAGACACCATAGAATTCCATTTTTCATATCATCTTCCTTAAATTTTAATTGATAAATCATTGTGATTTATTGGACGAGGGGTGACAACTTACAAAACCTTACTTCTAGATTCTTTCTCCAGCAAGATATACAGCATGAACGGAACCAGGAAAGGTCGTACCAAGAAATGGCGAATGCTTCACTTTCGTCTTCAAGACATCTTTGGTTATGGTTATTGGTTGTTTAAGATCTAATACCGTTAAATTGGCCATATAGCCTTCTTGTAGAAATCCAAAGCCCTTACCATATTTTTTAAATCTTGATGCATGAACAGAAACATCTTCAATGAATTGATTAACAAAAGTACCGGGGTTTTCACAGCAAGTAAGAGCTATTAATTTTGGGTCCATTTTCTTTTCTAATAGCAGCCACGTAACAAAGGCCCCATATGTATCTAAACCAGTTAATCCACTTGTTCCTTTTTCTTTTTCTTCTTGTGTATGAGGAGCATGATCTGTTGCAAGGTAATCGATCTCCCCTTTGAGAAAGGCCTGTAAAAGGGCATTATGATCATCTTCTTTACGAATTGGTGGATTCATTTGATAAAAGCGATCAAGCCCCACTTGATCATCACTAAAATAGAGATGCTGTGGTGTGGCCTCACATGTAACAGGTAGTCCTTGTTCTTTGGCCTTCTGAATTAATTTAAGACCTTCACCTGAACTATAATGGCATAGTTTTCCGTAGAGGTTGTATTGTTTAATTAATTTTAATGCTTCTTTAGTGGCCAACACTTCGGCTTCAACGGGTCTTCTCTCTAAGTGGGTAGGTTTATTTTTAGAGTTTTCAAGAATCTCAGGGTCTTCACAGTGGAAACTGACCCATTGACCTTCATAGTGCTTTAAAGTCTCTTCTAATTGTTGGTTATTTTCGAAAAAAAGATCACCTACACTAGGTCCCATATAGGCCTTATAGGGTACTTTAAATGATAGTGGCTTTGTATTGGGCCCGATCCCTGCATAGATAAGAAGACTTACTTTTGCTTTATCTGTTAGTTTTAATTTTTGTAAATAGGATTCATCATCTATCGGGGCAACAGGATTATTTGGCATATCACAAGCATGAACAAGGCCACCATTTATGGCCGCTTCTGAGGCAGAAACAAAATCTTCTTTATAGGTATGTTGGCCGGAAACATCCTCTCTTGCATGAATATGCACATCACCCATACCCGCAAAAATCAGCTTGTCCTCTTCGTAATAATCCCCTTGTTTATGGAAGGTTACATTTTTTTCAAACTTTTCAATGAGTCCACTATTTTGATCAAAGGTAATTCTACCAGGGCCTATATATTGAGAGGTTGAAAACTGTCCTTCTATTACTTTTTTAGTCATGAGAATCATCCTTACAAGTGAATAACCAAATGCGTCCATCAGGGTCTATCACTTCCATGGAATATCCCGAGCTTGTTCGATTAATTTTTACTTCATCGGCCCAAACTTTCTCTCCGTGTGTAAGGGAATAGTTAATAAACTGAAATTTATTTTTTATTTCTTCTAATTGATTTTTTTCTTTAACATCAAAAATGAAACTTGGGCCATTTTCTCTATTGACGCTACTACTATCTTTAACCCAAAAATGATATCCAGGACCTTTTAAGTACAAGTCCTCTCCTGAAATTTCCATTTCGCATTCAAGGAGCTGACCTAAAAACTGTCCTAGTAGTTGTTTATTACCTGAATAAAGAACAGCACCGCCAAGCTCAATCATTGGAGGTTAACCTTTTTATAAATCCCTTTGGCCAAGGGTAAATGGTGAGGGTTATGGGTTCTAAAAGTTAGGCAATACTTATTTAATTGATACATCCAATTATAAATAAGTGTATGCTCCATCTTTTCAGTATAGGGAAAAACATCACTTTTACAGCTAAGATTTTCTTTAACGATAGACTGTAAAAAGGATTTTCGGCTTATACCGATTAACCATTTCTTTTCGTAATCAAACTTTTTAATGACCCACCATAATTCTCTCAAGAGAATAAGGTTTTGTTCAAGGTTTTTAGAGAACCCAAAGCCCGGATCAAAATAAGTTCTATCAACCAAGTTATATTTTGCTAGACGTATTTCAACATCTTTAAAAAAGTTCATTATTTCTTTTGCCATTTCAACAGAGGGTGTTTGATTAACAAAATCCATATGTTTATTAACAAGTTCTCTTTGAGGAGCTAAATTGTGAGTATATACATAGAAAGCATCGGAATACTCTTGTAGGATATTTAAGACAGCTTCATCTAAACAACCAGATACATCATTCCAAATAATTTTAATATTAGGGTTAAGGTCCTTTACTGATTTATAAACAAATCTAAAAACCTCTGGTTGATAGGTATCCACACTCAGAGTTTTTATTTGTTCAATCTTTGATGCAAGGGAAGGAAGAGCGATGTCCTTCCATCGTTGAAGTTCTATATCTAAGGTGAAGGCCTCTCTACCTGGAGCTGTACTTTGAGCACCTATATCAATGATATCACTACCTTGATCAATCATATCCTGAATACGATGAGATAAATCTTTTTGTGATAAATCGATCTTACCATCAGAGAAAGAGTCTGGAGTGCAGTTAACAACACCCATACTCAAAAAGTTTTCTAAGACAGGTCCTTTTTTTTCTTTTTTAAAAAGGGATTCAGCTAATAAAGTTGTATTCATAGAAATTAGGCCAATAATGGATCATCAGCTTCACCATCATCTTTGGTGTTATCGAGCTTAGTTTGACCTTCTTGGCCCTCATTATTTGATACTTCCTTATCCTCTTCTTTCTTTGGAATTTCCTCAATTATGGGAACCCCTATCTCCTCTCCAGAAACAAGTTTTTCAACCTGGGCCCAGTCAAGTGTTTCCCATAAAATCAGAGCTTCAGCTATTCGGTCAAGGGCATCTCTATTTTCTTTAAGAATATCCATAGCAATATTGTAATTGGTATCAACGAGATCTTTGACTTCTTCATCTATAGATTGACCTGTTTTTTCAGAATAGTCCTGTTGGGATGCCCCAGGTTTGTAACTTGCCATCATCGGGTTCCCTGACTTTTTAAAGTTAATAGGTCCTAACTTTTCACTCATTCCCCAATCACAAACCATGGAGTGAGCAAGTTGAGTCGCTCTCTCTATATCGTTACTAGCTCCATTGGTGATTTCATTAAAGACAAGTTCCTCTGCACATCTTCCTCCCATCAAGAAGGAAATGAAATTTTTTGCTCTTTCTCTAGAAAGGTTAAGCATATCCTCGTTAGGTAGGGTTTGAGTAACCCCAAGAGCTCCTCCTCTAGGTATAATGGAAACTTTGTGAATAGGATCTGTGTGAGGCAACTTTAGACCTACAAGCGTATGTCCAGCTTCATGATAAGCCGTTACCCTTTTTTCCTTATCTGATATCACCATAGATTTTCTTTCAGGGCCCATAAGAACTTTATCTTTAGCACTTTCGAAATCTATCATTTCAAGAGATTTTTTATTCTTTCTCGCGGCCATCAAAGCCGCTTCATTAACGAGGTTAGCAAGATCAGCTCCCGTAAACCCTGGGCAACCTTTTGCTATAGTTTCTAAATCGACATTTTCGGCTAAAGGAGTCTTCGCGGTATGAACTTTAAGGATACCAGTTCTTCCACGAACATCAGGAGGTCCCACCATCACTTGTCTATCAAAACGACCAGGTCTTAAAAGGGCCGGATCGAGGACATCTAAACGGTTTGTCGCAGCAATAAGGATAACCCCTTCATTTGATTCAAAGCCATCCATTTCAACAAGAAGTTGATTAAGTGTTTGTTCCCTTTCATCATGGCCACCACCTAATCCAGAGCCACGGTGTCTACCTACAGCATCGATTTCATCAACAAAAATAATACAAGGGGCATTCTTTTTTCCTTGCTCAAATAAATCTCTTACTCTTGAGGCCCCAACACCTACAAACATTTCCACAAAATCAGAACCTGAAATACTGAAAAAAGGCACATCCGCTTCTCCGGCTACGGCCCTTGCCAAAAGTGTTTTACCTGTACCGGGAATGCCCACAAGGATGACACCTTTGGGTATTTTGCCTCCTAATTGGGTATATTTTTTAGGATCCTTAAGAAAGTCGACAACCTCAACGAGTTCCTCTTTGGCCTCATCAATACCGGCCACATCTTCAAATGTGATTTTCTTATCATTAGCGTTGAGCATTTTTGCTCTAGATTTTCCAAAGCTCATTGCTTTTCCGCCACCAGCTTGAATTTGCCTCAAGAAGAAGTAAAAAATAACAATGAGCAAGATCATCGGGCCCCAATTGATGAGAATAGAGGTAAATAAAGGCTGTTTTTCTTCCTCTTCATAATTGGGTATTAGATTATTTTCTTGAAGAATTTTAAAAGTTGGATCACCGGTATTTCCGGTAAGTTTAAACCTGGCCTCATTTTCATAGCTTGGTTTAAATTGTCCAATAATTTCGTTTTTACCTTTAAAGGTCACATCTTTTACATGACCTGCTTGAACAGCACGTATAAACTCAGAATAAGTTATAGTCTTATAGGCGGCTTTGTTTTCTGATACAACTTTAGCGATGACGGCCATCATTAAAATAACAACAATCCAAAGTGTCAGAGTCTTTTGTTGTGGTTTCATGAAATTCCTTAAAAAGCTTAGTCTTTTCGTTATCTTATATTATATTTTTTATTATAATTAATACAAGTTAAACCATCTTATAGATGAATAAACACTAACTTAAACGAAACAAAGTGAAATTTAAACTTTTATTGCGTTTTTAAGGCCAATTTAAATGGCAAGTGTTAGGAATAAGGAATGAGTGACTTAGATATTCTACGAAAGATTCCAGATACAGGGTATAGAGAACCTGCACCAACGCATGACGTAAAAGAATTTTATAACCTTGTGCACGCTAGACGCAGTGTGAGAGTTTTTCTTGATACCCCAAACGAAGATTCTGTAATTGAAAAATGCCTCGAGTTGGCCCTTTTAGCACCCAACTCAAGTAACCTTCAACCTTGGGAGTTTTACTGGATTAAAGACCGGAATAAGTTAGAAAAGCTACGCAACTACTGCCTTGGCCAATCAGCCGCCAGAACTGCACCAACTCTAATTGTTGCCGTTGCCAAGACTAATACCTGGGATAGAAACAGAAAAAAGATGCTAGAGCTTTTTGACCAACAGGACCCTAAGCCTCCTAAGGGAGCCTATACCTATTACAAAAAAGTGGCCCCAATGGCCTATTATTTAGGCCTCTTTAATTGGTTTGGGTTCCTCAAAAAGGTTTTATCCTTTTTCCAAAGAATCATGGGTAAAGTCGTCCCACACGCCCCCACAAGTTATTGTGATATGCGTGTATGGGCCCATAAAACATGCGCCTTGGCCTGTGAAAACTTAATGTTGGCCTTAAGGGCCCATGGATTAGATTCTTGCCCAATGGAAGGATTAGACCCACATAAAATTAAGAAATTACTAAAACTAGATTCCAGAAGTGAAATTACTATGGTTATCGGTGCTGGGAAAAGAGCTCCCAATGGGATTTTCTCAAAGCGTGTAAGATTTGATTCTCAGTTATTTATAAAAAAGATTTAGGACGATATAAACATCCAGTTAATTCACGTTCTCTACCAAACACTTTAAATAGCTTGGTTAAGCTTTGAACATAAAGGCCTTGATCAATTAAGGCGTTTTTAACATCTTTGTAAAGGCCATCACCACGTCCTAGTCCTGGTAGTTTTTTTTCTAACTCAGAAGGCTCATCAGTATAAAAAAGAGCGGGAGTACTGTTATAACAATCATTGAATTGTATTTTGCTTTTAGATTTGCTTATTAGAATTGAAGTTTCTTCATCTTTTCTACTGGTGAGATAGATAAGACCTGTTTCCATATAGGCCTTAACACCACCTGAAAAACTAAGCGGGCCTTTTTTATGGGAACGCTTACTCAAAAGTAGTTTTTCTATTTGAGAGTTAATTTTACCTCTATTATCGTGACTTAACCGATGAATCTCTTCTCTTAATAGACTTTGCCCCTGGCCAAAATCATCACTAAGTCTAGGATGTAAGATGAGACTCTCACAAAAGGAACGATAGACGTTTAGTTGCTCGTTCTCATTTTTTTTCCTGAGACCTAAGTCATGGGCCATTTCATTTTGTTTATGGACGTAATGCTTTAAGTATTTGGGGTAGCGACTTTCAATATTCTTAACAACACATTTTCTAATATAGTTTCTTTCAAAGCGGGTGTCATTGTTAGAGGGATCTTCTCTATAAGGAATATTTTCTTTTTCAACCAACTTTGAAATATGTTTACGAGAAACGCAAAGAAAAGGTCTTTTGTAATATCCATTACAAACAGGAATTCCTAAAGAGGACTTTATATTAGATGATTTGAACTGCTGCATGAGAGACCACTCAAAAGAATCATTGAGGTGGTGGGCCGTAAAAATGACATCCCCCTTTTTAAGGCACGTTTGGAAAAAATTCTTTCTTTCATCTCTTGCCGTTTTTTCAAAGTTAGGTTTTTTAGAGTCTAAAAAAACATTTTTGGATAAAAACTTTATATTATTTTGCTGGCAAAAAGACTCAATGAGCTCTTGCTCCTTTTGATTTTCGGGTCTTGTTCCATGATTTAAATGGAGGGCCTTAATTTTATTTGGGATGATTTGGTTAAGGCACCATAAAAGGGCCATTGAATCCATCCCACCACTTACAGCGACAAGGCCATTATTTTCTGGAAATAAACAATACTCCTTCATGAAGGATTCCACATGCGAAACAAATTTTTGAGTATAAGGATTAACCATTGTTTTGACTTATGCGTTATTTCTACAAAAAAGAAAAGCGCATTGCGCTATTTAAGGTTTTTTATTTGGGAGCAAGTATAAAAAGCTCTCCTATCTCCCTCATACCACCAGCAAAACTTTGGGCCTGTTCGCCCATACCCCAAAATAAGTCTACACGACCACCACCATAAATGGCCCCACCTGTATCATGATCCAAAACTAAGCGAGACAATTTAATACCATCCTCACCTTTTACTCTCACGTAGCCAATAGCACCTTTGGTAAAAAAATTGGCATCCGTCGCTATGGTTCTTCCATCAACGACCCTTGTTCCTAAGGTCGTTACTGGGCGGCCATCCATAGTTCGAAAAAAAACATAGCTTGGGTTTTTTGCCATGAACTCATATTGCTTACGCATTTCAAGACCTCTAAGGTAATTTTCTATTTTACCCATACTCATTTCTTCAAGAGGAATTTGATCCAATAAAAACTTCCCTAAGGCCTCATACTTTCTTCCATTTTGTCCAGCATACCCCATTGTAAGAAGCTTTCCATTTTTTAATCGAATCACGCCAGAGCCCTGTATATGTAAGAAAAAAGCATCCACAGGATCAATATAAACAAGCTCTAAACCTTTTCCCTCTAAGGCCCCGTCCATATCAATCTGCTGGCGAGAAAAATAAGGAAGGATTCGTCTTGCTCCCCTATCATTAACCTCAGTATCTAAACGTCCCAAGACGTACTTTTTTTCTACTTCTTCAAAATTGAGATTATAATCCTCACTTTCCTTAAATGACTCTAAAGAAACTTCAACAATATCACCTGGTAGTTTATAAAGGGCCTGATGATAATTATCCTGAGGCTTTTTAGAACCATCATATAAAGGGGCGAAGTAGCCTGTAATTAAGGCCTCCCCTTGCTTTTCTCTCCCATAAACACGATAGAAGTCAAAATTATTAAGAACATAGTCTAGAATACTTTCCTTGTTATTTGATTTAGCAAATTTAACGAGCTTCTCAAGAGCAGATATATATTCTTCCTTGTATACGAGCTTTTCCCCAAAATGAAACTCACCAAACCTCTCCTCACTTTTTTTAAGTTTATCAATTGAGTCTTTCACACCTTCAATAAAAGGCTTAATTTCGAGATCATCTACGATAGAGTGAATATCATTGGCCTTAATCAGAGCATCTGCTCTATTTTCTAAAGGTGCACGGGCACAAGAAATAATAAGAAGAAGTAATATTGCGATTTTCATATAGGGCCTCTAAGATAATAGTAATGATAATTAAAACACTTCAAGAAGATATCACAACTCTCAGGGTTGATGCCATTGTCAATGCAGCAAATGAAAGTCTTCTTGGTGGTGGTGGTGTGGATGGTGCCATTCATCGTGCCGCTGGAGCTGACTTACTTAAGGAGTGTAAAACTTTAGGAGGTTGTCCTACTGGAAACGCCAAATGGACACAATCCTATAACCTTCCTTGTAAGGGAATTATTCACACTGTTGGTCCCATTTGGCACGGCGGTTATAAAAATGAGGAAAATTTATTAGAATCTTGCTACACCTCCTCTCTCAAGTTGGCCAATGCGCATAATTGTCGTACTTTGGCCTTCCCCGCGATTAGTACTGGTGTATATGGATTTCCTAAGGATCGAGCAGCTGAGATTGCTGTAAGGGCGATATCAGCGTTTTCTTATGAGAGATCAACTTTAGAGATTATCTATCTTGTTGCCTTTGATGAGCAAACCCTTAATTTATACAAAAATGAAATAAATAAATTAAATTGATTCCTCTTAAAACACCGATAGCGTGGAAATGTCAGCAGTAGAACTTATTAAATCATGCCCTTTATTTATCGATCTTTATGATGATGAAATTGAATTTATCATTGGTAAATGTAATGTAGAACTGTTTCAAAAGGGAGATATTATTATCCGTGATGGAGATGATGGGAATGAATTATTTATACTCTTAAAAGGCACTGCCGATGTAAGTAAAAGGTTGGCCAGTGGTGAAGTCAAATATATAACAAAGCTACATGAAGGAGATATGTTTGGTGAAACATCGCTTATTGAAGAACCTCGTAGTGCAGATGTTTTGGCCGAAACAAGTTGCGACGTATTATCAATAAACAAAGAAGACCTTCTTAAGCTCTACCCCAAAAAGTCAAAAATATTTGCTGTTATTGCTATGAATATGGCCAGACTATTGGCCAAAAGACTTAAGGCCACAAATAAAAAGTTAAGGTAGAAGCACTACAATAAATCATTATCAAAGATGATTCTCCAACCATCTTGAGCTTTTCGCACCTTCAA
>Ga0222719_10003177_pt1 | contig 14672 bp, 15 predicted proteins | sample C33_34DmetaG_FD_165039 | JGI IMG/M metagenome (GOLD analysis project Ga0222719, IMG submission 165039) | Estuarine water microbial communities from San Francisco Bay, California, United States - C33_34D | ecosystem: Environmental > Aquatic > Marine > Unclassified | place: USA: California...
TTGGACTTGAGAAGGGTTCTACTTTTAGAGATCCTTATGAAATGTCTGATCAAGAAGAACAAGAGTTTTACAAAGCTGTAAAAAATATAGACTACGATACTGAAGATTATAGTGAAGATAGAGCTTTGAGAAAATACTTTACAGACTGGTATAGAAAAAAAGGAGCAGGACCAGGTGATGAGAAAATGGAAAAGAAACTTGCTTCTCACCGTAGAGAAAAAGAAAATGCAGCTACTAGAAATAAAAATACTTTAGATAGTATTGCAGATGATCTTTATGACCCACTTTTTCAAGAAAAACTAGTACACTCTACTCCAGCTGAAATAGATCAGAAAATTCAAAACTTCTTATCATAATGGCAACAGCACTTTATCCAGGCGGATTTAAACCCCCTCACAGAGGACATTTCGAAGTAGTTAAAAGGTTACTTAACGGCACACATAATGGTAAAGTTTATGACTTCGACGATAGAGAAGCTGCCGGTACGGCTGCCTTGAAAGGTGAAAAAGATAAAGTAGAACCTATTAGTAAAGTGATAGTATTCATTGGTGCAAAAGATAGAAACGGAATTAGTACTGAAATATCAGAAAGTATCTGGAATATTTATAAAAAGTATTTAGGTGATGTTGAGATTTACTCTAAGGTTCCTAATCCTATGCAAAATGCATCTGCATATGCTAAACAAAGACCTGGAGATAAGTTTTATGCAATAACAGGAGTTAGAGGCGAAGACGATTTAGCCGATCTTAGGAGGATCACTTCTTTTAAAAATAGAGAAAATGTAGAAGGTTTAATAGTAGCTGCACCAGGTGGTACTAGAGCAACTGATTTTAGAAAAGCTATCCTTTCAGGGAATTTAGATACCGTAAGAGACTTTTTCCCTTCTGAACTCTCTAATGACGAAATATTAAAGATAATGAATATGTTAAAAAAGAGTATCATTTCTGAAATTATGGCAGAAAAAGTTGATAATCTTTTTGAATCTTGGTTTAACGGTGGCATTGAAGAAATACAAAACGAAGGTAATTCTGGTACACCTTTAGCTCCACGTTCAGTAGTGAGATCAGAAGATAGAGCTAAACTAGTTACCCTTTACAATAGAGTAAGAAATCAGGTTGAATCTGAAGGTGTAAAAGTTACTTTTGAAGAAGATCATATTAGAGTTAGTTTAAGTAATGAAGGTGATAAACCTGGATTTGATTACACTCCTTATATGGCATCTATCTTAGAATATATGATAGACGAAGGTATGAACATTCAACCACTACCTGAAGTTAAGATCAGAAAAGACTTAGCTGAATCAGAACATTTTTTTGGTAGAACAGCTTATTATGATCCTAACGAAAATACAATCGTATTATACACTCAAGGAAGACACCCTAAAGATGTTATGAGATCATTTACTCATGAAATGGTACATCATATTCAGAACCTTGAAGGTAGGATGGGTAACATACAAACATCTAACACAAATGAATCAGACGCTCTTTTAGAGCTAGAAAAAGAAGCCTACTTAGTAGGTAATATAACCTTCCGAAATTGGGAAGATAAAACTAAAAACGGTTATGGAATCACTTAAAAATTTACTAAAAGAAGGATATCCTCTTAGAGAGGAAAAACCAAAACTCCCATATAAGATATATTGCGATATGGATGGGGTATTAACTGACTTCGAAAAAAGGTTTGAACACTATACTGGTATGCATCCTCAAGAGTATGAGAAAGCAAAAGGTACTGCAGCATTTTGGAACTTGATTGACGTAGAGGTGGGTGTAAAGTTTTGGATTGGTATGCCTTGGATGCCAGAAGGTAAACGTTTATGGAACTTTATCATGCCATACAAACCTGATTTACTTACTTCACCTTCTAGAGATAATAATTCTAGATTAGGTAAAAATTTATGGGTAAAGAATAACCTTAACCCTAAACCAAAAGTTATTTTTGCTTATTCAAAAGATAAACAAAGATATGCAAATGAAAATAGTATTTTAATAGATGATAAAAAATCGAACATTAACGAGTGGGCATCAAAAGGTGGTATAGCTATTAGATGTAAAGACGGTAATGTAAATCACGTTATAGAAAAATTACAAGAGTTAGGTTATGAATGAATCACTTCTTAAAAAAGAATTCAAAGAATCAGATGTACAAAGAGCAAGAAATTTAGTAAATAAAAATTTTACTGCAAAAACCAAAATACAGTCAGGTTACCAAAAATCTCATGAATCTAGAAAAGAAGGAGACGTATGGGAAGAATCAGGTAAAATGTGGACTATCAAAAACGGTTTACGTCAAAATATTACAAAGTTAGATTCTGTAAAAAACTCTATTAAAATTCCTTTAACTTGCCCTAAATGTGGCGGTCCTATGAAACATCATCTAGCAAAAAAAATGTATAAAATACATGGATTTTGTTTTGACCCATGCACTGTTGAAATGGAAGGAGTTTTACGTAAAGCAGGTCTTTATAGTGAGTATGAGAAGAAAATGATGTCCGGCAACATAAAAGGAGTTTTACATGATATAGAATCTTGGGTTATGGAATCATTGCAAGATAATATATCTATGGTTACCGAACAAGGTGATGCCGAGGAGTGGAACGATATTAGTAATTCAAACAAAGAAAAAATACTCAACAACCTTAAGGAATATACTAAAATTCTTAGACAGCATATTTAGTCTATTTATAAGTAGATATCTATACTGAAATGACACAAAAGCAACTACTTGAAACTGTTTTAGCTGAGATTAATCATGTGAAAACTCATATGCCTAATGGTGAGTTGAAGCAGATACAAAAAGACTTTGAAGACATGAAAGCTGACATTTCAGATTTAAAGTTTACTTTACTTAACCCAGATAATGGTGTTATCGTTAATACAAACAAAAATTCTGAGTTTAGACGAGATATGCAATCAAACGAAAAAGAATTCCAGAACCAGATGGTTAAAGTTAAGGAACTTGAAAATTGGAAATCTGGCGTAACTAAAGCATTGTGGGTAATTTTTGGTATTTTAGCATCTGTGATTATAAGAATGTTAATGATGCATTCTGATAAAATTTAATAACAATGAAACAAGTAACTAAAGAATCTATACAAGAATTTAAAACACCTGCTAAACACGGTTTAAAAAGAAAAATAAAAAAAGCTTTTTTGCAAGAATTAGTTCGTGATATGATTCAAGTCACAGAAAAGAAAAAAGGTGTAGACGGTAAAGCATGCTGGAAAGGATATCGTTACGCTGGAACTAAAAACGGTAAGGACGTTTGTATTAAAGCTAAAGGTGTTAATGAACATGAAACTGACCCTAATCTAGAACTTACAGTAGGAGACTATCAAACACAGCACTACCATATGTGCCCAGGTGCTAAAACTCTCTACCAAGATATTGAAAGTAAAGTAGAAGATATGGATCTAGCTGTTCGTACAGCCAAACTTCAAGATGCTTTATTTGCAATGGAAGAAGAAGCATTAGATAGCGGAGCAACAGAAACTGATCTATTTGCAGCTGAAACTATAGCAGCACAGATAATGGATATGGCTAAAATGATGGGGTTAGGAAATGAGCATAACTATATACAAGGTCATGTAGACAAAATCAAAGGAGCAGTAAAGTAATGACTAGGAGAGAAATGCTTACCGTTGTTAGAGAAGTAATACGTGAAGAAGCTACTATAGATAGTTATATCACAGTCTTAAGCGTAATAGACGGTAAACGTAATCTAGATAGTGATCAAATACGAATGATCTTTACAGGAGATGTTCATGGAACTTTTTACATTTACACTAATGAAGAAGGTGAATATGAAAACGAAAAAGAAATTACCAGAGAAGAGGCTTTAGAATATATTAAATACTATAACGCTAGACTTAAAGGCGATTCAAATACAGAAGAACGTTTAGGATCTAAGTTAGGAATATTAGGTATAGAATCTGAACTTAGATTTAACCATGGTGAAATTAAAGGTGATCCTACTGTATTTTCTAAAAATGAAAATTACGCCGACGGTAAAGTAAAAGGTAAATCTAGACCCGGTAGAGTTAAAAAATCAGGAGCCTCATGTAAAGGCTCAGTAACCGATCTACGAGCTAAAGCTAAAAAATACGGTGGCGAAAAAGGTAAAATGTACCACTGGTGTGCCAATATGAAGGGCGGAAAAAAGGACTAATTAACAGAAGACTATTTATTTATATACGTATATAAAACATTTGCAAATGACCTACCAAGAGATAAAAGAACGTCTTACTAAATGTGAAGTAGCATTGAAGAAGATAAAAGACGGTTCACATAAACCCTCAAACATTAAACAAACTACAGAGAAATTAGAAGTTTTACGTGAATCATACGAAAAACTACTTTTGGAAATGGATAAAGGAACAGTAGCAACAGACGATGAAGATCAAGCTGCAGATTTAGCCAAAAAAGGTGTTAACGTAAAACTTACCTCAGAAAGCGACCCAGACGATATTATTAAGACAGGTAAATACCACACTGGTATCAAACCTGGTTCTCCTGAAGACAGTGCTAACCAAAGATACAGCAAACTAACCGATCACGATAAAGAAGTATTGATGAAAATAGCAAAAATGGAGCTTGGTAAAAAGAATGAGAGTGAAGAAGCAGATGATGATATACCAGCAATAGATAGAATGTACAATTCCGACGATTGGGTAAAAGCTCAGCAAGATGCCCAAGAAGGTACAGAAGTTGATACAGATGGAGGAGATCTTGACGTAGGTCATCAAGATGACGAGCCTAACATGCTTAAAAAAGATATATACGATATAGCTGTTTATGCAGCAAAGCTTTACAAGCAACTTGACAAATACGATAAATCAGATGGAGAGGTAGACTTTCCTCATTGGTGGCAAGGTAAAGTAATAAAAGCTAGAGAGTTTATCTCATCAGCACAACATTACTTAGAAGCAGAAGAAAAGCAACCTGCTATAGATCAATTAGCTCTAGAAGGTATACAAGAAGCCTCAAAAGAACAAAACGAAGGTCAAGCTCAAATAAAAAAGAAGCTTGATAAAATAAACCAAGCTCTACAGCAACATAAAGACAGAACAATATCCATTTCTAAAACACCAGCCGATCAAAGATCAGAAGAAGATAAGGCTCATTTAGCTAAAATGGTAGATCTTACTAAGATGAAAAAGCAACTAACTGCTCAATATGATGATGCAGTAGGGGGTATAGGTACTGGTCAAGAATTATCTGATGTAGAAGAAGCTCTACCAACAGGATTTGGCACTGGACAAGGTCGTAGTAAGACTATATCTAAAGGTAGAGAATCAAGACCAGATATTAAAGCTGCACAAGCGGCTGCGGTTGCTCCTAAAAAGAAGTATGTAATGAAAAATGGCATACCTCATAAGTATAATGCAGACGGTAATTTAGTACCCCTTAAAAAAGTAGAGGAAAGAGTAGCTGGAGGAGATGACTTTATAGAACTAATAAAACAAAGAGCTTTAGAATCTTCTGGAAACGAACAAGCTGAAGTAATTGAAGTTGTAGAGTTTATGGCACGTCATTACTTTGGAAATGACATAAGAACATTTCTAGAACAATTTACTCAAGAAGTAGGTATAAATATTGAGTTTGGCAGATTAGGACACGACTTATAAAATAATATAAGATGAAAAAATCATACCTAAATAACCTTATATTAGAAGCATACGCTGAAGTAATATCTGAGCTTAACGAAGCACCAGAGGGAATGTTTTATATTACTACCTCACTGAGAGATGCTAGAAAAGCTTTAGCACATCTTGATGATATGCATAGAGGTAAGTTTGAAGTAAACGACCCTAACACTTTTTACTTTACTGATGAATCAGAAGCACATGATGCTTTAGAACATTTCGGTGCTGAGGATATAGAGGTAATCGACACTAATATTGGTTTAGGTGAAACTCTTAACGAATCACTTTTAGACGAAGTCGAAGAAGAAGATCCAACACCAGAAGAAGACCCAGACCCAAAAGCTGGAAAAGAAACAGTGTTAGAAGACGCTACAGATACTATACTAGCTAAGTTTCCAACAGTTAAACAAGCCTTGATAAAATTACAAACTGAAGACTTTAAAGAGTTTGTAGAAACTATAGATTGGATATCACCAAGACCAACCTCTTTTAGAGTAAACCTTAAAAACGGTCAAGATTATATTCTAAAATGGACAGGTAAAACGTTTGAAGCCCAAATAATGGGTAAAAGATATCTACTTTCAAACATTTCAGACTACCAACAAGCTATCGATAAATTAGCTATTCTTTACAGAGAATCTCCAATGAAGGGAGCTGGAGAAGAAGAAGAAGGTGGAGGTGCTGGTGCTGACTTTGGATCTGCCGACGGCGGTGGCGGTGGTGACTTCCCAGGAGAAGAAGGTGGAGCTGAAGGAGGTGACGATTTTGGAGCCGATGATGCAGGAGGTGATTTAGGTGGAGATGAAGGTGGTGAAGACCTAAGTGGTGAACCTATAGACTTTGAATCTGGTGAAGAAGGGTAATATGAATGTAGTCGACAAACTATATACCGAGTGGGCATGGAGAACTAAATCAGGTATTCCTGATATAAACAACCCAGAAGATAAAGCTATTCTAGATAATATTTTAGCTGAGTTGGATACACCACTTATTAATGAAGCAATAGATTTTCCCAAAGCACTAGAAGATGCATTCAATGGAAATGTGCCGCAAGTAAAAGGTACTTACTCACCTCCAAACGGTTCTGGTCTAGTAAGAATTACTAATCAAAATGATTTAGAAGGTTGGAAGCATTTATTCAATAATAATGCAGGTAACAACACAGTTGGACCTGGAGAATTGGCTATGTACTGGTTATATAATTACCAAAAAAACCCTGTTGAAACTGTTGCTAACCATGCTGATGCAGATCCTGACTTAACCGTAGGAGGTATTAAAACTGAAGTAAAATCTTACGGAACGCACAATGGATTAATTGGGTTAGGTAAATTTGGGAGTCAAAAATCCAACTTGAGAGCTTTAACTATAGTGTTTGGCATTCAAGCACTTAGCGCAGTGTTAAGACTTGAGGATACAGAAAAAGTTGTTAGACCTACTAGTTTTAAACCAAACGAACTGGAATCCGCTTTTGAATACTTTTTTAAATTAAAAGAATCACCAGGACTGCTAGAAGCTGCAAACAAATTTGAGTTAATCAGATCAATTAGTGAAAAAGTAGATTTTTTAGACAGATATTTGTCCCAACCAGATACACCAAGATTGGCTGCATCAAGATTAATGGGTAAAATAGCTGGAGAAAAATTTAAAGTTAAACCTGGTAAGGATAATTACATTGCATCTGTACTAGAATCAGGAGAAATTTTTTATTTTTTAATAGACTTTGATAAATTAAAACAGGATATTTTTGACAAAGTATCTATTTCTGCAGGTGAAATAAAGGTTAACTATATGGCCATATTTGGCAAATCACAATCTCCTGCAGATTAAAAAATAGTTATGGCACAAGATATAAAAAAGATAATCGCACAAGAGTATCTTAAGTGCGGAAAAGATCCGGCGTACTTTATGAAGAAGTACTGCCATATACAACACCCAACCAGAGGCCGTATTTTATTTAACCTTTATCCATTCCAGGAAAAGGTACTCCATTTATTTAGAGATAACCAATATTTAATTACCCTTAAGTCAAGACAGCTTGGTATTTCTACACTTGCTGCAGCATATAGTTTATGGTTAATGTTATTCCATAAAGATAAAAACATATTGGCTTTAGCAACTACTCAAGCAACAGCAAGGAACTTAGTAACAAAAGTTATCTTTATGTACGATGAGTTACCTAAATGGTTAAAACTACCGTCTGTAGAGAAAAACAAATTATCTCTTCGATTAAAAAACGGATCGAAAGTACAAGCTAAATCATCATCACCAGATGCTGCACGTTCAGAAGCGGTATCGTTACTCTTAATGGATGAGGCTGCTTTTATAGAGAATGTTGATGAAACATTTACAGCAGCACAGCAAACGTTAGCTACCGGTGGTCAATGTATGGCGTTATCCACCCCAAACGGTATCGGTAACTGGTTTCACCAGACATGGGAAAAAGCAGAGTCTGGAGAAAATTCATTTTTACCTATTAGATTACCGTGGACCGTACACCCTGAAAGAAATCAGAAATGGAGAGATCAACAAGATGCTGACTTAGGACCTAGAATGGCAGGACAGGAATGTGATTGTGATTTCTTAGCTTCAGGAGATACTGTATTTGAACCAGACGACATGTCTTATTATGAACAGACATATGAAAAAGACCCCATTGAAAGAAGAGGGGTAGATGGTAATTTGTGGATATGGGAAGGAGTAGATTACATGAAATCGTATATGGTAGTAGCAGACGTTGCTAGAGGAGATTCAACTGATTACTCTGCGGCACATGTTTTTGATATTGAGAGTTGTACTCAAGTTGCTGAGTATAGAGGTAAATTATCTCCGAAAGACTTTGGTAATTTCTTAACCGGACTAGCATCAGAATATAATGAAGCATTATTAGTTGTTGAAAATGCTAATATTGGATGGGCAACAATAGAGCAAGTAATGGAAAGAGAATACCGTAACTTGTATTATAGTTCTACAACTAATATGGAGACAGTTGAGACTTATATGCATAAGTATGAAAGAGATAAACTTGTACCCGGTTTTACAATGTCAATGAGAACACGTCCTTTAGTTATTGCTAAAATGATTGAATACATAAGAGAGAAATCAGTTACCATTCAATCAAAAAGGTTAATGCAAGAGATGAGAGTTTTTGTATGGAAAAACGGTAAACCACAAGCTCAAGACAGATACAACGACGACCTTATAATGTCTTGTGCGACTGCTTTGTATGTGAGAGATACAGCACTTAAGTTAAGACAACAAGGAATGGATTTAGCAAGAGCACAGTTATCATCTTTTAGTAACCTTAATGCTCAAAACAAAGCTATCATGACTAATGTTGGTAGTCAAAGAGAAAATCCTTATATTACTAAGACAGCCTACGGTGACGAAGACATCAGATGGTTGTTAAAATAGATCTATTTATAATTAAAATTTAACCGTAATGGCGGATACTTCCTTATTCGGTAGACTTAAAAGACTTTTTGCCTCTGATGTTGTTATTAGAAACGTTGGTGGGGATGAGCTTAAAGTTGCTGATGTTAATCAAATACAGTCAACCGGTAGATATCAAACAAACTCTTTGATAGACAGGTTTAGTCGTCTGTATATCTACAACAACAAAAATATTTTTAACCCTAATCTTAATTACCAAACATTAAGAATTCAATTATATTCTGACTATGAAGCAATGGATACCGATCCTATTATTGCTTCCGCATTAGATATTATTGCTGATGAAGCTACGGTTAAGAATGATCAGAATGAAATATTAGCAATTAAATCATCTGATGAAAATATCCAACGAGTACTCTATAACTTATTCTACGATGTATTAAACATTGAGTTTAACTTATGGTCATGGACTCGGAACATGTGTAAGTACGGAGACTTTTTCCTAAAGCTTGAAGTAGCAGAGAAGTTCGGAGTTTACAATGTTCTACCCTATACAGTCTACCATATGGTAAGAGAAGAAGGACTAGACCCTGAAAGCCCTTCAAAGGTAACTTTTAAATTAGATCCTGATGGCTTAGCTTCTTCTCAACACCCTAATTACCTACCTAAGAAAAAAGATAATTCTAAAATAGTTGAATTTGATAACTACGAAGTAGCTCACTTTAGACTTATATCAGATACTTCTTATTTACCATACGGTAGGTCTTATATTGAACCTGCTAGAAAAATTTTCAAACAAGTAACTCTTATGGAAGATGCGATGTTAATACATCGTATAATGAGAGCACCTGAGAAGAGAATGTTTTACATAAATGTTGGTAACGTACCACCAAACGAGGTAGAACAATTCATGCAAAAGACTATCAATCAAATGAAAAAAACTCCTTATGTAGGAGAAGATGGTCAATACAACTTACGTTTTAACCTTCAGAATATGATGGAAGATTTCTACCTTCCAGTTCGTGGAGGAGATACTTCTACTCGTATCGAAACTACAAAAGGTTTAGAGTACGATGGAGTAACAGACGTAAGATACTTACAAGAAAAAATGTTTGCTGCATTAAAGATACCTAAAGCATATTTCGGATATGAAGGTGATCTTTCAGGTAAAGCAACTTTAGCAGCTGAAGATATTCGTTTTGCAAGAACAGTAGAACGAGTACAAAAAATTATGGAATCAGAGCTAACTAAAATTGCTCTAGTTCACCTATACACTCAAGGCTTTACTGGAGAAAGTTTGACTAATTTCGAACTTAAACTTACCACTCCTTCTATAATATTTGAACAAGAAAAGATTGCTCTGTTAAAAGAGAAAATTGATCTTGCTAATCAAATGAAAGATACTAAGTTATTTTCTTCTGACTATATTTACGAATACTTATTTGATTTATCAGAAGATGAATACATGCAAGAAAGAGAATTAGTAAGAGAAGATAGTAAACGATTCTTTAGATTAGCACAAATTGAAAATGAAGGTAATGATCCTGCTAAGTCTGGAACAACATACGGTACTCCTCACGATCTAGCTTCTATGTATGGTAGAAGATCAGTTAGCACACCTAAAGGAGGAGAGCCAGGACAAGTACCACAAGGTTATTCTGAACTTGAACCTAAATGGGGGGAACCTGGTGAAGAAGGTGGTAGGCCTATCGAAAAAGCGTCTGTATACGGAACCAGTCAAGACCCTATAGGAGGACGTGACCCTTTAGGTGTTCATGGTATGCACGGAGGATACCCTTCTGACAATGAGGTAGTTGCTGAGAATCTTACAACACAGTCAGTTTACCATAAAAACAAAGAAGCACTTAAAAATATTGTATTTGAAAAAGAATCTAAATTTGAACCGGATCTTCTTAATGAAGATAACATTAAAGATTTAGGTAACTAATACATATTTATAATAGTAAACGTGTATAATGAAAATAAAACACTCTAAATTTCGTAATACAGGTCTTATTTTTGAATTGTTAGTAAAGCAAATTGCTGCCGACACTCTTGATAATAAAGACTCCTCTGCAGTAAAGGTAATGAAAAAGTATTATAGTGGTACTAGTTCATTAGCTAAAGAGTATAAACTTTACGAATTCATTATTAAGAACAAAAATGTCACTCAGTCTAGAGCTGAGGCCATTCTTTCAACTATTACAGAAGTTTCAAGAAAATTAGATCAAAAGACTCTTAGATCACAAAAATACGAACTTATATCTGAAATTAAGAAGTATTATGATTTAGATGAGTTTTTCGGTATGCAGGTTAGAGATTACAAACCTCTTGCTGCACTATATTGTCTGTTGGAAGCACAAAACAATGATAATCTTATTAACCCTCAAATACTGATAGATAATAAGACAACAATATTAGAGCATTTAACCTCAGCTCAACAAAATGAGGAGGAAGTAAAAGATACCTTAATCGAAGAGTATTCTAAATATGACAAGGATTTAAAGCTTTTAACGTTTAAAATTCTTTTAGAGAAGTTTAACAACAAGTATAAAAGCTTACTTCCAGAACAAAAAAACATTTTAAAAGAGTTTATTACTTCAGTCAATTCACAATCACGTTTACGTACTTTAGTTAATGAAGAAATGAATAAGATTGCATCGGCAGTTAGAAATCTATCAGCTAAAGTAAAAGATGAAGTAGTAAAAATTAAACTAGATGAAGTTGCTAAGACTATAAAACCTTTATCAAATAAAGATAGAATTACCGACAATCATTTAGTAAATCTTATGCAGTATTACGACTTGGTGAATGAGTTAAAATCTTTGTAATGAATAGATCTCAACTTGAATCACTTGTAAGAGAAGTAATGCAAGAGCTCGATGAGGCCAATGTTACAAATGTAGGTGGAGCATCAATGACACCGGGTGAAGGTCCGGTTTATGCAACTCCAAAAGCATTTGGTAAAGGTAAACGAGCAAAAAAGACATTAACAAAACTTGGCTGGAAACAGCAAGAAAGACCAAATAGGCCATCACATACTAAAGGATTTGATTACTTATGAGACAAGTAACAGCAACAGAAAAATATAGAGCCGTCAACGAAGGTAAGATGGCAAAGAAAGAGTTTGTCCGACAAATGAGACAAGCATTTCCTAACTTTATATCACAATATGACGGATTTGACTCTTCAGTGCAAATTCTCAAAAATAGAGGAATGATCTTCGAGGCAGCTAAATCATCTTATAAAGAAGAAAAAGCTTATGATGAGAAGCAAGCAGCTACCGTCCCACTGGATGCTCTTGATAGAGGTACTAGAATTGAGTTAGAAGCAATGGGTGTTGATGTACTTAACCCTGCTAAAATGGCAGTAGATGATTACAAAAAAGCATATAATAAAGCTCTAGCAAATCTTAAAAAAGACCCTAACCATTATATTAACTTAATGGCCGGTGAATCTAATAAAGTAGATAAACACGACAAAGAAACAGAAGTAAAAAGAGGAGCTGCTGCAGTAGATACTTTTAACGGTATGAAAAAAGCTACGTTGAAAGAAGAAAAAGAAGTTGAACCAGTAATGAATACTAATGAACCTCAAGATTTAGAAATGTCCGAAGACGCTAAAAAGAACCTATTAGGAAAAGTAGTAGGAGTTTTAAGAGCTAAATACCCAGACATTACAGCCGGTATATTAAAAGACTTTATAAGAACTCATTATCAAGACCTATTAGATGGTGTAGATATAGAAACTGAGTTTAAAGAGTATATTGATAATAACTACGAAGGACCATCTGATGTAAGAGAAGCAGAAGAGGGTATTGATATGTCATCCAAAGATGGATATATAGCTTTTATTGATAATGAAAATATTTTAGCCAACTATAATATCGAAGATGCAGAAGAAATGGCTAGAGAGTTAGCTATGACTCATCACGATGCAGGTAAAGATCAAGATAATTTTGTTAAATCATTCATGGCTGCATATAAAGAAGGCGGTTACGACTACGATGATCAAGTTCATGAAAAGAAAGGTAAAGATTACGACGGAGATGGAAAAATAGAATCACCAGAAGATGAGTACAAAGGATCTAAAGACAAGGCTATCAAAAAAGCAATGGGTAAAGATCCTAAAGAAGAGCAGTTAAAAGAAGCTATCAAGTCTATTATTAAAAAGACTTTAAATGAAGACACCATTAACGAAGCTGCTACTGTTAAACTATCTGATTGGGCTGAATCATACGAATCCTTCCCAGGTGTTAAACCAGTGGTAAATGAACTAGAAAATATCGTAACAGAGATAGAAACTTTCTACGATAAGATGTCTGATAAGATTGCAGCAGTATTTGCAAAGTCATCGGATTTTGAAAATGAAGAAGGACTTAAAATAGGAGGCTTTATAGCACCTGGTTTAGAGTCTGCTTTCAAACAAGATCTTAGTAAGGTAATGAAAAAAGGTTCTTTCTTAAAGAAAATTAGTCTACCTAAAGTACGTACTATTTCACAAGCAGACATTGACGCAGCTGGAGGAGTAGATGAAACTGAAGTTTTAGAAGAACCAAAATCAACAGTATTTACACCTAACTTTTAAGAGATGGCACAATTATTAGTAGACGTTACGCCATTTAGACCTACTATAAGAGAGTCTAAAACAAAACCTGGAACCTTTGAGGTAGAAGGTATTATGCAAAGAGCTACTGCTAAAAATCAAAACGGCAGAACATATAGTAAGGAAATCTTAATGCGTGAAGTAGAAAGATACATGAATGAGTTTGTAAAGAACGGTAATGCGTTTGGAGAACTCGATCACCCTGAATCTCCCGTAATTGAATTAAAAAATGCATCTCATGTAGTCAAAGACCTTTACTGGAAGGGAGACGACCTAATGGGACGAGTGGAACTATTAAATACACCTGCAGGTAATATTGTAAAAGAAATTGTTAAAGCAGGTCATACAATTGGTATTTCATCTAGAGGTACCGGTTCAGTACAGCAAACAAATGAAGGAACTTTAGAAGTACAAGACGATTTTGAATTAGTATGTTGGGATTTTGTATCTAATCCTTCAACACATGGTGCATTTATGAACCCTATAAATCTACAAGAAGGAAAAGTAAAAGTTTCTAAGTATCACAATATTGACTCTATTATCAACGATATTTTACGAGCTTAACACATATTTATAATATATAAAGAAAATAAAATGGCAAATTATAGCAACTTTGATTTAAGACATTTTTTAGCAGAAGGAAAAAAAGCTAAAGATGAAAATATAGAAGAATCAGCACCAGGATTTGAACATGACTGTGCAGCTCACGTGGTACATGAAACTTATGGGTACGGAGTATGTATTGAAGGAAGACATACATTAGTTGAGAACGCAGAAGGAAAACATGAAGTTACACATTATGACGTGTTCTTTAAAAGTGGTGACACTATCGATAGTATCCCAGTAAATGAATTAAAGGTATTAACTTCTGAGTCTCATTCTCATGGAAAGAAAAAGAATGAGGAAGCTTTAGAAGAAGGCCCAGGAAAAAAAGTAATGCAATTTCTTACTAACCTTTTCGACAAGGTAACAGGAATTGACAAGTTTAATGAATGTCAATCTATGGACTGGCAAGGAGAAGAATGTCAAA
>Ga0222719_10003179_pt1 | contig 14671 bp, 15 predicted proteins | sample C33_34DmetaG_FD_165039 | JGI IMG/M metagenome (GOLD analysis project Ga0222719, IMG submission 165039) | Estuarine water microbial communities from San Francisco Bay, California, United States - C33_34D | ecosystem: Environmental > Aquatic > Marine > Unclassified | place: USA: California...
TGATTTCTGCATCTTCCTTGTACTCTTGGATATTCAGCAGGATCTTGAGCTTTGCTAAATTGGGCATACCAAATGTGCCCATAAACTCTGCAATAGGTGTCTTAAACTTGGCTTTGAGTACAACACTTTTGTCCTCTGCAAGTCCGTCTATCACAGTTTCTGTGTCTGAGCCTGTAATTTTAATTAGGTCAATACAGCCAAGATCATAACTGTGCTCAACCAAGTCTAGTAGAAAGTCTCTCATTTATTTCTCCTTGGGGTATTTAGATAATAGTGTAGTATACTATAAAAGTTTTATGCAAGCGACTGGATTTGGGCAACTGTTTGTCCGCCTCTAATGCTGGTAAGTTTTCCTGGTTTCTTGGCTTCGATCCAACTCAAGTTTGCTAGGTAGTCGCCGGTAAAAACAACTTCGTAGCCAAGTTCTTTTATCATTTCAATCATCTTATGTTTAGGCTGATAGCATGCCCATTTGTGTTCTACATTGATTACACCGTGCGATTGGTCACAATCATTGTAAGTAAAAATTATGCCGCCACCCGGTACTAGCAACTCAAAACATGCTTCGAGGTATTTTTGTACCAAATCCATTGGTTTATAGTTAAAAAAATCGTATGATATAATACAACTAAATTGATTTACAGGGAACGCTTCCAATGGGTTATCATCAGTGTCTTCTACTGTGTAATATCGTAGACGTCTTTGATATGCCGGATGCCATTCTTTTTTAACTTCTTCAAACAGATCCCTGTGATGGTCAACAAGGTACAATGGGTCTAAGCCTTTGATTTGATCTGTGATGTGTCCGCCAGCTGGCCTAAACTGCATGCCCGCAAATCTCCAATCAACATAATGAGCCATACGATTACAAAAGAAATTGAAGTAATCTTCTTGCTCTACGAAAGCATTTTGTGCTGTGCGTTCAAGTATGTATTCAGGTGTATCATTCCATTGACTTTGGTATATTTCTTGACTGGCAATTTCGTACTCATTGTGATATCGCGATATTTGATCAGCAAGGTCAGTTTTAAAGTCGGTAATGTAATCTTCAACTCTTTTGAGATCATCTTCTACCCTATCGAGTAATGCTTGGATTTGTGATTTGCTGTCTCTAAAATCAAAATCAATAATATCTAAATCGTTTTTGATTTCAGTTGCATAGGTATCAACTGCTCCGCGCATTTCTGTGATCTTGTTTCTTTTAAGTACAGATAAAAAACGTACTAACAAACTTTGTTTTATCATTCTATTTCAAATAAGTTACTAAAAGTATTCTTTGTATTGGTACTGCTCTGTAGTTCCCAATTCAATACGCCAAGTAGATTTTCCAATTTCTGATCAACTACTGTTGCTTCCATAGTAGCATCGTCAAATGGCAGTTCTTTAAACCATCCAGGCAAGTTGGTTTCATCGGTGGGATAGCCTATGCTGGTCCATCCTAGAGCGTTACTCTTCAACTTACACACAATAGTTTTCATGCCATCAACGATAGCCATACTATAGTTATCACTGTTCATTTTCTTGAGAGAATTCCAGTTCATTGCCGCTCTAACGTGTCCTGGCATGTTTGCTCTGCCCTCACGTTCTTCGCGTTTGCTGTACATGGTCAGATTGTTTACACGTTTTGGAGAACCTTTCTCCCAACCTGGACGATCCGCAAACTCATACTTGAAGTCAATAATGCGTTGTACAATCTCATCACGATCTGCACCATTTAGCACACGCTCAAGGATTTCTTTTAGGAAATCCTGAATCACAACTGGAGTATCACTGCGCTTCAAGTCCAAACCCATTGCTTTGATACTTCCGGTCTTGCCGTTTACGTCAACACGTTTACCTTCCTTGTCATACACGTTTAGCGCATAACGTTTCTTGGTGATAAACAAGCCGCGATCAGCAACGTTCTCCCTACCGCCCTTGAGTATTTCACCCAGATGCCTTGGGCAATGAAACGCCTGTTCCATAAAGCCTGGAAAACTAACGTTGACTTGTTCTGCAAGGTTGTCATATAGTTCTGTACAAATCTCCTTGTTCCATTCCATACGCCCTGCTTCAACATCTTCCTTCACAGCAGGCCAAGCACTGAAGTACACAGAGTCAGTGTCACCGTAAATAACTGCTTTGCCCACGTGGTCATACTTGCCCACAATACATTCGTTTACAAAAGCATCCATGTGTTTTGCAATAGCACGACCAGTAAGTGTTGTTGATTGTCCGATGCGTTTGTCAAAGAATCTACAGCCTGGATTAAGAATGGCACCATACAAACTGTTCAAGTTAATCTTCTTAACCAACTGTCGCTTGTCCCAGAATGCTATTTGTTCTTTGTCTGTGGCTTCACGCAGTTTAACTTGTAGTTCTTGTCGTTCACGATACCAACGATCTAGCAAACCTGGAATAACACCTTCATGTTCTACTGTAAAGATTGTACCATTTGCGCTGAGTACCCATGGTTGATTGCTGTCGAATATCATCTTCCAAACTTCGGCGGCACTATGTACAGTTTCCTCTCCGTCTACCCAATCAACGGTGATCTCTGTGCCTATCTGCTGTTCCATTACAGCAGTGTATTCCAGTGTGCCGAACAAGCCTTCCCAAGCCATTGCAAAGGAACTTTTGTTTGCCATTTTATCTTTGATGTAACGCTCAGTCATAATTGGACGCAGTTGTGCAACAATGGTTTCGGGTGCCATGTTTAAAGCACGGATTGTACTTGGATACAGACTGTTGATGTCAATTGAGCCTACCCATTCGTGTATGCCCTTGCGTGGATATGCAACGTATGCACCTGCCGCCGCAGTGTCATCATCGCTGAGCCGTTCTTTGCGGTTGGGCACTACCAGTCCACGTTCATGTGCTTCGTTGATGATTGCTTGTTCTGTTACAGCAACAGCACCCATTGTGGTTTGTAGCAATACAGTGTTTGCATGAGCAAGTTCGTTAGCTAGATCCAGGAATCGCAGTTTCTTGTCCATCCTGGCAAGCAACATTGTGTCTTGTCTGTTGTAGTCAATGAACGTTTTAAAGTTTTGGTTGTACAGTTGATCCAATGTGCCTTCATACGCAACCTTGCGTTCGCCTAGTTCATACTCGCCAATAGCATCCAAACTATAACTGTGACGCTCTTCGTATGTGTATTTTCTGTACAGTTGCATGTAGTCCATGTGTACCCGACCAATCAAATCAAAGGTCAAGTTCTCTGCACCAAAACGTTCGAATGTGCGTTGCTTGGGCAACTGTCCCCATAAACAAAAACGTCTAGTGTCATCCTTGCTGAGTACTTTTGTGATACGCATTACAGTGTATGGAATATCAAAGCCTTCACTGTTCCAACCACTTAGCACATCTGCGTCATCGATGAGATCCAAGAACTGCAACAGCATGTCTTCTTCACGTTCATACAAGAATGTGTTTTCAAACTCGTTGCATATTTCTTGTGCAGTTTCCCAACTCATGTGCTTGGGAGGAACAACCAGTGTAATGCACTGATCGATCCAGTCCAAATACACTGTGATTGCTGTGATTGCGTTGAAAGGATCGTCGGGCTTTGAATAACCCTTTACAGGATCAAAGTCAACCTCAATATCGAAGAAGCAGGTTTGCAGTTTGGGTGCATCCACACCTTTGTAGTTTTCTTCAAAACAACGGAACACAGGGTTAATATCACTTTCATAGATCCCTTTGCCTTGTTGCATTCGAAGCTCTTTGCGGAACTCCTTGTTATTACGGCTTGAGAATCTACTTACAGGAGTGCCGTAGATGCTTTGAAATTTGCCTCGTGGGTCATCATAGTAGAACACATAATTAGCAGGATATTCACGATACTCGCGTCTACCAGCTATTCTTTCTACTACATGGATGCGATCTTTGTCGCGTTCAAACAGTGCGTCAACATAACTCATTCAGATACTTATAATGTCCGTCCAACTGTTTCTAAAATAGTAGTAAGCTCTTCGTGGTCAGCTTGTGCTTCGCCAAACTTGGCTTTATGTGCAATCTTTACTGCTTTCTTAAGAATGCTTGGCTTAACTTGCAGTTCCTCAGCAATTGCTTTGATTGTTTCATTGAGTCCTTCGTTGAGGGTTTCGACTTCTGTGAGCACACCCATGCCCTCATTGATCAGTTGTGTAAGTTTTGCTTTTTGTTCAGTATTGAATACTTTAGTGTCCATGGAATCTCCTATTGTTGTGAGTACAGTATATACTCAAATATAGGAGATGTCACTAGGTTTTGGTTATTTTTTTGCTTTTGTGCTTACTCTAATTGGCTTGTTGCCTTGCCCTGGTTGATTTTTACCGCCGCGGCCTGCCTTGTTTTGAGCACTACGCTTGCGGCGAGTTGCTGACTCTTTTTCTTTCTTTGACATACTGGCGGCTTTTGATGCTGGGACACATTTAGCATAACCTTTCTTGTCTCCACTGGTGCCGCACTCGGGGTGACCACCACCTTTTTTCTTCTTGCCAATGTTTACCCACTTTTGTTTGAACCACTTGCGTAGACCACCTTGGTATGCTTCATCGAATTCTTCAGCTCTCATTGGTTTGCCTCGAATGGATTTGGCGCCGAAACAGGATGCTTTGCACAATAACTAGGATCTCCTTGTCCTGCTTCAATTAAGAAATCAGTACCCTTTTCAATCTGTCTACTTGGACATGTACAAGTAGCTGTTTGTGTACCGTTTACAGGATCTTTATCGTAGGTACACATCATTCCAAAACAATTAACACTTTCTGGTGCTAATTCGCCTGGACAATTTTGTACAGTGGCTCGCATTGCGCTCTTTGGAGTTTGTACAAAATCACTTGCTTCTTGTGGATAATAAACGTGTGGTGCAAACAGGCTCCACACTTGTTTTTTTGGATAGTCTACATCGCAAGTGCCTTTCATAACACCTGCACTTAGATCAGCAATACTAGCACCGTTTAGCACAGGGCAAGTACACTTCATTTCTGGATAGGTGACACCATCGTTGGTGACCATTGTTTTACCAGTTGGTTCGCAAGTACTGGCAGCACACAGTGCAAATGGACCATTGCATATTGTTAGTGCGGGTTCATCTTTGACTGCTACTAAATTAGTACATCCAACTAATAGTAAGCCTGCAACTATTGTTAATAATATTTTCACAAATTTACCTTGGTTAAGCTGGCTTTATCGTCTTGTTCTGTTTGCTTTTCACTTTTGCCTTCAACAGCATCTTCTACAGTGTTTTTCAACTCACCAGTTACTTCTTGCTTGACAATGCTTTTTCCAGCACCGTAAATTGCACCGTCTGGTCCACCGTCCATAAAGAAGCCTTTGGTTGCTCCCCATAATGTTTTTAATACACTTATTGGCATAATATTCTCCTTTTTACTTCTTAGGCTTGCCCATTCTCCAGCCACCACCTGCGGCCTTGTACTGCTTTGCGGCCCAAGCATTTGCATACGCACTTGGATACACATCAAACTTTTTCTTTGCTTGACTCTTGTAATAACTCCACTTGCTAGGATCTGTTGGCACTGGTTTCTTTTTAGCTTCATTTACATCTTGTGCAAGATATTGGGTAAGTGCTTTTTTAATTGCGGGCTGTGTTTTTTCATAATCAATGACACCGATGTCACGAGGAGCAAATGGAGTTTTGCTACCTGATTCTCGCCCAAAGCCAGAACCACCACCTAAATTACCAATTTTTGGATCAAGACCCTTGTAGTTACTAGTTCTTTTATCTAGTTGTAGTCTTTGTACAGTTGCAGGATCAACTGGTTCTGGTTTACCAATAAAACTTTGTTTACTCCATTGTGTGCCTGGCTCGCCACTGCTACGATATTTAATTTTTAAATAACTACCATCAGGCATACGAACGTAATCTTCATATGCACCATAGAGGTCAAGCTCGTTTAGTGAACTTGACCCTTCAGTCTTTTTTGCAGTGTCAATCACCTTTAAGTTGCTAGCAGGTGTAGCATATACCTTGCCTGACTTGTGCTTGAACATTACTTTGGTACTACCACTCTTTGTGCTAAAGCCTGTTACTGTACCTTGCATCTGGCCCATCTTTAGTGTTTGTACTGTGTCACCAATTTTGATGTCGTGCTCAAGTGCTTCGTTTACAGCTTGATCTATTATCTTACTATTTTGTATGTTAATAGTAACTCTTTTACCTTGATTGTCGGCGGTATATGTTTCAACTTCCCCACCAGGGGCATTTGTCTTACCAACATACTGTAACCTAGTATAGCCTGGATACCTGCGACCTTTTAGATCTGTGTCTTTTGCTGCAGCAAATCTATTTCCTCGCATAGCCATTGCACCACCACGTCTTCCGCCTGGTGCTTCGTTAACAGGAGTCATCTTAGGATGATTAGCTGGATCATATGCCATCTTGTAGAAAATACGTCTGACATTGGTTTTGTCTCCCGTTAGTGTAACAGTGCGTCCTTGTCTTGCGTACTCAACACCATTCTCTTTGGCGAGTCTTTTAAGTTTCATTGCACTGTCGCGCAGATTGTTTGGTATTGTTGCAGTAACCATTGGAGATTCTGCTTCTGGGAGACGCTCTGGATTACGAGTGTTTGGACTTGAACGAAGACTGCCTGGTGCTCGGACACCTTTCTTTGCCGCTTTCTTGCGAGCTTTTGCTGTGTCAAGCACACCAATGCCCAAGCCTTTTTCAGCCGCACCTGGATCTAGTTCACGGTTCATCTGTTGTGCTTGTGCCGCTTGCTGTTTCATCATATTGCTAGCCGCACCACCTTTTACTGTGTAGCCAACTCGCTTCTTGAAGTTAGTGTCAAAGTCTGCTTCTTCAAGTTCATCTTCATCAGGAACGTTGTCGCCTACAGCAACATCACCCTGCACTTTTTGTGCTAGTGCCATCATCTTCATGATAACACTTTCTGGCTGTCCTGTTACTTTTTCTAGTTTTTGGATACTGCTAACGCCCTGTGGAGTGCCGTACTTGGTTAGTTCCATGCCTACAGCACCCATTGCCACACCTACATCGTCATCACGCTTGGCGCCCATGTCCATGATGATACGGCCTAGTCTTGCTAGTTCACGTTGCTCATCTGTGTCATAGTAGTCTTCGTTAACGCTTTGACCTAGTTTTTCACCAACACGCACACCAGCATCATATGCATAAACATTAGGACCATATGCATCACTGGCTTTTGGATCTCTATAATCGCGTTTTCCATCTGCAATTCCTTTTGCAAAATATCCAACTTCTTTCGCTTCAATTTCTTCGCCGTGATCTTTAGCAAGTTTTAACAGCATATCAGCATTTTCTTTTGCTTTTGCCATTGCACGTTCTTCACGCTCTTTGTGAGCCGTAGCACGTTCTTCTGCGCTCTGCGGAGTGTATTTTGGCAGATCTTTGAACTGGTCCTGAATTTTTGCCATTGCTGCTGCCATAGCTTTATCTTTGTTTCCATCTGCTTCATCTAAGCCTGCACGACTTTTTAATTTTTCTAATGCACGTTCAAGTTTTGCAATATCCATTTCCTCTTCTTGGTTTTGCCCATACAAGGTGGATATATCACTGCGATCTTGTTTTTGGCCTTTTTCAAAAGCCAGTAGTAAAGCCTCAATATCATTCTTAGCACCTGGATTTTGTTTACGCAACATTTGTAGCATGCGTTTTGCTTTGGCTGTTGTTGCAACAACATCCTCATCATTTTCATTCATCATGTCCCAGGTTTTATTATCGATGTACATGTCTGTGTCTGGATCATAATAGCTACCTTCACGTGGATCATAGTAAACCACTTTGCCATTTCTAGCCCGCATAGGACCTTCAAGTCCTGGTCGTTCAGTGTAACGTTCTTTATCATAGTTAGGAAGGACACGGTAACCTTCGTCCAGTTTAAATAGGTCATATAAGTTCATTATTTTTCATCCACATAGTCAGTATTTTTGTTGCGAGCCACAAACATCTCGCATGCCATGACAGCCTCCTCATAGCTGTCAAACACATTCTTAGAATCTTTGTTGTTTACACGGATACGGAAGCCATCATCTTCGTTACCGTAAATTTTCATCTCTTTGCCGTCGTCAGTTGTAACAGTTTTGATTGTTTTGATTACTTCCTCTGCTGACATTTTGTCACCGATGTAATCACTGAGCTTCTTTTTGTCTTTGCTAATCTTGTCTTCTTTAAAGTTAGCAAGTTGCTCTTCCAAGCTCTTTGCAAAACTATCCACACTTTCGTCTTTTTGTATTGCTTTTGCAATGTCGTGGGCTTTGGTAATTGTGCTTTTCTTAAGTGGCGGCTTGTCGCCAGTTGACTTCATGGCCTGCGCCATGCCGATAGCATAAGGATTGTCCACTTTTGCTTCTTCGACTTCTTCTTCACCTTCTGGCTTTTCCAATCCCATTGGTGTTGGATCTGTACGACCGCTCAGTGTCATATCTGTATCAGGACTTACGCCGTCCCAGCTTTCTTCGTCACCAGGTTCTCTACTACCAACCAAATATCCTTGTGTAGGATTTTTTGGCGTGTCTGGGTTGTTTAGCACATCTACATGTGGCATCTCATAATCTGCTGGTAACTGCTTTGGTTTGTATCCAGGTTTTAAATAATCAGGAACATCCTTATCTTCAACTAATTGTAGTGCGCTTTTGGTAATGCCGCTGGTGTTATGAAAGGCATGTAGTATTGCATGCATGTCATTGTCGGCAATAGCTTTTTGATGTTCTTCAGCAGTTTTTGGTGAGTGCTTGCCTTCTTGGATTTTGTTGAGTTTGCCTAACATGCCTGCGAATGCATTTATATCTTCTGGGTTGATGCTCATGCCCTATCCACCTTTGTAAAACTTCTCAACATCCACGCATGCTTGTTGTGTGCGTCTAGTCTGCTGGCAATAAAGTCTGCGATACCCTGCTGATTCTCTTCTTCAGAGCTAGCAAAACACTGGTTTAGGAGATCAATTATGGTTTCGTTGTCTGTTAGTAGCTCTTCTATCATAAGACTGGCTCTTGGAATCTTTGTTTGTCCGAGTATGAGACTCATTTCTGCAAATCTTTCAAAACTGCCTGGAGTGTATTGGTCTAGTGTGCGGATGTATTCAGCAGTTTGGTCTATGCTGTTTTCATATACTTCTTCATATATGTTGCCAAAGAATGTGTGCAACTGTTGGAAATCAGGACCTTCTACGTTCCAGTGAAAGTTCTGTGCTTTGATTACAAATGCATATTCAGTTGCTAATAGAGTTTTTAAATCGTCTGCGAGCATTACCCTTAACCTTTTTAGTTGTGTTAGGGTATTTATCCAAACCGGCTCTTCGTTGAATGTTATGGAAACTGAAAGGAATTACAGCAATGTCGCCGCTTACAGTGCCTTCGTCTTCAAATATAAATTCATTAGCCCGCATGATGCACCTCAAAAGTTGTATCGTTTAGTATTTTTACAGGCCCTTTTGATGCCATAGTATTGCGAATTGTAAGTTTTCCGTTGTCATCTAGTTGCTGTAATTTTATGGTATAGGTACCACCAGTAACACTTAGAGGAATAATTTCATGTAGATACTGGTGATCTTTCCAAACATACGTTCTCTCTGCAACTAATGTGTCGTTTACAAATAATCGATATTCAGGTGGATCTTGATCCCACTCTGCAAATAAATCAAACTCTACGATACAACCCACACTGGACATATTTTTTTCCTTTCTGCTTTACGCTCACTGTTTTTAATTTTTTTGGCCTTTGCTAACAAACGGCGTTTGTCTGTCCTACTTAAATTATCCTTAAAACTCTTGCCTAAATATTCTTCTGCACGTTGTTTAAAGATATTCATCGTAGACTCCTTGTTATTGTTTTTTCTTTTTACGCCCTGATTTCATGTTGGCGCACCAGTGGTACATTTTGCCACGTTCACCCGAATACTTTTTAGCCTTGGCTCTTAAACTACTTACGCTTCCTTTGCAACTAGCGCCAGCTTTTTTAACCCTACCAGGTCTGCTTTTGCCCTTTACTTTGCCATCAGCAAAGTTTTCTGTTACAAACTCAGCGGCTCTCATCTAGGGTATCCAATAGAGTCCAGTGCCTGATTTACATACTCGTAATTCTTATAGTCTGGTATTTGTCCACGATATGGAGATTTATCACCGGCATTCAAGGTCTGGCCCCATGATCTTAACGTAGACTTTAAAAGAGCATACTTACCTTTCATACTCGTTGCCGCTTTAATATAAGCATTGAGAATCTTTTTATCTAGTGGCTTACCTGCTTTTTCCCATTGTGACTGTGCTTTTTGATTCTGTTCAACGTTTTTCTTTACGGTGCCTTGTCTATATTCATATTTGTTAGGATATTTTACATCATGTATGCTTTTGCCTTTATAATATAAAGACCAATCTGGAACATCTAGATCAGCACCAGCATAAAGTGTTGCAATTTTCACTTTTAACTCTTGGATAAATTGAGGAACGCCACCGGCTTCGTCGATGTCTTTTATATCAACTGGAATTGTTTTTCCATTTGCTAGTTTGATTTCAATCTGACTTTTAACTTGATCCACAGATATCTTTGACAAGTCTTGCTTACCGCCAACATCCTTTTGCACCATAGTAGATGTTTGCTTGTTAGGCAATGGATTAGTGTTTTGTGTAGCACCAAACGCTTTAGACACAGGTGTAAGTGCCATCATGCCTGCCAGAGCACCTGCACCAATATCCTTGGCACTGATCTCTTCTAGTTGCTCTTCTGTTAATACAATTTCATCAATTCTCATACTTCTAGTCCCATGCCTTTTGCAATCTTTTCAAAGCGAACTTGTCTGTGCTTGAGTCCGTGTAAGCCACTGTTGATTGGCTTGGTTACCTGTCGAATGTCAGTCCAATCACTGACCTTAGGAGCAACTCTGTTCTTCCAGTATGCTACTGCAATCTTTGCCGCCACATCTGGCTTGCTTGCTTGGTGTGCTTGGCTCCATGTGCTGGTTAAGTCCATGCCCAGTGCCTTTTCCATTTGCTTGTAGTTGTAGCGACCTGTGCGTTGTATAAAGCCTCTGCCAATAAAGCGTTCGGCATCGTTCATGCCTTTGTTACCTAGTGCTCTTGCTATCGGACCTTTAGCATACTTTTTGATGTTTGGATTGTCTTCAACCATGTCATTGAAGTTTTGGCTTTCGTGTGCCATCTGTGCCATAAAGGCTGCTAGTTCAACACCAGTAATACCGTTTGCTTGTGCTGTCTTTGCTAGCACCATTTCGTTAGGGCTATCAGTGAGTGGCTTGTAACTTGCTTGTGGCTTTGGCTTGTCCACTTTCTTGGGCACTTCGATCTTGCTGAGATCTGCTTTGGCCTGTTGCGGAGCAACTTGCACTGTTTGCTTTGCGGGTTCCTGTGCAGGAATGTCCTTGCCCACATCTTTGAGAGCCAAGCCAGCACCGCCGGCACCAGTGGTAATAGCGGCAGCCATTGCTGCATTTGCCATTTGATCTTTCCAACCTTCGTCTAGTTGTTCAAATTCAACAGCTCTCATGATCAATTCACCTCGACAGCAGCAGTAATTCTTACGTCAGCATTTGGGTTTTGCTGTTCTAGTTTTGTCTGTGCAATATTACGAGCTCGTTCTTCTGTGCTGGCACTAACAGTGATATCCATTCTCACTGGATTGCCTGATTCGCCGGTTATAGCACTAACCACACGCCATTTAGTTTCTTTTGGAATTCTGCCTGTGACATTACCACTAGGATTGGATTTTTTTACATGTTCGACTGCTTTTGCAATGGCAATTTCTTCACTGGTGGCTTTTACAGGAAGGATTTTAAATGTTGTTCCAGACTCACCATATATTCTAACTTCAACGTTATAGCTTTGTTCTTGGGTTTCGGGTTCTTTTGACATATCCACACTGCCTGGATCAATGTCTTTGAGATCCTTCACAGCGGCCTGGAAATTTCCTGTGTTCTTTCTCACACCCTGGCGCAATTTGTCAATGGCACTGGCACGATTTGGTGCAGTGATAACAATGGTTTGTTCAGGGCTTAGTTCACCGTACTGTACAACCTTGTAACTGAAGCCAAACTCTTTGTCTGTGTAGTCTGGTTCTTTGGGTAGTTCACCACGCACTGGCATTACTTTTGCAAGTTCAATTTGACTGGCTCTATTAGGAGTGATCCAATCAGCATAGTAAGGCAATTTCTTTCTTGCTTCCACTTCGCTGGTTGCAGGAACATTGAATGTAGCAACTTCATCTTCACGCAACACTGCCTTCATGATGCTTTCTCTTACGCCAGCTTTTTCTTTTTCCCAGTCTTGCGGCTTTGGTACTAGGAACTGGAATATTCTGACTCGCCCTTGTAGTCGCTTGGCTACTTCGCCTTTGCGTCCTGCAGGTTCTTTGTTGGCTTTTGTAGGATCAACCAGTTTGAAATTGTCATGAATGCTTTCGTCGCCAAACTGTTTGAGCCAATTTTGGAAAAGTTCTTCGGCTTCTTCTTCATCTCTAGCAAAAATGTCTTTTACTACATCACCAGTTTTCAATCTCACAATATTGTATGTTCTTTCGCCAAAGGCATCCTGCTTGCCAGCGTCTGGATCAATGCCAAGCACATTGTTGGCCCAAGCATCTTTGAGGTCTTCGGCATTGATTTGTCCTGCTTGATACTGTGCCCAAATGTTTTCCACTGGATCCTCACTGTCAATCAACTTGAACAGTTTCTTTTGATACTCTTCTCTTTCGGCGTTAGGATCACTGGCAATGGTGTATGCTCGAGCAAAACGCAACATAGCAAGTTCTGCTTCTTCAATTTTGTTTAGGTAATCGCCGCCTGCAATGCGGAACTCAATGTAACCACCCTCTGGTTTGATGTGGATACTGGTGAATTTGTCACCGCCAACTCGACCACGCACAATCTCTGCGGCTTCTTTGTTGATACCCTTGCGCAGTGCATCCATTGCACCCTTGATGTTCATTCTTTCAAAATTAAAATTCTTTCTTTTTGCTTCCTTGGCCGCGGTTTCCATTTTTTCAAAAGCACTTCTAGCATAGCTGTTGTAGCTTCTGTCAAACTGTTCCAGCATGTATCTGTCGCCGGTGAATAGTACCAGTTTCACATAGTCAAGATTATCTTCGTTGTCTGGTAGACTGATGCCCATGTGTAAGCCTGTGCTGTCATTGGTATACGCATCATTTCTCTTTAGGAAAGCGGCTACGTCTAACAGTTGTTGTTGCGCTTGTGCCAGCGGCATTGGTGGCGACACAATCTCTACACCTGCGTCACTGGTTGAATCTGGTGAAATACTGCTATCTGGTTCAATGATGTAGTGGTCGCCTCTATCTTCGTTGTGATAACCTGTGCTGACTTTGACTCTCTTGCCCAGTAGTTTTTGCATCATGTCACCAAAATCTTCCCAAGCACCCGCGTCTTGGGCGTAACCTTGGGTGTAAGGCCAAACGATGCCAAAGGTGTCGGTGATGTCGCTCATGAAAGGATAGTTTTGTTCAAAATACTCGTCTTCTTCTAGATCGCGATCAGAATATTTCATTTCGCGGAATGATTCTAGCGCATCACCATAAAAGCCAGTTTCTCCGTCCCACATTTTCAGCATTGTTTCTTCTGCCGCTTCGTTGGCACGATCAGCAATACCGCTGTTTACATCATCTTTGTCGTCATCATCGAGTTCATCGTAGTCCTTGCTGAATATTTCTTGGGCTACGTCATCGGGCTCAATGTCTTCAATCTCTTCATTGACCAAGTCATCCAGCCAGCCTTCGTCTTCCATTACAGTTTTGAATTCGTCGTACTCCCAAGCATTCATGATTTGTTCGTCTACCCATTCTGTGTATCGTTCACGCAGGGTGTTTCGTAAATCTTCTGCTTCACTGCCATACAAGCCAAATCCATGATCGTCGAAACTCAAAAAGTCAAGCACATCATCAATGCTACGAGGTCTACGATCTTCGCTCATGTCGCTTTCAGCATCTTCATCGTAGTTCAACCCGCCTACATCTGGTAGGATAACTTCCGCTTCAAAGCCTGCTATAATACCGTCGGCGGCATCACTTTTGGCCCAGTCACGAATAGCACCTGGAGTTTGAGAGATCTCTACAAGTTCTTCTTCATCTAACTTGCCTTCTTTGAGTGCGTTATACTTGGCCCATAGGCTTTCTTTTATAGTAGAACTTTCATTTAAATTGTCAGTGTCATACCAATCAACTAATCCTTGCAAGTCACCGGTGTATATAGCATCCACTCGTCTATCGCTGACCTGTTGTTCTAGGTCAATGCCTACATTGTGTTGTTTGGCAAGGCGTTTGACGGTAGCTAATGTGTTTCTATCAGCAGTGCTCTTAAAAATAGCTGCCATGCTGTTGTGTATGCCAAAGTCCTGTCTATAAACAATGATACCTGGAACTTGTTTTAGTGCTCGAAACAATGCATCTTGATTCTTTTGTTCTGTGGCATCACAAAAATCTGGATTTACACACACAAACTCGATCTCTTTTGCTTCTGTTAAGCCCAGGTTGTATGCTTTGTTAGCACTTGTATTCTTTGCGGCAGTTTTGTTTCCGTCTGCAATCTTAAAGCCTTCTTCTTGCGCGATAGCAAATATTTCTGAATTTCTCTTAGCCGGTTGAATATCCGCTTTTGGAAATGGTTTCAGCTTAGGTAGAGCTAATGCATAATCAATATATTCTGCATCAGCTGGTACTACCACTAGGTAATCATAATCACTGGTGCGT
>Ga0222719_10003184_pt1 | contig 14659 bp, 17 predicted proteins | sample C33_34DmetaG_FD_165039 | JGI IMG/M metagenome (GOLD analysis project Ga0222719, IMG submission 165039) | Estuarine water microbial communities from San Francisco Bay, California, United States - C33_34D | ecosystem: Environmental > Aquatic > Marine > Unclassified | place: USA: California...
GCAAATAGCGGCAAAGCAGGAGCAGATACTTATGCAAATGGGAGCTAACAATCCTTTGGTTAGCATGGGGCAATACGTCAACACCTTGAGAAGTATTGCTGAAGTCGGTGGGTTCAAGGATGCGGATATGTTCTTCAACAATCCTCAGCAAATGGCTATGGCAGAGGCACAAGCGGCACAACAGCCACCACAGCCTGACCCAGCCCAGATGCAAGCACAAGCTGAGATGCAGTTAAAGCAACAACAAGCAGAAGCAGAATTGTCACTGAAGCGTGAGAAGATGTTAGCTGATATAGAGCTTGAGCGAGAGAAGATGCAAATGGAGATGCAACTTCGCCAGCAAGAGTTACAGATGGAATCAGAGCTAAGAGTTGCAAAGGCAGTCACTGATTCACAAATAAGCACTAACTTACCGAGGGTTTAGATATGGTTTTTGCACCTGATGAAGAAACTTTAAAGCAACAGATTAAAGAAGATAAATCTGGTGAAATGCGTAAAGCATATAATCGCACTAAGAAAGAGCGTAAAGAAATAGGTGTTCCAGAACAAGGCTTAACAAGAAAGCAAGCTCTTACAAAAAGATTAGAGAAGCAAATTGCTGATTCCACAGCTAGATTAGATAAGCCAATATCTGATATATCAAATTATTATGCGCTGGATAGATTGCAAGATTACGGCTCTCAAAGATTGGGGAATCGTCTTATGAATTTACTAGGCGGTGATGGTTCAGAGCCAATTATAGACCCTAGAACTGGTAGAGTTGTTGGAGTTACTCACGGTGGTTTATTTGGTAGCCAAGTTTACACAGGCAGACCTGAGTTTAACCCATTTGCCCCACCGCCAAGACCAGAGAGAGACAGACCAGAGCAAGAGGCTGTACCGCCAAATCCTGTTACTGGTCAGTGTCCTGCTGGCTACACCTATGATGCTAACGCTCAGGCTTGTATGCCAGTATTTGCTAGCCAAGTGCCAACATCATTTAATTATGAGCCATATACACCAGCACCAACATTACTAGACCAACCGTCAGGATTGCTAGATGTAGCCCCGATGTTTGGACAGCCAATGGATTTTAACTACGGTATGCCGAGAGTGAGACTTATATGAATGAGGGTAAAGCGCGTGAAAAGATTGATAGGGGAGCTAAAGCGGAGACACTGCTCCGCAATGAATTATTACAAGAAGCATTTGATTATCTGGAGAGTGAATTTACAAGTGCATGGAAACAGAGTGCCGTGGAAGATTCGCAAGCTCGCGAGAGATTGTATTTATTGTGCCAGAACCTTTCAGCCGTCAAGAATTATCTCAAAAGTGCGGTTGAAGATGGCAAACTGGCTCAATCAGCCCTAGAGGGGTTGAAAACTAACCGTAAATTTTGATAAAAGGAAAATATAAATATGTCCAACAACTCAAATGAGAATGGATTTTCAATAAACGATGCAGTAGATAGCCTTCTAAGCCCCCAGACGGACACGGCACAAGAAGAGCGACAAGAGCCAGAAATGGCTCAACCAGTGGAGACTGAAGCGGAAGCTGAAATCGAGGATAACTCGCAAGAGCCTGAGATTGAGGAAGAAGAGGAAGTTTATGAAGCTGAAGATGCTGAAGAGGAGTATGACGAGGAAGAAGTTGAAGAAGAGCAACCCCAGCTATACACCGTCAAAGTAGATGGTGAGGAACTTGAGGTCACGCTTGACGAACTTCAGAATGGTTATTCTAGGACATCAGTATTTACAAAGCGTCAGCAGGAACTAGCCGAGCAACGCAAAGCACTGGAAGCAGAGGCAGAGCAAGCAAGGCAATATAGGGATGCTTACGCACAGCAACTAGAGTTGATGAAGAACCAAATCCAGCAGACAACTCAAGCAGAGCCTGACTGGAGAGCATTAGCAGAACAGGGTTATTCCGAGAAGGAATTATTCCTAGCGAAAGCCGAATACGACAAGAGCCAACAGGAAGCTGTCCGTATTCAGCAAGAGCAACAGAGAATAGCTCAGGAGCAAGCCGCTGAGAACCAGCAAAAGATGCGTGAGCATCTGGAAGCGCAAAGGCAGGATATGCTAAATCGCATACCCCAGTGGCAAGATGATGAGAGGCGTAATAGTGAGCGACTTGAGGTAATTAAGTTCGCAAACAGAATGGGTTTCTCAGAAGAGGAAATAGCAAATGCGTCAGACGCACGAGCAATACATTTACTCCACATGGCGTGGCAAATGGACAAGCTGAAGCAAAAAGCCCCAGATGCGAAAAAACGCACAAAGAAAGCTCCGAAGATGGCTAAGGCAGGGACTCCAAAGACTAAGCAACAGGTTGCAAGTCGTTCACGGCAACAGGCAATGCAGAGGCTCAATAAAGAGCGTTCCATTGATTCTGCTGTCGATTTCTTAATGAGCCGATAAAACTATAGGAGGTTTAAATGGCTACTCATACTACAACAACTGCTGTTGGCGAACGCGAACAGTTAGCGGATGTTATCTATCGTATTGACCCGACTGAAACACCCCTTTTCTCTAACCTTAAAAAAGAAACTTCAAACGGTATTTTTACCGAGTGGCAAGTTCAAGAATTGGCATCTGCGTCAACTAACTATGCTTCTGAAGGAGCTGACAGTAGCTTTGGAACACCTACAGCCACAACAAGGCTTGGTAACTATCACGGCATCTCTGAGAAGTCTGTAGCAGTTTCAAAGACCCTTGATGCAGTAGAAAAAGCTGGTCGTGACCGTGAGGTTCAGTACCAGAAGGTTCTAAAGGGTTTAGAGCTTCGCAGAGACATCGAGAAGATGATTGGTGACACAGATGTTGCTCGTTCAGCTTCTGAGCCTCGTAAGTCAGCATCACTTACTTGCTGGATTACAAACGGCTCTGTTGGTGCAACTGCTGGTGCATTTTCATCAGGTGACGGTACAGACACAGTAACTGGTGGTGATGACCGCGCATTGACATTAGCACTAATTGACGATGCTATGCAGGATGCTTGGACAGATGGTGGAAACCCTTCACTTATGGTGATGAGTGCTACTAATCGTGCAAACTTCTCAGACCTAACAGTGTCAAACAACTTGGTACAAAATCAGGTAAATATGACTGCGGCTAAGGAAACAACATATGTTGGTTCTACCTCAGTTTATCTAACTGATTTCGGTACTTTGGAAGCTACTCCATCAAGATTTATGGGCAATGACCGTACATTCTTGATTGACCCTGACTTTGCTTCTCTTTCAACACTAAACGGACGTAATTTTGCAGAAAACGAAATTGCACCAACTGGTGATGCAGAGAAGTTCCAGATTGTTTGTGAATGGGCTTTAAAAGTACAAGCACCAAAAGCACACGCAATGGTACTAGACCTAAGCGGTTCTTAATCTAACATGGGAGAGGGCAGAAGCTCTCTCCCTAACCTTCTGGTGATATATGAAACAGATAATTAAAAAAGAAGCTGGTAAGGCGATAGATTTAGTCACAGATACTGATGGCTCACAGCGCATTGTTCAGACGCAGAGTTTTGACCCCCTTTTGAAGCTAAATAAGCACATGGCTGATGATTGGCAAAAAGGGCAGATGATAGGTACTCAGAAGCACATGGCTCATGTAGCAGAAATACCAAATATCATATATAATGAATTACTGAATAAATTTGGCAGACCAGCCGACAATCCGAAGGCTTGGAAGCAGTGGCTAAACGATAGCGAAAACAGGGCATTTAGAACAGGTGGCGGCAGAGTATGAGCATTAGCACTTACGCAGAGTTAAAGACGGCTATAGCTAACTTTCTAGCTAGAGATGATTTAACAGACCAAATACCGAATTTTATTCAGCTTGCTGAGAGCAGAATGAACCGAGAACTGGAAACACGCGAACAACAGAAGCGAGTTACAGCCACCTTAACATCTGGCGATGAGTATATTGCATTGCCTACTGATTTGCGCGAGATACGCGAAGTAAAATTAAACACCAGCCCAATTACCGTTTTAACTTATTACAGCCCTGTTGGTTTAGACCAATCTTACGGCACTACATCAACAGGGAAACCATCTGGTTACAGCGTGGTAGGCAAGGAGCTTAAATTAAGACCAGTTCCTGATTCCAGTTACACAGCAGAGATAATATATATAGGTGATTTGAATAGCCTATCAGATTCTGCTACAACTACACTATTTTCGAGGTCACCTGACTTGTATTTGTATGGCGCGCTTACAGAGGCATACACATATTTATTAGACGAACAGAGGGCTTCGGTTTACGATTCTAAGTTCACAAGAGCTTTAGAAGAGGTCAAAGTTGATGAGCAACGGTCACAATATGGAAGTGGCTCTTTGCAAGTCAAGTCTGATTATTTACGTCAACAATATGCGGCAAGGAGTTAAGATATGTCTGCAATGTCCGATTATCTCGAAAATGAGATTTTAGACCACATTCTTGGAACAGGTGCTTTTACTCACCCTTCTACTGTATATGTTGGTCTAGCAACAGCAACTTTTGGTGAGGGTAACACTGGCACAGAATTATCTGGCAGTGGTTACGCTAGACAGTCAGCTACATTTAGCGTGGCTTCTGGTGGTACTACTTCTAATTCAGCCGCTATTGAGTTCCCAGCCGCTACAGGTTCATGGGGTACAGTAAGTCACTTTGGCATTTTTGATGCTTCATCAAGTGGTAACTTGCTTATTCATGGTGCTTTTAGTGCCTCAAAATCAATCGCATCTGGTGATATTCTAAAGATAGACACTGGTGATTTAGACGTAACTGCGGCTTAAATCGGAGTAAATTATGGGGTATAGAGTACCGCTAGACAACCTGTCGGGTACGCTAGACAGTCTCAGTACCCCATTTGATACGCTAGACACTAACGCGATTGAGTGGAGTGCTACCACCCTTGATTCTATGAATCAGTGGGGTGCTTTGGACACATGGAACTTTGGCACTCTTGATAGCATAACATCGTTTGATGTTTTTCTTGGAACTGGTAGTGCGGCAACGTCTGTATCTGTCGCGTCTACTATTTCTAAGATATTAACGACTACAGCTAATGTATCTACTGCAATTACGCAGTCTACTGTAGCTACTAGGATTAGAACAGCCTCATCTGCTGTTTCTACGGCTGTAACAGTTACAAATACACCAACTATTACTAGGCTTATGTCAGCTAGTGTTGTGGGTGCGGCTTCTGTTAGTGCCTCTGCTGGCAAGACTAGGTTGTTCTCAGCCAGCGTTAATATCGCGTCAACAGTATCATCATCATTAACAAAAACGACATTCACTGATTCTTCTGTAGCAACAGCAGTAACAGTATCTGGTGTGCCGTTTAGCGTATTAGCGTTTGATGCGACAGCAAACACAGCAATAACGGAATCAACACAAGCTACACGCCTCAGAACGGTTAGCGGTGCTGTAAGTATAGCGTCTACTGTTACAGCGACACCTGAGAAGATTACTTTTGCTACAGCCTCAGAAAACATATCTGCTACAGTCACTGCTACCGCTATTGTTTTCAGAAATGCTGTTTTTGCGGATGCATCTGTAAATATAGCGGCTACGGTTGCTGGTGCTTATAATGTTGTTAAAGAAGTTGCATCATCCCAGTCTATAGCAATTACAGAAAACGCAGTATCTAAACTTATTGCTTCTGCTGTTTCCTCTGTAGATATAGCCTCAACCGTGTTGTCCTCTGCAACAAGGATTAGAACAACATCATCACAATTAGACATAGCTGTAACTGAACAGGCTGTTCAAACTATAACAAGAACTGTATTAGCTTCTGAGAATATAGCAATTACAGAATCTAACTCTGCTACTAGAATTAGAACTATGTCAGCATCTGTCTCAGGTGCTACAAATGTTAGCGCAAGTTCTAAGGCTACACTAGCTGGTGTAACATCCGTTGATATATCTGTTGAGGTGACAGGTGTTGCTAACGTAACAGCTTCTGCTGTTGCTAGTGAAAACATAGCTATAACTAATCAAGCTACACCAACAATATTACGCACAGTTTCTTCTCAGCAAGATATATCTGTAAATGCGGTGGGTGAACAGCAAAGGATTAAGTCGGTTTCTGCTTCTGTTGATTTATCTATTGCAGAATCAACCGAAGCCAAAAGAATAGTGTTTGATTCTTCTGCTGTAGATTTAAGTATTACTGAAAGTGCTATAGCCACAAAAGTTAGAACAGCATCTGCATCAGAAAGTATAGCTATTACTGAAAGCGGTTCTGCAATAAGAGTGAGAACAGATAGTTCTAGCGTAGATATCGCGGCAACAGTTACGTCAACAGCAAAAACAATATCACTTATTTCAGCATCTGAATCTATTGCGATAGAAACAGAGGCATTGGCTGGGTTGGAATTTTCTTTCGCTGGCGAATCTGTTATATCTATAGAAGGAACTATGATAGCTAAGATACTTGGCGAAGATTGGATACTAGTTGATTCTGACAATGAAACTTGGACTGATATAGCCATAGGTTCTGAGATATGGACGCAAGTACCAACAGACAATGAGGTTTGGTTGAGACAATGATTACTTTTGGAGAATGGTTGCCTGACCAACCAGAGCATTTAAATCAAGGTATTATAACTGCTGAAAACGTACTTCCTGCGGCTGTTGGCTATCGCAGTTTTCCTGAGTTTGTTTCTTACTCTAGCGCAACGGCAGATGCTAAAATCAGAGGCATATTTGCGGCAAAAGACAATGCTGGTAATGTAAAACTATTTGCTGGTGACGCGGCAAAGCTATATGAGTTCAATGCTTCTACTTCTGCGCTAGATGATGTTAGTAAGGCTGGCACTCCAGCGTATGACCTAATCAATGATGAGCGTTGGCGTTTTGTGCAATTTGGTGAGTACGTCATAGCGGCTGGCGGTATTGGCGAAGAGCTACAGAAATGGCAATTAGGCACAGATACTGCATTTTCTAACTTAGGTGGTTCACCCCCAAATGCAGACTTTATAGCTGTTGTTAGAGATTTCATTTGGACAGGCAATATAGATGAGGGGTCTGGTCGTGTGCCATATCGTGTTAGATGGTCAGGGTTTAATGCGATAGATAGTTGGACTTCTGGCACTGACCAATCTGACTTTCAAGACTTGCCCGATTCTGGCGAGGTTATGGGTTTAGTTGGCGGTGAATACTGCACAATACTTACAGAGAGAGCTATATTCAGAGCCACTTATTCTGGGCTTCCTCTGGTGTTCCAGTTTGACAAAGTTGAGAGCCAGCGCGGTTGTAGCATAAAGGGTTCGGTCTGTAATGTTGGTAGCAATGTATTCTTCTACTCTAATGATGGATTTTACCTTTTCAATGGGCAGAGCTCCACACCGATTGGTGCAGAAAAAATAAACAAGTTTTTTGCTAAAGATTTTAATCTAGGTTTTAAACAGAACGTATCAGCATCTGTAGACCCACTAAATCAAATAGCAATATGGAGCTATCCATCTATTGCGAGTGGTGATGGTACGCCAGATACATTATTGATTTATAACTATGTGCTAGGGCGGTGGTCACTTGTTAAAACAAGGGCAGATTATTTAGCCCCCTTCTTTAGTGCTGGATATACGCTAGACCAATTAGACAATTTATCAGCTACACTTGATGGATTAACAACTGTGCTTGATAGTCCGTTATACAAGGGCGGTGAGTTTTTCTTTGGCGGAGCGGTTAATGACCAGATATTCTCGTTTACTGGTGACCCGATTGCGGCAACTATTGAGACAGGCGAGATAGGGGTATCTAACGGCAAGCACAGCATTGTGACAAGAATGTACCCATATTATGAGGGCGGTGCTGTAACAGCTCAGATAGGTGTACGAAATAGCATAGCTGATGACGTTGTTTATGGCAGTAGCACAAGTCTTAATTCTGATGGCTTTTATCCATTTAGGTCTGCGGCTAGATTTCATAGAGCAAAACTTAACTTATCGGGCTTATGGTCTAATGTTCAAGGGATAGACATTGAAGCCAGAGAGATAGGTAGGCGTTAATGGCTATTGAGCAAAGACAAACGAACTTTAGGACTTTAAACCCTGTCACTGCAACGACAAGGGAAATAGCAGAGGTTTTAAATCGCACGATTGATGGTGGATTAAATAGCGTTGGGTATGTTACTTTTTCATCAAATACAACGCAGACAACAGTTTCTGAGCCAAGGTATAATGTCCAGAGTTTAGTGTTTTTTACTGGACTTGACCATGACCCTTGGCATCACAACCCTTATATTGACGGAACAAGTACAAACGGAACAATGGTGATTAACCATGACAATCAAGGACACGATGCACCATTCGCATACCTCATCGTGGGATAAAACGTGGGAGCGTTGCGCTCCGTATATAGAGGCGGCACTTGGATATGCACATGATAGTCATAGCTTGGCAGATGTACGCCAGTCCGTTGAGGAAGGCACAGCCCAGTTTTTTCCGTTCGAGAAATCTGCTATAGTGACTGAAATAGTAGATTATCCGAACAGGTCTGTTTGTAGAATATGGTTAGCTGGCGGTGATATGGATGAACTTCTTGAGGGCGAAAAGATAGTATCGGATTGGGCAAAGAGTTTAGGCTGTCACGGCATGGAGATTATAGGCAGAAAAGGTTGGCAAAAAGTGTTAAAGGAATACGAGCCGACTTCAATTGTTTTAGTGAAGGAATTATAAAATGAGTAAAGGTGGCGGTGGTTCAACAAGAACCATAACTTCGACAACAGGGGCAACACCGTTTGCACAGCCGTTTTTGAAGTTTGGAGTTGAGGAAGCTAAGAGGCTCTATGAAAGCCCTACTCCGCAATATTATCCTGAGAGTACGGTTGTTGGTTTTAGCCCAGAATCTGAAATGGCTCTGAGCGCGACACGAGATTATGCAATGCAACCCAATCCGCTGGTGCAGGGCGTACAGCAAGCAGTGATGCAGAACTTGATGGGTACTAACCCTCTTCAATCTGCGGCTTTCAGACCAGCGTTAGAGCAAGTCGAGGGTACGTTAGGTAAGGCAGGGCGTTACGGCTCTCAATATGGGGCGCAAGCAATGGCTCAGTCATTAGCACCTCTGGCACTACAAGCACAGCAACAGGCAATAGCGCAAGCTCCTAGTGCTTACCAGTTTGGTTTAGCCCCAGCGCAGATGTTAGCTGGTGTTGGTGCGGCTAGAGAGGCTCAGGAACAGGCAGAACTAGCGGCAGATATTGAACGCTTTACTTATGGGCAAAACTTACCGCTACAGAAGCTGGCAGATTACATGACACTGGTGCAGGGTGGTTCTGGCTCATTAGGAACACAGCAAGCTACCCCGATGTATGCCTCTCCTGCGGCTGGTTTCTTGGGTGGTGCGCTAGGTGCTGGTAGATTGGCATCAATGGCTCAAGGGGAAGGCTCTGGAATGGCTAGCGTATTACCTTACGCCCTTGGGGGTGGGTTATTAGGGGGTATGGCTTAATGGGATTATTTGACGATTACTTTCAGACAGGCGCGAATCAAGGAAACTCACAAGTTCCTGTTTATGACCGCACAGGGCAGAGCGCAGTCTCTATGACCCAAAGACCTGTCGGGTATATTATGAATCCCGACATTGCTAGCCCAACTCCTAGACCAATGGGTATACCGAGCAGATTTGGTCTTTCTCCTACTCCTAGACCAGAGCCAGCAACACAATCATCTATGCCTAATTTGAGAGTATCTGGTTTGCCTGTTTCTGCTCCTGTGCAAGCGTTGGCTAAATATAATCAGCAAATGCAACAGCAGAGACAAGCGCAAACAACACCACAATCATCGATGCTAGCCAAGATTCGCTCTGGCTTGGGTGCATCACCTACTAGCCCTATGGGTATGGCACTTGATAGTGCGGCTCAGAGCTTGCTACAGCAGTCTGGGTACTCACCTGTGCCTAGAACTACTGGGCAGATATTTGGAGAGGCTCTGGGGGCGGCTAGAGAGGGTTATATGGGTGGTGTAGCTCTTGAGCAAGCTGAGGCTGATAAGGCAATGGCTAGGAGATTAGCTGATAGAGAATATGCTTTGGAAAGAGCTAAACTTGGTCAGCCTTCTGCATTTGCTAGGAAAATGGCTGATGTAGGTATTGATATAACTACGCCAGAGGGTCAGGCGGAAGCTAGGAGAATGTTGGAATCAAGTGGAAAAACAAATATCGATATATCGCAAAAGGGTGAAGAAACTTTTGTGACCGAATCTGTTAAAGCAGGATTCAAAAAATTACAAGAAGCTGATAAAGTTGTTCAAGATTCAAGTCAAGTAGAAGCAAGACTAGAAATGGCTGTAAATCTTCTCAATAACCCAGATTTTGAAACTGGAAGATTAACTAATTTGCTTTCTCCTATTAAAGAATTTCTTGTTGAGTCGAAATTTATTGGGGGTGAAGAGGCAAAGGTTATAAGTGACCAAGAACTTTTTAAGTCTATAGCAGAATATTTAATACCTCAAATGAGAGCTACTGGCTCTGGGGCTACATCTGATAGCGAAATGGCTGGTTTTAGGAAGGCTACTGTTGGGCTGTCAAAAACCAAAGAAGGAAATATGAAAATTGCTATAGGTATGTTGCAAGCGATTAGGTTTGAAAAAAAGAAAAGAATTTTAATGGATGAATATATAGAAATGGATATTGGTTCAAATGGGGAACCTAAACCAAGAGGAAGCCTTGTTGGATTTTCTGCTTACGTTGACCAGAAATTAGGTTCTGTCATACCTGAGTTTAAGACCAATGAAGAGATAGACCAAGCATACTTAGATGGCAGAATTGGTTTAAATGAATTATATTACGATGCTGATAGTAAAAAATACTTAGTATTTGAAGAACAAAACATACCAAGATAGGAAATTATAATGCCGCTAACAGGTAGTGATTTTGAAACAAGAGCGCAAGACACTCGACCAACAGCCGATATATGGAAATCTATTGGCTCTGCTCTTTTACAAGGGCTTACGTTTGGAACTTCTGATGAATTAGTGTCTTATGCTCGTTCTCTTGGCTCTGACAAATCTTATACTGAGCTGGTCACAGAGGCTAGGGAGAGGCTAGACGAATTTAGAAGAACAGACCCTGTTAAAGCATACTCAGCAGAAATAATAGGTTCTTTGCCTACAGCATTGGCTGGGGGTGCTTTTATTGGTGGCTTAATGAGAGGAGCTACCCCATTGCAGAAGGCTATGGCGGCAGGTGGTGTAGAAGGTGCAATTTATGGTGGTGGTGCTTCTGATACCCCAACCATAGGCGAGAGAGCTACTTCTGCGGCTATTTCAGCACCTCTAGGTGTTGCTGGCGGTGCTATTGGGCAAAAGATTACTCCTGTTTTGCAAAAGGGTGCTGAATCAATGCTTAAAAGAGGGTTTCCTTTAACAATGGGGCAAGCATTTGGTGAACCCCTCTCCTCAATAGAGCAGAAAATATCAAGCCCTTTAATGCAACCTGTTATACAAGCGGCTAGAGCTAAACCACAGCAAAAGTTTGTTTCTGAAACTATAAATAATGCTTTAGCTCCGATTGAGGTTAAATTGCCATTTGGGATTACTGGTGAAGAAGCTGTTGATAAGGCTATGGAAGCCATTGGAGATGCTTATGAAGCAATTTTACCTAAAGCCAAATTAAATGTTCAGCCAATCAACGAAAAAATTAATTCAATTATTGGCAAAGCAATGTTATCCGTTGATGAAGGGGGCGTTTCTCTTTCGCCAGAAGATGTAAAAGATTTTAGACAAATTATAAATGAAGTTTACGGAAGATTCGCTGTTGGTGCTGATGGTGTTATGAGTGGAGAGAGATTTAAAGAATCGGAATCTTTAATATCTCAGGGCATAAAAAATCTCAAAAACCAAAATAAAATTACAGAGACTAGGTTGTTAAGAGAGGTGCAATCTTCTTTAAGGGATGAGTTTGTTAAACAAAATCCTGATTTACCTGACCTACAAGCCGTTAATAAAGCATATAGAAACATGATGCCGATAGTAAAAATATCAGATGCGGCAGTAAGCACAAAAGGTGTATTTACTCCTAGTCGGTTAGTTAAAGAGGAGCAAAAAGGACGCGGCAGGAAAGCAGAAGAAGTAATTAGAGCTAGAGAAGCCAGAGATATTCTAGGTGCTACTATAGGTGATTCTGGAACTGCTGGAAGGCTAAGAGCAACTCCTATGAAAGCATTAGCATCTTTACCTTCTTATCCTTTTTTATCAAGTATGTATGAGTTCCCTGCTGTTGGTCGTGGTGCGGCTAGGTTGCCAGCATTAGCGACAAAGGCTACAACACCTTACATGGCGGCAAGCATACCGCAAGCAAATATTCCAAATCCGTTTGTGTCTGAGGCTCAAGCCTCTCAGGATAGAGATAATATGATGATGGGCTTGCTAGGTGAGCAACCACTCCGAATAACAATAAGACCCCAAGATAAATATCTATTAAACGAATAGGATTGTAAAATGGCAAAGGCAAAAATTAACGAATACAGCGAAACCGCCTCGTCTAATACAGAGGTAAATGGCATAGACTTGGGCGAAGGGACAATGACCCCCAGTGATGTCAACAATGCCCTCAGAGAAATAATGTCTGACCTAGCGGCTATGAACGCTGGCACAGATGTTATAGACGATACATTTACCCTTGCTGACCCCACAGACAATACCAAAGAATTTCGGTTTGACGGTGTTGGAATTACAACAGGCAACACTCGCGTTTTAACTGTGCCTGACAGCAATATAACAATAGCTGGCACTGAGTTAGCCCAAGAGTTCACAGCAACCCAGAACTTCAACGCAACCACGCTCACAGATGCGGCTACAATCGCATGGGATACATCTGCTAATCAGGTGACTAGCGTTACGCTTGCTGGCAACCGTACATTTGGCGCACCTACTAATCAGGTAGATGGTGGCGTATATGTGCTGATAGTGGTGCAAGATGGCACTGGTTCACGGACAATCACATGGAACAGCGTATTTAAGTGGGTGGGTGCAACAGCCCCGACATTATCTACTGCGGCTAGTTCGCGTGACCAGTTTGTATTTGTCAGCAATGGCACTAACCTTTATGAAATAGGTCGTGCAATAGGAGTTGCTTAATGAGTAGCTTATTCAATATAGCGGCTGGTGGTCAGGCTGGGTTCTACGACTATCAGATAGACAACTCTTTGCGGTTTGATGATGGTAGTAGCACTGGGCTGACACGAACACCATCGTCCGCAGGAAACCAAAAAACGTGGACAACTAGCGTATGGGTAAAGCGTGGTAATATAGGCATACAGCAAAACATTTTTAATCCGCAAACTGGTGGTGATGGAACTAACGAATCACAGTTTCATTTTAAGTCTGATGACACTTTACGCGTTTATGATTCTGGTGGTAATAGAGGTAATGCTGGAACGTCTGCAAAGTTCCGTGATGTTGGGGCTTGGTATCACATAGTTTTGAGTGTTGATACCACTCAAGCAACTGAAAGTAATCGTATTAGAATTTATGTAATGGTGAACAGATGACCCTAGTAAATCAAGGCTTTGGGTCAACTTACCCTTCACAAAATGTTGATTTAGGGTGGAATAATACAACTGCTCACCGTATTGGAAATTATCGAAACTCAAACTATTACTTTGACGGCTATATGTCTGAGTTTAATCATGTAGACGGACAAGCCCTAGACCCCACCAGCTTTGGCGAAACCAAATCAGGCGTATGGATACCGAAAGACACAAGCGGTTTAACATTCGGCACTAACGGCTTTAGACTTGAGTTTGGCGATAGTGCGGCCATTGGTGATGACACTAGCGGTAATGGCAATGATTGGACTGCGAACAACCTATCAGCCCATGACGTAGTGCCAGACAGTCCTACGTTGAATTATTCAACATTAAATCCTTTAACACTATTTACGAGTAATACTGACCTAGCAGAAGGTAATTTAAAAGCAAGTGGTGTTAATAAAGGTTCTGGCAGTAACTGGGGTTCACTTTTTTCTACATTTAATTTACCAAGCACAGGAAAATATTACGTAGAAGCACTCGCTTTTATTGTGACTGGTTCTGGAAACACTGGCGGTTTGGGAGTTGTCGATACCGAAGATTATCCTTCAACTAATAGACATAGCACGATATGGTATAACTTTACCACAGGCGAAGGTTATGATGGCTTATATCTTTCATTGTTTAACAACAATGCACAGCCTGTTAGTGATGGGGTTCTAGGTACTGCGGAAGGTTCTATTACTGGCACAACATCTGTTGGTATGTTGGCGGTTGACATTGATAACGGCAAGGTATGGGCTGGTTATGATGGGACTTGGATAGGTTCTGGAAACCCTGCTGGTGGTACGAATGAAGTTGCCACACGAACTTTTACTGAAACTGACGCCATTATTATAGGAACATCATATAATGGTTCTAATGACCAAGGTATGTGGTCAAACTTCGGTCAGGACAGCACATTTGGTGGCACTCTTACGGCTGGTGGCTACTCAGATGCTAACGGCTACGGTGACTTCAAACATGCAGTACCGTCTGGCTTCCTTGCGTTAAACTCAGCCAACCTACCCGAACCTGACATCTCACCGCTAAACGATGAAGTTTCAGCAGATTATTTTGATACTGTAACTTATGCTGGAACAAGTGGCATTCAAAGTATATCTGATTTGACCTTTCAACCTGATTGGGTTTGGATAAAAAATAGGTCAATAGTATCTTCTCA
>Ga0222719_10003186_pt1 | contig 14658 bp, 18 predicted proteins | sample C33_34DmetaG_FD_165039 | JGI IMG/M metagenome (GOLD analysis project Ga0222719, IMG submission 165039) | Estuarine water microbial communities from San Francisco Bay, California, United States - C33_34D | ecosystem: Environmental > Aquatic > Marine > Unclassified | place: USA: California...
TGCCTGCGAAAGGTCCCCCACACGGTCACTCTTTGGGGTTTGAATGGCGGTCGTCAGTGGCTTGAATAACATGTGCACCCCGTAATCCGTGCGAAAATTGCATAGTTTCCTCAAGGTGATCCGTAAGAGTGCAAAAAGAATAATCTCCGCGAGGGCCACTAAAAAAACGATGCTTACGACGAAGAGGTCCTTATACACAATGACATTTTGGGGGGTGTAAACATATGTGAAAACCCCGTTACTGAGGAGAATGAGGGTCTGTGCCAACGCAGCGAGCATTTCATTCAGTTCCTATATGCGGGGATCTTTTAAACGAATCTGAGAAAAAAAAACGATGTATGTTAGTGAGCAAGACCACGGGACCAGCGCGACACCGTGATGCATATGCGAAAACACGCTGTCTTTATTGACGCTGCGGTTCAATGTGCCCTCAAGTCGAGGATGTTTCACCGGCATGGTTCGGTGATTGTAAAGAGAAATCGCATCATTGGATCCGGGTATAACATGATGCTGAAGCAACCAAAAAGGCAGCAGTATTCTACGCATGCGGAAGTGAACGCCATCGAGGATGCGAAACAAAAAGGCCATACCTTTGATGGTACGCGCATGTACGTCATTCGGCTCACGCGTGAATCCACCCACCAAGAAAGCTGCCTACGCCTTCGAAACAGCCTCCCATGCCACCACTGTTCCCGCTTTATTACTGCGCACAATATTTTAAAGGTATACTTTACATGCGACGAGAGCCCCAGTTATGACTTCAAAAGATCGATGTCGCACATGAAGTACTCGGTGTGGAGGTAGTCACACTCTGTGCAGCAACAATCATAGAAGAGGTAACTTTTCACAAAGATATTGTCTTTGAAGAGAGTCTGCTTGGGCGTGTCAACTAGCACGTGCTCGAGCAAGTCAAGCAACTGTTGCTCTTTGCCGTAAAAGGGGGTCGTGCTCCTTTTTGACGCGGTTGAAAACGAATCCGGATTGTACCGGATGAGGTACACCGGTGCCCCCTTTGCAGAGTTGAGCAGATCAAGCTCCCGTTTTCGCTCACAAGAAGCGTCATATGTTTTGTGCTGCACCTCATCCACCTCCAAAAGTACAAGAAAGGATGCCATCCTCCACAGAAAGTCGGGTCTCGCCTTCCCATAGACACCCACATCTAAATCCGCCGAGAGACGGCGGTTATGTTGGTCATACAAGGGAAGAATACCCTGGTTTGCTGCACGCTGTAACATGCACTTTACCTTTTCCTCTTTCCGGAAGATGGGATTCCCCTGTATCCACTTTGTACACGTGTAGCAGTGCTCAAACTTGCGCCGGACACACACCAGCCGACAGTGCGCACATAAATGGTTGCCCCCACAACGTCTGCAATATTTTTTTTGAATGAGATGCTCACACATTTCCGCGCCGGCTCCGGGTTTCAGGCGTTTGTTGTCGACACAAAGCGTGCAGCGATACTTACGACGACCGTGCGCTGCGCAAACACCCCGCCCTTTCCGGCAGCGAGAGCACCGGTATGCGGCCTGTCCGCTCCCACAGGTACACTGGCGGGAGTTTGCCATTGCACACAGCTGTGTGCGCCCATGTGCCAAGCGCTTGAAACAAAAATCACGTTATTTCTTTGTGCTCCACGCCGCCATCTCCTGTTCATTGCTATTCAGGGCGGCCGTAAGCACCTGACACATGTGGGACGGTGTCATCAGACGCGAGTTGTATTTGTCGAGGAATGGCTTCAGAGCAGAGTTGTGGGATTCGCGGCTTATAGCCTCCCTCAGACTCAGCCAGATTGCCTGAGAGCAAAAGAGCTTGCGGCGCGTCTCATGTGGTGGAACGTCCGTGCAAAAGGTCTCCGCGAAGCGCGAAGGAACCAGCTGGAAAAACAGATCAGAGACATTGTACGCGTTCTTGTGCTCCACAAGGGATATGTGGAACTGCATAAACCTTGAAAACTCATCCCCGTCCATGTAAATTGTATGGTACGTAAAGAATTCCGGCTGCGTGTTATAGAGCGACGACAAATCTGACCGCATTTGTGGCCGATGGCCCCAAAAAAGTGCAAAGACCTGATTGTATTCGGGGACAAAGACTTCACAGTGCAGGTACGGACCCCCGCCCAGTGATTTTAAAATTTTATCAGTGAAAAACATTTCCCTGCGATACACAATATAGACCGGATGCAGCGAGTCGGGCATGACTGGGTAAAATAATTTGGATTTCATTTATACGATACATAGAAACTATTGGAGATATATGGCCACGTATATGGTTGTCACATTTTGTGTAGCGAACGACGGCTTGCCTTGCCACCCCAACCTGATACTGTTACGCCGAAGTCATGATGCTTCCATCTTCATCTCGGACCCAAAGGAGGTCCAAGTCTTGAAGACTTTCACCCCGTTGTTCTGCAACCACTCAAAGTGCCCCTGGATTTTCTGTATCAAGCTCAGGTACGAGGAGAAGGAACGGCTTACTTTCTTGATGTCTTATGTCCTGAAACGAATACAAATGGGGTTGTTCGAAATCAAGGAGCGCTCAAACTTTACCAGAGTCCCCCGAATCATGCACCGCGTGCTCAAGGCATTTAACAATCCAGGGTCCATGTATACACTCGACTTTGACCGGGCTATGTATGACAGTGCATTACTATCGAAACTAATTCTTTGCACACTGAGTAACAGTAGACCGATCTCCTGCGCTCTGCGGCAGACGTGTATAAACATCCTCACGCCAGCACAGCTGCATGACCTCATCTATAAGAACTGTCCTCTGGATCTCATCATCCCGTCGATGAAAACGCTTTCATTAGGGCATTCAACTTGTTGCTCTTCAGACACTCCTGCACCTTTGCATTCATTTTCGCATCGTCCTCTACCGAAATAGCGTGCACGTGACACGATTTTCTCGCGCCATTCTTGACCAGAGAAACCTCGGTGAAAGATTTGCGCGACGGTCGGTAAGTACCAGCACGCTCGCTGTATTGCACTGAAACGTTGTATCCAAGACTGAAATCCTGCAACCTTTTGTTCCGCACATAAGTGGACGCGACAGCGCCTGGTAGCGACGAGTCGATCTCGGCCAATACATCCAGACCCTGCTGGCTCTTCCAAGCACAAACCACCCGGCCTATGCTGTCACCTGAGTGTTCGACCTTGACCGGGAGGTTACAGAGCTTGTTGTTGTCCACGAGGTCCGCAATCTCCGATTGTGTTAAATAAAGTGTGTTGGCGTCGTTTTTTTCCCCACATGGATTCACGGTTCCCCAGATCCATGTCGGCCCCATGCGATTCACCATGCATAACAACCCCCCATTTATACCGCGGCAGATAGAATATTGGCAACTTGACAAAGATCGTATATAAAAGGGAGAATTCCACCACCCACGACCAAATGTCTCTTTTCAACGGGGTCACCGAGGGAGCAGCACGAAAACCAGACGTCGTGATTAACGGATCGGGGCGTTTTCCAGACATCCAATCTGCCGCCATCCGAGGCATAAGTGGTAAAATAAACCAGGGCAGCTCTTTTTTCGACAGTGTAACACCGTATGGCCCGCTCAGTGTAAGCGATGATATCAATTATCGTACCCGCCCCATCAAATGCCAAAAAGTCTGTCCCGAAATTATGTTGCCCGGAGTCGACGGCTCGAAAATTAAACTGAGCCACGCAGTCGCGTCCGGGGATCTCTGTTTCACGATCCGATTGGGCAAAGCAGCAAAACCCCATGTGATAAATAACTACCACTTTTTCGATAAAATTAATCTGACTCCCGCGCTGGATTGTCTGGTGGGCCTTCCATGTGTGAATTATCTGCTGGCAGGCCTGTGTCACTTTCATACTGAACACGAACATGGAGCAAACTGGGTTCGGTTCCTGGGTTCAATGATTGGCAATTATGAACAAGCAGAACTTTTGATGACCCGGAACCCAAATGAAATCGAGGAGACCTTTCGGAGAACAGAGTTGATTATGCTCGTAATCAAAGAATATATCAAACCATTTGGGTTTTGTATTGGTTCGGATTGGCAGGGTGGACAGACACAGGGGAGTGCAGAACCAAATATTGGACCTGTATCGTATGTGACTGTCGTACAAATCGAGGGTCTCGCCGAAAACATTGTAAATATCTGGGCTAAGGCGGGCAATACTGTGAACTGTGGGGATGATTTGACGCTGGCAATGGTACCCCATCTTGTTGACAACAAGAACAATTACTATAAGGACCAATATACCACGGATTTCGAAAGAGTCTTTCAAGCAATGCCACAAAAAGAAACTTATGTTTTAAATCATTGGCAGTACAATACCGTCAAACAAGTGATAATCTTTGACGAGGACGAGATCGTGTATGAGCTCCTTCCATTGACTTCATCAACGATTCAAAGGGGAGTGTTTCCGAGCTGGCATATCTGTCGTACGCAATTGATGGCAAAGGCACATACACCGGGACTGAAATGCTACCGCAACGACATCCTCATGCAGAAAACAGGCGCGCTCTTGGAAGTAACTATTGCCCCGGTCTTTGAGTATGCTTATATTACCGATGTACTATATCGTCTGCGAACAGATTTATTTGGACGCAAAACGATAACGGAATGGCGAAAGGACCCACAAGGAACCCTTAAGTCGGTAGTAGATCAGGAGGAAGCCGTACCGGCAGCCGGACCGGCAGCCGGACAGGCAGCCGCGGCGCCGATGGTCCCTGCGAATTTCGGTGCCCCTGCGACAAGCATGCAGCAAAACGATACTTTCCAGATGGAGTCTATTTTTACGGAAAAGCCAACAAAGCGGCAGAAGAAGTCGGTGAAGATCGCAAGCGCAGTGGAAGACTTTGTCGAGATATAGAAAAAATACGAGACTAGTTTACGGGGAGACATACGACATGAATCATGTGTAGCACGTGACATGCAGCGAGACGTCATGATGACTTGTCTGTGGGAGAAAAACACTGACGTGTTGCGTAAGTTAATATTGGAGTGTGCGCCTCGAATCGACAAGCTCGGCGTTCCCGAGGAGACGCACAAGACATTGCAGAGTCTACTATATGTTGCAAACCGGTCTACCCTGGACGCACAATGCGTGTTTTTATGTTTCCTGTCTGCCGACGTGCACCTCAAGGAGCTTTTGGTAGACGGAATGCCCTCGTTGCGTTTGGTGGGTATGTCAAAACAGAAAGCAGAGCTCTTTTTTACAAAGCTTGATTCCAATATCATAACGCCATGGCTTGGTGATGAACGGAAAAGCCCAGAGGAGCTTGTTGAGAGGACTAAGGATTTTTATCTCGTGTGTTAAAAAAAATATAAGATAGCTCCGAGGGGATTCGAACCCCTGCGACTAACGAGTCACTGCATCTTGAGTGCAGCGCCTTAAACCACTCGGCCACGGAGCCTCATACATCGTTGCCGATTTATTAACCCGTTATATATTCGGGCTCACGCATCATAGCGCCGCCATTGGACGCGTCTAGGTCAGTAAACCACACACCTAGCAGCAGAGTCATACAGAGGTCGTCCTTGCAGCCAGCGAGCTTCCCTGAAATCGCCACCCTCAGTTTTTCAAACGTGTCCTTGGGGGCCTTAAATTGGAGCGAAAAAACGTGGAGCTGTTCCCGGAGCCTCTCGAGGACCTCTCTTGTATCGTTTGAGACAAACTCGTTAGACTTTTCGACCGACAGCCGCCTTTCACGGAGGTAGATGTCGAGCAGAGTGCTCGCAGAATGTTTCACTGCCTCGGTCGTTAGGATTCCGATCCGACCTGGGTGCTGCGGGTCCTCTCTGAAGTAGACACGATGCATGTGCCGCAGACTATACCTGTGAAACTCCGCCTCGTTGCCCAAATTGCGCTCTACGTACACAATCACCCGACTGTTTCGAAAGTTTGTCTTTTGTCTGATTCGGTTAATATGTGACTCCAATAGAGCGTGCTGTTTTTCCGGGTGCTTGGTGTCGAGGACTTCGGCCCCTATGAGTGTAATTTGGCCCCGCCACCTAATAAATGACAGCACCGCATAGTCTGAGCCCGGTCCACCTGCAGCCGGGTCTATACAGACGAAAATATCCGCATCAATCTGCGCCGGGATGCACTCGTTTGAATCAAACATCAAACTTATGTCAGACGACCGGAAGATTGATTGCATCGGGTCAACCGCCACCCCGGCCAGCTCGCTTTTGATGAGGTCTGGGCGGTCAGCCATAATATGTAGCAGGCGTTCATGGCGCACACTGCTTTGCCACGTGGGAATCAAGTGTGAATTGTGCACGCAGTCGGATTTCTCATTTCTGATGCAATCGTCACACGCCAAGCGGATCTGCATCATAAAGAAAATCTTTTCCTTTGTGACAGGGTCCACCATCTTGAAGAGGCGGCTGTAGAAATTGAACGACGAAGTGAGTGTGGAAATACAAATGAGCGATGTACGCCCAACAAGCAGCAAGGGTGCCACGACCTCGTAAAAAAAACCTGGAAAGTTATGGGTGCGCTCAGGTTGATGGAGATGCCGCGCGTTGGTGGTGGGGCGTGGTACCCGGTTCACACTGGGCAGCTTCCTCCATAATGAGAAGATCGCCCCCGGTACCCTTGCACGTTTGTACCTTGCCGAGGACGCCGCATGTTAATGGGGTGATCGTTTAGTGGAGGGGCGTTGGTTAGTATTTGTAAGCGTGCTGCGACAGCTATAATATACTCGGTTTCCGATTTATTTACATACACAAACACTTTGCCCGGCTCATCCCGTAGGCAGAGAAGACCCTTGACCGAATGGCCAACGGGAAGTTCGTCCTGCAGAAACGACTTCTTTGCGTAGCTGAAAAAACCACACCACTGTAGTTTAAGGACTTCGTGGTCCTTGAGTTGTGCACTGGAATCAAAGAACGCGATCAATTGTTTGTATCTTTCCAGTGAAGCAGGGGCAGCACAGGTCTCACCAAAATCAATGAAGTCGTGGACCAGGACCTTGAAGTTGCCAGAGTGGTCGTCGATCGTACAAGTGGCAAACAAGCATGTGCCCTCTTTCAGCGGTGGGATATTCACAAATTGCGATTGTTGATACACAACTTGTGTGTCCAGAAAGGCGATCGTGTTTTGTGTGCCTCCGCAGATTGCAATACTGACTGCACTCTCCGGCATCCACGTTGCCATTGGCTCGCTTGTTGGCTCCTCGTAAACCGTTTCCCGCTTATAGGCCTGGAAGAGCTTCGAATGCTGGTAATTTCCAAACGATTCCTCCGCACACAACACGGTCCGGGCAAACAAGCGGACCCGTTGCAAGTTTTCAAGCTCCACCTCTTCAGACGAAACACTCATGAAGTCCAATCAATCAACTGTTTTTCCCTTGCTCAAAATTGTGTTTTCATGTCTGTACACCTAAAAAATTATTTTAACGAAATTCGGACCAGTGTGTTTGAGAGAAACAAAAGAAATAAGTTGACCATGTTTACAGCAATACCGTACACATGGACCACAAACTCCGGGGCGTAGATCAATAAGAGAACCTCAAGTGCGTCTACGCGCCAAATGGGCACGAAGCTCCACGAGACGACCACAACAATAAACGAGATCAAAGTCGACCAAAAACCAGAGCACTTGGTGAATGGGAGGTGGGCTGCCAACAGCAACGCGAAAAACGGGCCTATGGTGATGTATTCCCAGGCCACTATCTGATGTACCACCCAGAGCGAGAATAAAATAAAGAGCCACGTTTCGAGGATGGTGGTGAAAGAAGTTGCGCTATTCATCGTGCTTGCGGTAAAACTCAGCGTACAAAATGGTTCCAGCAGCAAAAAGAGTCCAGAGACAAGTACGGGAAAACAATATGAAAGAGTGTATTCCCGCGGAGAAGAAAACTGGGACGCTTGTGATATGGCAAGGTGGGCCCGGTTGAAAAAGAGAACCAGCAAGCAGCAAAAAACTTTTATACGGATCGGAGACACCGCAAAATAATTGAGCTTGAGTTCCCAAATCGCGTTGAGCATGTTTTGTATCGTGCTTGTTTGGTCTTAAGTAATACGCGGTAAACGAAATGCGTTTTTGAGTGTATGCCATAGCGTCGGCGGTCGTATTACGGCAGCCTGCTTTGAACCTAACAACGACTTTCTTATCTGTGTAACCTCGTCATCATCGGGCACGAACCCATCAGGTGCAACATCTCGCATATTTTTCTCAAAAAAGTGCTTGCATATTTATGTGAATAGTCTCGTAAATTTCAAATGGCGAAAGTTTTCTCGGTCCCGGATTCACTTTTGCAAAATTTATGCCTCTTCCCCGATGAGCAAGCTACGACCAACACATATGTAGATGATGAGAATGTGCTACAGTTACACCCGTCCGCGTCGCTCAATATGCTGTCTCCGTACGAAAGCACACAGCACGAACTCGACCTCAGTAAAATTACCCTCGGGGAAGGTAGCCACAATTACAAACAGGCTCTCCTTGAGCAGCGCGCCCTCATCAACAATGACCTGGATTCGGAAGCCCTCCGCACCCAGTTCTTTACCCAGTGCACGAAACCAATCCAATGGCAGCACACGCGGTTTTTAATCGAGCTCATCATTTCGTTCGCAAAACAGTGTAACATCAGGGTCTCGGATACGTTACTGGACGGCTGTGTGCGTAAAATAGTGATTGCATCGTTCAAGATAATCGACCCACTCCTTGTAAGAAAGATCATGAACGACACCTCCCCGGACGGAGACATTATAAGTCTCCATAAACGGCCGAATAATGCACTTGGCGATTATAATGAGTGGAGAGGGTTGCTTGACCACATGACCTTCGATAAAGCAGCGGCAGAGTTTATGTTTTCAGCGGAACACGAGTACGGCAAAGAATACCCCTCCATCTTTCACATAAGCCGCCTCCTGAAAGAGCTGAAGGTACCGATGGATGCCGTACAGACCCTCAAGTTGTACATTCTGGTCAACGTCAAGGGGTTGAAGTTACTCCGGGCCGTGCAGCTTTTCTTTTCAGAAAACCTCCCCATCAATGTCAACAGTGAGGACGCAGCATGTATCTTTGCGGCGTCTTTGGCGGAGCAGACGTTCGGCGCCGATGTATACAGTGCAGACGTTGCCTCAATCCTCGCACACTGTATAATGTCGCCGCAACTCAAGCAGGATTTCACAGCGTTCCAGCACAGTGATATGCAGCTTCAGCATGCACAACCGGTCGTGAGCCAAGCAAACAAAAGCCGGACGCGCCTCTACGACCGCGTGAAAAATATGACCAATTCCGAACACGTGGCTACCTCCATGTCACCAAGTTCGTTTGAAATGTGGGTCAGCACTGTAAAACTCCCATCGGTTAGCTCCGGTAAAAAGAGGGGAATCGCGTACCTCTTCATGGGCCTCCACGATCTACCCAAAAACAAGGAGGCGGTGCAACGCAACCTGAAAAAGCTCTTCAAAAAGGACGAAACGGTGCGGTTGATTATGCAGCACCCGGTCGAACACCCCGAAATCAGCGTTCTGCTCCTGCTTTTGAAAGACATCACAGTCGTTCACCCTACAGCGGACCTTCTACGGTTCAAAAAGGAGTGCCTGGTGGACCTCTCGTCGCGACAGCAAAAGGCACTGGATTTTTCAACGGTTTTTCAGCTTTACATCTGTACTTACCTACAAACAGAGATCTGGAAAGAGGCATGGAGAAACTTTGCCCCGCTTAGCCACAACGTGCTCGTCAATGCGACAAAGTTCCGCAAGGACGTCTTAATAGACCTTGACTATGCGACAACTACGTGCGTCGAAAATTTCGACCTCGAATCTAAATAACCTCCATGTGGCGAATAGCAAGGCGGTCAAAGATGTTCTCTTCCGGTGGAATGTCGATCTGAAAGCGCATCGACGTCTCGAGTGGCGTTGTCAAGAGCAATTGCACAATTTGCTGCAAACTGCTCCTTACACGGTGTGAAAAGTTCTCGGCGCTTAAATTTTCTTTCTCCCACTTTGACGACTCGTGATACAACTTGATCAGACAGGTGAATATATTTTGCTCGACTTCGTCCTTCATCGTGCTTTGCCCTGTGGTGAATTTCCCGAACACTTCCGTAGCTCCAGGAAGGCTTTTTTAAAAAATAAATCACTCAGCGCACTCTGACAGTCGTACTTGATGATGTCGTGAATTTCGCCGAGGTAGTCGCCGACGGGACAATCAAACTCAATGTAGGATTCGTCGGAAGAATCTGTGATTTTTTCCTTCAAAGTCGTCAAGAGGCAACATGTACCTGTGCTCTCCGAAAAGTCCAAGCTCGGTGGCGAAGCGCCACGTTCAGCCACTTGTTTCTTCTTATGCACTCGCTTGCCCTTCTGTATCTTTTCGACCCCCTTCATCGCAATTTTCTGTAAAAACCAAAATTTTAAATAGAATCAAATCAGTTTACATAGAGAGTATGTCGTACCTGGGGTTTCAGGCGTCGACTCGTTCTCAACTTTTCTTTCATCAACGTAAGTGGAATCCAGAGCTTTGGAAACCCGAGTGAGGTCATCTCCTCGTTCTTGAAGTTTGCATGCAAACGCACGTGCCGGAAGATTGTTTTCTGCACCTTTAAATTCATCGTGAAATAACGGTTACCGATCCGCACCGCTGGAATCTGGTCTGAAATGGTACCCCCCTTGAGTTGGAACCACGAACAATATTTTTCCTGCTTCTCGAGTTTGGCCAGATTCGACTTGCTTGTGAGGGGTACAAATGAGGCTACATCGTTACCGCTCTTGACTAACTCATAACGCTGATCGATCTCCCGCATTGGTGGCACGGAAAAGATCGTCGGCAGGCCCGGCACACATTGTTTTCTTTTTTATTCGTTTTGCTCTGGATTTATACAAAAAGACTAGAAATCACTGGACCTTTACACTAAGCAGGTAGGTAATGTACCAGAAAACACCGATCCGAAGTAGAAGGTCGCCGAAATATCTGAACGTAACCATAAACAAATAATCGAAATCCATGAATTCGCGAACCACATCCGGTACGAGGTTCATAAGCACAAGGATAATCAGAATCATGGCCGTAACCGCATGGGGGGGCGTCATGTCAGGTGTAGCTTTCACATACTCCATGATAAAGAAAAAGAGTACCAAAAACGCCTGCGTCCCCCAGCTGAAAAGTTTAATGAGCGCCACGGTACGGTGCAAGTGATCCTTGCTATTATCATCCTTCCCCCCCACTTGCACGGAATCATGGTTTGTAACGGCAACCCAATAGATAGCCACGAAATGCGAGAAACCGTCCAACGCAAAGATGGCGCAAAGTAGTAGAGCGGTGTTGCATAGCGACGAAAACTCTAGGTGCCCGTTTAAAATGTGCGCCACGACGGCGATGCAGGGGGCAGAAACCAGTATGTGCGCGTAGAAGGCCCAATTAAGGTACATGTTCCCCTCTAGGTACTTTCCGAAGTCGACATTATTATTCGGGTCTACCACTTCTGCATTCATGGAGTTGAGCGTGTTGAATGCGGTCTCAAAAGAAACTACCACCGTAGAAACAAGTGTCACCACGGTAAATAGGATGAAATATAGTGCACTGCTCATCGCATCAAAGTGGTCCTTGTTGGGTGTTAGGTTGTATAGAAGGATTGGGAGTAGGAGCACCATCAATACCCCCACAATATATCCCTGTCGCAATATTTTCCAGCCGCTACCATTTGATGTATTCATCCCACGATCTTCTTCGTGGACAGCATAGCCGTAGAACGGGCTGAGCATTTGTGCAGAGGCTGCCGCCATGAACCAAACTGCCAGCGGAATGATGAGTAGGAAACCAGGGCCGTCGCCAATCTGTAGCGGGATGTTGTGCTTTAGCAAACACCGCTGTACCTCTTTATCCGTCGTCTTTCCCCGCACGCATGCGCATGCGTCGCTGTTGTATATCTTTGATGACCCAGTCCCACACTTCTCTAGGAAGGAGGATTTGTACGAACCGGCAGTCCAACCCTGCCCAACATCTAGTTCTTGCTTTGTATAGAATTTCACTTTGCCGAGCTTTGGCCACCGCTGTTGTCCATTTCCATTGTACAGTGGTTGCAATAGGAAAAAGAGCGATACAATCAATGCAAACTCCACAACCAAGCGACCCAATTGTATGATCCCAGTACCAGGCATCTTTGTCCCTTGAAAATAATTAACACTTTAATACTCGAACTTTAGTTTCGCCTCCCGGGAAGTGGGTCACTGGTGGAAAAGATGACTTTTCGTCGCTTCGTGTCCCGAGTGTACCCGTAGTCCCCACTTAATGCACATGGGCAAACTTCGGGGAATTTCCAGTAGAAGACCACCCAGTTCGCGTTTCGGACGTGTGTGTGTAGCTGCTCGGCCGAAATAAGCGCCTTTCGCTTGACGTCGCCCAGCTTCGACTCGGATAGTCTCTTGCGCAAGGTTTCGAATGCGCCATCAACGGTGTTCGGAACGACACCCTTGAAAAGGCTCTGCTTCCAGAAGCCAACCATGAATGTATCAGCAAAGATCCGTGCATCGAGAGACACCAGGCCGGTATCCTGTTGCAAAACAATACTCTCGCACACCGCCTTCCACATCAGAGCTTGGTTTTTTCGAAAAGCGACAGCCGTCATCCAGGGAATACCCTCGCAAAAGTCACACCCACAGAGCGCTATAACCACTGAGAGAATCGCTATTACGTGACGCTGCAGCGGCACCGGCGTCACCGAGACAAGCGTCTTTTGTATATGTGACCGCAGCATGTTACAGTTTACAAACTCGTACTCCCTCCCTTTCTTCTTCTCCTGTTTCAACTCGGGAAGACGCACTACCATTCTCCGGATAAATATATTACTCACATCCCCGCTCTTCTTGTGGTTCTCCAACGCATTCAATGCGACGCACAAGTAGTCAGAGTCCGACGCGATCCACAATACATGTTGCCCCGGATTGGCGCAGTAGCGGACCACCTTCACGTCGCATTCTCCAAGCGGCTTTTCAAAATGCATACTCCGCAACACATGCGGCTCCTCATATGATAGAAACTGGACTTCCGTATAGTCAAAGATCAACCTCTGGCCGGGTCGCTGAAAGCGTACCGTGTCCATCACCTCTTGCATAATATGCATCACCACCCGTCGCTTGAAGGCACTATTGAAAAGCAACGTGGCATAGTTCACAGGGATCGTCGGTGGCAGCGGTCGGAACTCATTCCAGTCCACCACCCCCTCAGACGCCTTTTTCCGCTTCGCTTGCGTAGGCCCCTTTGCAAGCGGCGAATACGCATAGTCGTCAAACGCCAACACAATGGTTTCCACACCCGGGCGCGTAAAGTAGTCGTTGATGCCCACCGTGAATGCAAGGTGGATCCAATTCGTCCAACTGACAAGACCCGCAGGCATTTGCAGCTTCAGCTGCCCGTCATAAAAAATAACAGAGCATCCCTCGGGGAATTTTGGAGAAAAGGCCTCCGGCACCGCCCTCTTCCATTCACGCGGCCAACTCAGATCGATCCCCATGGATGCTACATAACCCGAAAAATAAAACCCGTATATGTGACAAAAGTACAAAAAAACGCGAACCTCTACCCACATGTTGCATGACCTCCCCGCACTGAGTAACCCAACGATATTCCGCAAAAAACTATGGCACGAGGTAAAGGAAAATTTGGAGCGGAACATCAGCCTGGACCTTTCTACAGAGCAAGTCGCTATTTTCAACCGCACTCTACCCGTAAACACTAGCTTGCTGGACTTCCGTAAAACTGTCTATATAGAAAAGCGGGTTTCCTCGCCCATACACGTGGTGCAAGTCCTGTCACGGCATACGTGTGGCGTCATTTATGCCGACCACACAACCAATCTCGTTAAGGGCCTCGGACTCAAGGTCAAGTCACTGGAGAAAAACGAGCAAGACAAAATTGTGCAAGTCCTTTACCGTGCGCTAGCAAATGACATTGACATTCATAGTATACCAATCAAGCCACTGAAATGTATACCTATCTCCCGTTTCGCCATTCTCTATCAGACATCGTTGTGTATCGCTGACATGGACAGCCGTACAGAAAAAAAGGCCACGCGCGAAATCCGTCAGTTTGGGCTGGTGCTAATCATCTGCAGCATCGTGCAAAAAGACCCCTCAAAGTCCCTATTGTGTGAGTGTAACGCACTGGATGAGGTTGTGCGCGCAATATGCCAGAACAAGTCGCTCGACTTCGTCGAGGAATCATTCACGCACACTCGATCGCGGGGTGGTGTGGTTTTATCGCGACGCAATCTGTGACTTCTACCCCCCCTCTGTTTGTACCATTGTAGTGGATTGTGAAAGAATTCTCAGGTCGATTGCATGTTGAATGAACCCGGATTTCTTTCTCGGAAACCAAAAGAGAATGCTCAGCAGCGGCAATGTGGGTTATTGGCTGTAGGGCCCATTTTACTTTTCTCAATGCCCATTCGTGTTCCTCCTCATCCGCACTTAACGTTTCCCGCAGTTCCGTAAGTAGTTCTAGAGGTAAGTATCCAATCACCATTTTGACCCAACCGGGCCACCCCCCCTTATATATCTCCCCGAGTCAGTTTTTTTTTCTTCGTGTATCGGAGTGGTCAGCCCCCCTTCCCAAAGTCAACCAGACGCGATGATCGAGTCTGAGCTGCACGCGCTTTCTTATGACATCGGATGGCTCCTCAAGAACTGTAACACCGAGAGGATCAAGGGCTGCGACGTCCGCGACCAG
>Ga0222719_10003187_pt1 | contig 14652 bp, 11 predicted proteins | sample C33_34DmetaG_FD_165039 | JGI IMG/M metagenome (GOLD analysis project Ga0222719, IMG submission 165039) | Estuarine water microbial communities from San Francisco Bay, California, United States - C33_34D | ecosystem: Environmental > Aquatic > Marine > Unclassified | place: USA: California...
AAGGAGCACTTGCTCGCCAAACTCATCGCCGCGGGCGAGAGCGAGGCCGCGCTATTGGACGAGCTCGCGTCCATCGTCATCGAGGACGTCGACGCGTAGTCGCCGACGTCAAACCAACCGTCGCCGAGTTGTAATCCACGCGCACTTCCCCCCGCACACCGCACCGCGCGCGCGAGCTCGCGCCCACACACCGCGCGCGCGCATTCGATGGGCGCCGCCGCGGCCAAGCTTCGCGATCTCCGCGCCGGCCCGCTCGACGCGTCCGAGTGCGCCGAACTCAAACCAGTCTGGGGCCCATTCGTGGACACCTTCGTCGCCACCTTACACGCCCAAGGCGCCGCCGTCGCGCCCGTCGACGTCGACGAACGAACGCCGCGATCGCCCGCGACGCCGTCGGCGGCGCACGCGTCGACGTCGACGTCGTATCGACGCCCGAGCGTCGAACGATTGGTCGCCATCGGCGACGTGCACGGAGACCTGGCGAAGACGCGCGAAGCGTTTCGCGCGGCGAAACTGACGAACGCGCGCGACGAATGGGTCGGAGGGACGACGACGTGCGTGCAAGTGGGCGATCAGCTCGATCGAGGGAAGGACGAGGTGGCGATATTGCATTTTTTGGAGCGGTTGCGAGGCGAAGCGCGAGCGGCGGGGGGCGAACTCGTGGTGATGAATGGAAATCACGAGACGCTGAACGTGAGCGGGAGGTATAGGTATTCGTTAGCGGAGGGTAACGCTGATTTCACGCGATGGCGGGCGCGACAGGACATTGGGAAGGTTTTGCGAGCGAATTGCGGGTTGGCGGCGGGCGTGTGCGAGTCGCGCGCTGGCGAAGCGGCGAAGACGGATACTCTACCGAGTTTCGTGAAAGAGGGCGAGGGTGATCGCTGGCGCGCGCTCGCTCCGGGAGCACCGTTGGCGCTGAGGTTTTTGGCGCACCAGCCGGTGGTGGTGGCGATCGGGAGCACTTTGTTCGTGCACGGCGGTGTGTTACCAGAGCACGTCAAGTACGGCTTGGATACGCTCAACGAAGAGATCTCGCAGTGGATCAAGCGGGGTAAAATCAAAAGTGCGCCGCCGTTAAGCGTCCAAGGGCGAGATTCGGTGGTTTGGGCGCGCGATTACTCGCACGTGCAAGAACATAAGTGCGATTGCGACTTACTAGAGGAGACGCTTCGGATGATTCCCGGCGTCGAGCGCGTCGTCGTCGGGCACACCATCCAGCATCCGCACGGAATTACCTCCGCGTGCGACGGTAAAGTCATCCGTATCGACGTGGGTATGTCGAAAGGGTGCGTCGACGCCAAACCTGAGGCGTTAGAGATTTTAAAGGACGGCGAGTCCATCGCGAAAATGAAGCTTGGTGACGACGGCGAAACCGTCGAGACGACGACGTTGTGAGCGCATCGCCGCACGCACCGTTGACGCAGTAGTATTTGTAAAAGAATATTCTCTCATCTGATTCATATTCACAAGCTTCGCCGATGCGAATTTCTAATTTTACTGGGACAACGAGAATGCTATGAAAAGAAAGAAGTCGCCTTACGCGTTCATGCAAAGGGTGTTTAGGGTGCACGCAGACTCGGGAAACCCGATCGGGTTGTTCGTAGTGCTCGTACTCGTCGGCACGCACGTGTTGACGAGCGCGCTGCACCCGGTTGACCCCATCTGAACCCACGCCGCCTTCACCCACGGCAAGAGCGCCGGCAAAGTCGTCGGCGCCGTCTTCGAGGCGTCGTTCCCGACGTAACGGAACATACCCAAGTATTTCGGCGGCAAGTGACGGTACGGCGCGTGTCGCATACCGGTCGTGATGAAAATCAACGCCGCGTAAATCCCCGAGAAGAACGTCCAGAGACAAAGGATGTACACCGCGAGCTTGGCGATGTTTTCCTTGCTCATCTCGTACCCCGGTTCCACCGGCGCCTTTTCGACCACAACCTACGTTCCGTCGCGTCGCGTCCATCGTCAGTCGCGCGTTCCGATCGTCGATCGATTTTTCATTCACCGCGCGCGCGTCGTCTCGTCCCCGCGCGTCGTTCGCGCGCGCGTCCGACGCCGTCCGCGTCGCGCCCGCGAGAGGTTTTCGCCGCCGCGTCGATCGCGTCGCGCGCGCGCCGCGCGACGTCGATCGCGCCCGCGGCGCGCGCGCGATCGATGTCGAGCGACGCGTTCGCGCCGTCGCGCGCGTCGCGCGTCGCGCACCTTCTCTTTCTTCGCCGCCATCGTCGCGCGTCGTGTGGCGTCGACCGCGGACCTTTCGCGACGGCGGGGTCGACCGACCGCGGTCCGCGGGGCGATGGCGCGGTTTTAGGGCGGGCCGTACTGTTTGCGCATACGATTGTAATGTGATGCTTTAAAAGAGCGTCTTGGACAGCGTCGCGACGGCGGCGCGGAGGACTTTGGCGTCGCCGCACGCGATGACCTCGCCCTGGAATTCGCCGGACTCTAGAGACGCGCGATCGGCGGTGAAACGCAAGGCGTTGCCCTTCCAGTCGGTTATGTAACCGCCCGCGCCCTTGACGATGGGGACGAGCGCCATGTAGTCGTACGGCTTGAGGTCGGCTTCGACGACGAGGTCGGCGAATCCCATGGCGAGTAAACCGTAGGCGTAGCAGTCGCAACCGTACATTGGAATCTTAACCTTACGCGCGAGGGTTTCGTAACGCGCGGCGTTCATGCCTTCGAACATTAACGGCGTGGTGCTGTACATGTACGCGTCGCCGACGCTCTCGCACGGCTTGACGGATATCGGCTCGCCGTTCATCGTGCTCACGCGTCCACTGACCCCTATCCATCGCTCCTTGAGCACGGGTTGATCTAAAATCCCAAGCACGGGCTCGCCGTCGTGCAAAAGCGCGATTAACGTCCCCCAAAGTGGTTTACCCGTGATGAAACTCTTCGTCCCGTCGATTGGGTCGAAGACCCACGTCCACTCGCTCGACCCGCCCGCGCCGAGTTCGATCCCGTGTTCCTCCCCGAAGATCGCGTGCGTCGGGTACTCTCGCGTCACCATCGCTCGCATCACCGCCTCCGCCTGCTGATCCGCGATCGTCACCGGCGACGAATCCTTTTTATCCTCCACCTCGACGCCGCGCGCGCGAAAGTACTTCGTCGTCGTCCCGCCCGCGGCGTCCGCGAGCGCCTCCGCGAATCGCACGTACGCCTCCGGCACGACGACGCGCGGCACATCGCTCGCATCGCCCATCGCCGCGCGCGCGGTCGCGCGCGCGCGCGTCGCGCGTCGCCTCGAATTCGCGTCGCCTCGAATCCGCGTCGACGCCGACGCGCTCGCCGCGCTCGCCGCGCGCGCGTCCGCGGCGCGCATCGCGCGCGGGACGCGCGACGGAACGCGACGCGCGACGCGAGCGCGCGACGCGAGCGCGCGACGCGAGCGCGCGACGACGTGTGCGGTCGACCGAAGCGGCTCGGTCGACACATTTGGTCGTCACAGAGCGACGCGCCTCCGCGTCACCGCGCGCGCCGCGATGGCGGACACGAACCGAATCATGAAAGAGCTGCGCGAGATCGCGAGCGACGTCGCGTCGCAGGTCAAGGTGACGCAGCACGGGGACAGTTTGGTGCACATGAAGGGCACCATCGCGGGTGCGTGCGCGCGATCGCGGCGCGGCGAAACGCGTCGCGAGAGACTGACGGGCGACGGGCGCGCGCAGGACCGAGCGAGACGGTGTACGAGGGCGGGACGTTTCACATCGACATACAGATCGGGGCGTCGTATCCGTTCGAACCGCCGAAGATGAAGTTTCTCACCAAGGTGTGGCATCCAAACGTGTCGAGCCAGACGGGGGCGATTTGCCTGGACGTGCTGAAGGATCAGTGGTCGCCGGCGTTGACGCTGAAGACGGCGCTGTTGTCGTGTCAGGCGCTGCTGGCGGCGCCGGAACCGGACGATCCGCAGGACGCGCAGGTGGCGCAGATGTACACGGAACGACGAGGGGAGTTCGACGAGACGGCGAGGACGTGGACGAAGAAGTACGCCACGGAGGATCAGAAGGATCCGGTCGTCGGGGAGTTGATGGAGATGGGGTTCAGTGAGGGTGCGGTATTGAAAGCGCTGACGAAGTGCGGTGGGAATAAGGATCGCGCGGTCGAGGAGCTGTTGGGGGGGGCTTGAACGCCGCCGTCGATTCGGTTTGCGCGAACGATGAACGTCGAAACGAACTACAATAGCACAGCACAACGCGCTGCGAGGCGCAATAGCGGATACGTACGATAAATAAATGACACATAATGATCGCATCCAATTTATTCCCAAGTGGCACGTTCTGCTCGTGATTTTGTGCGCGTTCACGTCGTCGTACGCGGCGGCGGAGTCGGAGGCGAGGGCGCGAGCAACCGCGGCGCGAGTTCGCACCGCCGATGTCCGCACGTGCACCGGTCGACCGGTAGACGCGCTCGTCGTCGGGCAAGCCATATGCTTGCGACAGCAAATCGATACCGCTTTGATTCAACCGCTTCCTCTGAGCGACGTGGACGTGGACGTCCAGGTGCTCGTCGGCGACGTCCAACAGCCTCTTCGAGGCGAACCTGTCGTCGACGCAGCGACGGATTCTATCACGTTTACATTCGTGCCGACGCGCGATGCACGAAGCGGACGACTAAGTGTGGAGACTAGTGTGCAGCCGTCGAGCGATCCTCGCGTGAGTGCGGGGTATTACGATGTCATCTGGTACGAATTGAGTGTTGTGTGGCCAACATTTTTCTCGTATCGCGAGGTGGATGTGGCGCCGTCGACTGAGGAAGAGGAAGAGGAAGAGGAAGAGGTCAAGGCGGAGGTGGAATTCAACCCATTCCCCTGCACGTGGTTTCTCGGCGCCGATTATTTGTGCAACTCCACGACGTGGATATCAGGATGACTACTTTAAGATTGTTGAAATGTACAGCTCTACATCTACGATTTTCTACTCGGCTTTTCTTCGTCGCGGAGCTCGCTTCGACTTGGGACCAGACGTCGCGTTTTCTGACGACAGCGTGCTCGAATCTTTTATATTCGCATTCACTGCCTTAGCTTTTCGCAGTGGAAGGGGTAGCAGCGCGTCGGAACCCGTGACTTTTGCGATGAGATCGCGAGACTTCTCAATTCTGTCTCTCGGCGTGCCTTCTCGCTTCCGCGTCGGCGGCGGAAGATCAACCGCAACTCGAGCGCCCCAATCGGTTTTACTTTTCCCACGAGACGTACGTGATGTTGCCTTACCGCGCGAAGTCGACGGTATCGACACCGAGCGCTCCGGTTTCTTCGATCCAGTGAGCATCGCCGAGATACTGTCGAGCAAAAACGAACGCCTCGCCGGTTGCGCGCTCTGCCCAAACCTTCGGCGCTCGCGCGCGTGACACAACATCAACTTGCGCTTCGCACGTGTGATGCCGACGTAAAACAAGCGAACTTCTTCATCTTGGTCGTCTTCACTATCGCCGTTACGCACAAAAGGAATCAACCCTTCCTCGACGCCAGAAATGAATACGCTGTTGAACTCCAAACCTTTACTCGCGTGCATGGTCATAAGTTTGACCGTGTCTCCTCCTTCTTCTTCCTTGCTCTCGGCACTCGTGAGTAACGATATGCCTTCCAAAAACGAACCTAAAGCTTCCAGGCCAACGCGATCCTGGATGGTTTCGTCAATGTCTTGCGGTGGCTCTTTCGCCAAGTTGATGAGCTCCTGCACAAACGCCCAACGCTCGTTGCCATCGTCGGCATCTTGCACGAGGGTGTCGTAACCCGTACATTTGATAATCGCTTCCAGCAGTTCGCCCGGTGTCGAGCTTTTCGCCTTCTCTCGGGTTTCCGCCATGAGCTGTGAAAATTTTAGTACAGCAGATCTCGCGCGCGTCGTCAATCCCATTTCCTCCGCGCTCGGCAGCAGTTCGGTCTGCCCTTCGTCGCCTTTGGTTCTCCAAGCGCCGTTGAACAGGGCGTCGCCGATTGACGGTGGAACGCCATCTGTTTTCGGAAGCGTATCAATCCATGCGTTGAGCTTTTCGATGGTTGAGTTCCCGATGCCTCTCGTTGGCGTGTTGATGATTCGGTTCAGACTCACCGTGTCCGCCGAGTTGGACACCACGCGCAGGTACGCGATCATATCTTTAATCTCCTTACGACCGTAGAACGATGTGTCGCCGATAACTTTGTGCGGTACGCCCGCACGAATAAACGCTTCCTCGAGCACTCGAGCCTGCGAGTTGGTTCGATACAAGACAGCGATTTCTGAATACCGTAAATCCGGGTCCTCCTTGACTGACTTGCGCGCCTCTAAAGCTATGAATTCGGCCTCTTCGCGATCGTCATTTGCCTCGACGATCGCGACGTCACGTCCACCCGGGGTGTTCGCGACGAGGTCCAATGGCGACGGGAAAGCGCTTTCCTTGATGACTGCCTGCGCCGCCTCGACGATGGTCGCCGTACTTCTGTAATTCGTCGTCAGCATGTGCGTCTGGACATCCTTGAAGTCTTCATCGAACTGCGTGCGAATGTTTGCGACCTCGGCGCCGCGCCAACCATAAATAGCCTGATCGGCGTCGCCCACGACGAACACTGAACCTTGCGGCTGAGATAATTTTCTAATCAACTCGTACTGCGTCGTCGAAGTGTCTTGAAACTCGTCAACGAGTACCTGGCTCCATCGATGCTCATAATACGACCGTACGTCCGGGCACATCTCCAACATCGCCACTGTCGCCGAAAGCAAGTCATCAAAGTCAAATGCGTTCGCTTGCCGCAAACCGAGCTCGTACTCGTCGTAACACTCCACGAAGCGCTCGTGCGACATCGGCGGTATGGGCTTGTGCGCGTCCAAAAGTGCCCGCAACATGTGTGACCCATTCAACCCGACCGAGTGTTTCACGCACGACTTCGACGTACTAATCCAGTTTCTCATCGGTCCCGGCTGCGCCGTCTTCTTCGTCTCCCCAAACTTGTTCACCAACACGCCCTGCACGATTTGCTTGCTGTCGTCGGCGTCGTAAATCGTAAACTCTCCCGTTCGTCCTATGCCCGGAATTCGATCGCCGTGTCGTCGCAGCATCCTCGCCGCGACGGAATGAAACGTCCCTGCCGTGATCTCTCGCGCCGCGGCGTCGCCAATCTTATCCCTCAATCTTTCTCGCAGTTCGCGCGCCGCCTTATTCGTAAACGTGATGCACAAAATCTCCCTCGGCGGCGTCTTCAGCTCGTGAATCAGGTGCGCGACGCGTCCGATGAGCACGTGCGTCTTCCCGGACCCCGGACCCGCGAGCACGCGCGTCGCGCCCACGGGCGCGAGCACCGCGGCGCGCTGGTCGTCGTTCAAACCGCGCACGTGCGGCGGTTCGAGCGCATCAACCGTCGCTTCAGCGCCCCACGGCGCGGCGGTGTACGTCCTCGCGCGCGCGCGCGCCTCGGGATCGACCGCTCGCGTCACGCGCGACATTCCCGCCGCGCGCCGCGCGCACGCGCGCGCGCACGCGCGCGCGCGCGTCCCGAGAGACGCGCTCGATGGCACCATCGCGTGCGGCGTCGGCGCGCTCGCGCGCATCTACCACCGTCGACGACGCGACGCTCGACGATCTCGCGCGCGCGACGATCGGCGATCTCGATCGCTGTGCGTCCACGCGCGCGCGACACGTCGGCGTCGGCGTCGACGCGCTGTGCGGCGGCGAGTGCGCGCGTCACGATGACGAGGACCAACACCCAAGATTTCGAGCGACACTCTGCCGCGCGTCCGACGCGTCCACGCGCGATCGCACGGCCTCGACGCGAATCGCGGCGGACGAAACGATCTAGATCTCGCGTTTTCGACCGCTTGATCGACGTGTGCGCGCGCTGCGTTGAGCGCGAGACGCGATCTTGATCGCGATTGTGAATCGTGTCGGAGGCACCGGAACGCGGAAAATGGCGGTGATGCGCGCGAGAGCGAGCGCGAGAGCGAGCGCGATTGCGTTAACGATCGTCGCGTTCGTGGGCGTCGCGGCGACGGCGCGAGCGGAGATGTTTAACCCGTTTCAGAGGCCAAAGACCAAGGGCAAGGTGAGCGAACACGAAATCATCGCCGAAGCGCCGACTGATGATCACGTGTTGAAGCTCGATGCGAGCATCTTCGACAACGAGTTGAAAAAGTCGAAATATAACTTCGTGATGTTTTACGCGCCGTGGGATGGGCACTCAAAGGCGTTCATGCCGCGGTGGATGTCTTACGCGCAGTCGCATAAAATGGCGGGCACGGAGATGACGTTTTCGCTCGTGGACGCGACCAAGGAACGCGATTTGGATAAGCGATTCGAAATCGAGGAATACCCGACGCTCATATTGTTCCGTGATGGTGTGCCGAAGAGGTACGTGGGCGATCGATCGCCGCAACACTTGGATAAGTTTGTTCGAAGAAACTTGCTCAAGCCGGCGCGTTGGCTGGAAGGCACGGACGACGTCGAAGTTTTCTTGATGGGTCGCGACGTCACCGTTATCGGGTTCTTCGATAACAAGGATGATTTGGACGTGTACCACCACGCCGCGGCTGAGTTTGATCTCGACTTTGGCGAGACGAAGAGCAAAATCGCCACTGAAGACTGGAAAGCGCCGTTCCCGACCATCAAGATGTGGCGCGACTTTGACAAAGAACCCGTTAGGTACCCCGGCGACGTGCGCGATTTGGATGCTATCAAGTCCTGGATCGCCACTGAAATGGTCCCACCGATCGTGAAGTTCGAAAACAAGAAGCAACTCGAGCGCCTTTTCATGGGTCCGATCGCTGCGAACATCTTCGTATTCTTGCCCGAAGACGCGACCGAAGCCGAGAAGATGTCGAAATCTTTAGAAAGTGCGGCCAGACAACTTCGTGGTAAGGTGCACATCATCACCGTCGATGCCAAAGAAACTGTCATGCATGACTACTTCTCTCTCCGCGAGAGCGACGGGCCGACGATTCGCCTTCTCTCGCATGACTTGAAGTATCAATACAAGGGCTCGTTGGAGGCCGCCGAGATCTCAAACGATGTCGTGCACTTTTTCAAGGAATTCGAGGCGAAAAAGCTCGTGCCGTTGCTCAAGTCGCAAGAACCGCTCCCCAAGGACGGTGACGTTCTGCAAGTTGTCGGTAAGACGTTCCAGTCGTTGCTCATGGATAACGACAAGCACGTCTTTGTTTGGTTCTACGCGCCGTGGTGCCGCACGTGCAAGGCGATGAAGCCGGTGTGGGATAAGCTCGCCACGCTTTACAAGGATGAGAAAGACATCATCATCGCCAAGATGGATGCGACGAAGAACGAGGCGAAGGATTTGCACGTTCGACACTATCCGACCGTGTACTACTATCATTCCGGTGATAAGCCCAGACACGAGGAATACGACGGACACATGGAAACGGATGCGTTCACCGATTTCCTCACCGAACGCACGGGCAAGAGTCCGCACAAGAGACGTCGCCGAACGCCGCACATGGAGCTTTAACAATTGTGTAATGTCATCCGCGCTGTATCTATTACAACTATGCGAACGCTAAGAAATACTGCGCTACGCCCGTCAAAGCGCCTAATACCCCGCCCACGACGATGAGTTTGATTTCGTCTTGCTCGAAAACCGGATGCAAAACGCGCTCGAAATCCTTTCCAGGAAGCTTTTGCATTCGCTCGCGCACCGTATCCTCGATGCCGAGCGCTTCGTTTTGATAATCGTATGTCACGGGCACGCAATCGGGAATCGAAGCAAAAATCATGTCTACGATGGTGCACTTGATTTCGTCATACTTTTCCGCGCCGATGATGAGCTTTGCCGTCGTCACCGAGCCGATGGCTTTATCAAAAAAGTTTTCGGCGTTTCGTCGCACGAGGGCTTCAAACTTTTCCTTGTACGTTCCGTTCATCATCTCTTCCCACAAGTTCTCGGCGTTGCAAAAGTGAAGTTGATTCAAGCGCGCAAACTCTTCGCTCACTTCGTTTTGGCGCCTCAAAAACACGCCGTGCAACGTGACGCCGCACACGCGCTTTGGCTCGATTGGCTGGAAAATCACCTTCAACGCGACGAAATTCGTGAGGTAGCCCACGGCGAATCCGAAAAATGGAAGCAACCACACTCCCTGCTCCGGAGCGTGCTTGTCGACAAAGTAAAACACCACCATCTGCACCAAACCAAACGCAAAACCAAAGTAAATCCCGCTCCGCTCGATGAATACGAACTCCTTCGCGCCGACTTCTCGAAACATGTTGACCACCTTGTCCTTATTATTCACCGCCAGCGTCACCACCATCGTCTTCAAATCCAGCACGTCGTACACATTTTCCATCAAATCCGCGATTATGTCTTCCAACAACCCACTCGATTGCGCCATGGCCTCCGCGACCATCTCCTCCCGCACCACTCTCGGCAATCCTTGCCAAAACGTCGGCGCCTCCCGCGCGAGCACCGTCTCAAATATATCCTCCGTCACGCACCGCATCTCGGGATCCATGATGCTCGCGAACGTTTTCGGCTCCAACCTCGTGAAAATTTCCTTGATATCGATCAATTTCTTCGTCATGAGATCGACCAATATCTCCGCCATCTCTCCCGCCTTGCTCGGGATGATCCCTTGCCATCCGCCGAGCGCGCCGAACGGCTGCCCTTTCACTTGCGCAAACCTCAAGAACCCCGGGAAGAACTCGAGCGGATAGAACGTCATCTTCAGCGCGACGACGTTCGTCCCCCAGCCCACGGCGGCGGCGATGAACGGGATGAGCGCGTATCGCCAGAGCGGCGTGGTCGAGTCAGCGGCGAGCAGTCGTCGTCGGAGACGCGTCGCGCCGTCGTCGTCGTCGGTCCAGCGCGCGAGCGCGAGCGTCGCGGCGACGTACGTCGTCGCCGCGAGCGTCACCGCGCGCGGGAATCGCCGGCGCATCGCGTCGAGCGCGCGACGCGGCGGCGAAGTGGCGTCGTCGGCACAGGGAGACGCGCGGTCGCGGTCGCGTCCGTCATGGCGTCGCGCGCGTCGATCGCGTCGCGCGCGACGCCGGTTCCGCGCGCGCGCATCGCGCGGACGCGCGGACGCGCGGGCGCGCGCGGAGGCGACGCGACGCGCGCGACGCGACGCGACGACGACGACGACGCGCGTCCGCCTCAACCGTCGACGCCATCGACGACGCGACGACGCGCGCTGGCGCTGGCGCTCGCGTCCGCGACGACGCCCGCGATGGACGCGCGCGCGGCGAACGTGCCGACGCCCGCGATCGCGTCGAGCGGCGCGCTCGGCGCGCTGGAGTCGCAATTCATCGACGTCTTCGGACGCGCCGAACGCGCGGCGGTGAACGTCGTCGACCTCACGGTGCTGAATCAGAGTGGGAATCAGAGCGCGTTCGCGGGAGCGATCGTGGCCGAAGGGAACGGCACGGGAGTGGTGTGGGACGACGAAGGACACGTGGTGACGAATTATCACGTGCTGGGAGGCGTGCTCGCGAGCGCGCCGAAGGGGCGGAAGCTCGGCGAGGTGGCCAAGGTGACGATACAGACGAATGAGGGGAGTCGGACGTTCGCGGCGACGCTCGTGGGGGCGTCGAAGGAGAAAGATTTGGTGGTGATTAAGGTGGACGCGCCGAAGGAGTTGCTGAAGCCGGCGGTGGTGTCGTCGTCGTCGGAGGGCGTGCGCGTCGGGCAGGCGGTGTTCGCCATCGGTAACCCGTTCGGGTTCGATCACACGCTCACCACGGGCGTCGTGAGCGGGCTCAATCGAAGCATTCAGTCGCAGGTCGGGAGCTTGATCACCGGGGCGATCCAAACCGACGCGGCGATCAATCCTGGGAACAGTGGCGGACCGCTTTTGGATTCGCGCGGACAACTCATCGGCATCAACACCGCCATTTTCACCCCCACGGGGACGTCCGCGGGCGTCGGATTCGCGATTCCGATCGACACCGTCAATGCCGTCGTGCCGCAGCTCATCGCGAACGGCGAGGTGGTGTTCCCATCGTTGAACATTAAATTCGCCAACGCGAGCGTTGAACGCGATTTGCAAGTCCCCGTCGGTGGCGGCGCGCTCATTCAATCCTTCATAGGCGACTCCGCGGCGTCAAAAGCGGGTTTTCTCGCCACTCGTCGAGGTATCGCCGGTATCGCACCCGGAGACGTCATCATCGCCGTCGACGGCGCGCCCTGCGGCGTCGCCGCCGACGTCGTCAGAGCCATCGAGCGCAAGCGAGTCGGCGACGACGTTCAAGTCACCGCCCTTCGCCGCGCCGCCGTGGGCGACGCCAAGCCCGAAAAGGTCACGCACACCATTCGCTTAGCCGCGGCGAACGCGTAGTCGCCCGTTCATCGTGTAACGCACAATCCTTCGCGCGTCGTCCCGCGTCGGCTCGTCGCCAGCCGCGCCGCGCGTGTCGCCGCACATCGGCGCACTCGATCCGCGCAGACATGGGCGGCCGCCGCGCGCACCACGAAAACGGCGATCACCCCATGTGTTCGTTCGCGGCGTGCGTGCCGCCCAAGGAGTGGAGCGCCGAGCGCGTGAGGTGCGTCGCGACGCGCGCGATCGTCGCGAGATAACGACCTCGAGATATCGCTTGAGTTTCGTTCGAAACGCGCTCGCGCGACGCGCGCGCGCGACGCGGGCGGGCGACGAGGGATGCGACCGAAGCGAACGCGCGAACGCGACTGACGAACGACGCGCGCGCGACGCACGAACGCAGGACGTGCGTGGATGAGTGCTTTGAAAAATTGCCGAAGACGTACTACAAGGTGGAACGACGCGAGTGCGGCGGATTGGCGCGGTCAATGACGCACAAGGTGAAGTTTGCGAGCGGTAACTCGTATGAGCTGGCGCTGGTGAGCGATACGCTCGGGGCGGAGGAGGTTGGGAAGAAGTTTGAGGCGATTCGCGAGGAGCACGCGGACCTGCGCGAACGGTCGCTGGCGTTGAAGGCGTATTTGAAAGAGTTGAGCGGCAAGCATAAATTTTCGTTCGTCGTGATCGACGATACGACGAAACGTGTTTTTGCCGCGGCGACGCAGTTCAGCGCGCCGTTGTCGTTCGGCCATTCGAAGGATGGGATGCTCGTTTTGTTTTGCGGCGCGGGGGGGAAGTCGGTGGCGACGCACTGGCCGCTCAACGAGCAAGAGGTGACCCAATGCGCGCAGCACGGCGAGGCGGCGCGACGTCGAAGCATTGATGTGAGAGATCGTCCACCCGCGAACGCGGCCGGCGGCAGTAGGCGAAGCGTGGACGGCGGTAGGCGAAGCGTGGACGGCGGCAGGCGAAGCGTGGACGGCGGTCGCCGCAGCATCGACGAAAAAGCAGTCTTCACGTCTGAAGTCGGCTGGGTCGATCCGGGCGCCACCGTGCCCGTGGATTTCACTCACAACAGGATCGTGCTCACGCATCTCCCAGTCGGGCGCTTCGTGTACGGGCACGGGTACCTACAGCCGTACGAGTTCACCTCGTTTTGGAGCAGCGCCCAGAGCAACCGCGCCGGCGTGCCCGAGCGGGCGTTCCACAGCGGCAATGACTGGTCAAAGGAGTCGCCCAACAGCAGCCGAAGAAGTAGTTTCGACGTCAACAGCGCCGACGGCGCGCCTCGACGTTCCAGCATCGACGAACGTCATCGCAAATGGGAAAGCACCAATTCAAAGTGCGACACCGAGGCGAGTTGGAAAAAACCCGCCGCAGAAGCGAAGCGCCCGCTCCCACCGCGTTCGCCGATAAAAAGCCAAGAACCCATCGTGTCTTCGCTCGAGAAATTATCCGTCAAGGACGGCGAGAAGAAAAAGAGCTCGCTCGGGTCAAAAATCCGTCGAAACCTGTCTCTCGAAAATCTCAAAAAAGCCTTCGGCGTCGCGGGCAAGAAATCCGAAGACGCGTGACGCGAACGACCAGATATTCCGCCCCGCGCTCGCCTCGCGCCATTGTATTCTTAAGCGCCACCCCATCCGCCTCGCCACTCGCCTCGCCGCTCACATTCCAGCATCGTCGCGTCGTGATACGCGAGGGTGTTAACCACCTCAATCAATCTAGTCATCCCGCGCGACCGCACACGCGCGCGTTTCGTCCGCGTCGAGCCGTGCGCATCGCGTGCGACACCGATCGACGCGTTTCGTCGAGCGGCGTCGCCGGACGCGTCATGGGCGCCGAACCGACGGCGCGATCGGTCGTCACGACCGCGAGCGGTCGGTTGACGACGGTGAAAACGACGACGACGACGACGACGCGCGTGAAAACGGCGCAGGGCGATGGCGAGAGCCCGTCGAGCGTGGCGTCGCCGTCGTCGTTCGGACTCGACTACCTGTTCGGTGTTTTTCGCGGAGGCTCGACGGCGAGCGAGGACGCGACGGACGCGCCGGACGCGGACGCCGAGCCGAGGGACGACGACGCGAAGGCGGATGGCGTTCACGCGAAGGTCGGCACGGTGGTGCGAAGGTTTCAGGATGTTTACGATCAAGCGGAGGTGCGGATGAGCGCGGCGCAGATGGTGTTTGAACGCGCGGCGACGGAGGCGACGACGGCGCAAGAACGCGCGGCGGCGGCGAAGAAGAGCGGACTGCCCGGAGCAGCGCAAGTCGCGGATGCAGTGCTGAAGCAAGCGAATATGAAACTGGAGCGCGCGTCTGTTGACTTTCAAGAGGCGGAGAAGGAGCTCAAGAGAGCAGCGGCGGCGAAGCGCGACGCGGAGGTGGAGCTAGCGGCGAGCGACAAGACGCGGCGAGCG
>Ga0222719_10003189_pt1 | contig 14651 bp, 22 predicted proteins | sample C33_34DmetaG_FD_165039 | JGI IMG/M metagenome (GOLD analysis project Ga0222719, IMG submission 165039) | Estuarine water microbial communities from San Francisco Bay, California, United States - C33_34D | ecosystem: Environmental > Aquatic > Marine > Unclassified | place: USA: California...
TCCGCGTGTACGTGTTGTTCTGTGGCCCATTGTAACCAGTCCTCGAAGTCCACCCTCAGTTCAACGTGTACGAATCTGTTGGCAAGTGGAGCCGGCATCCTGTAAGTGACACCCTTGTCCGAATCTCTGTTACCCGCCGCCACGATCGAAACACCCTCTGGTAGGTGGTACTGTCCAACCCTTCTGTTAAGGATCAACTGGTACGCCGCCGCCTGTACAGCCGGTGCCGCCGAGTTCAACTCGTCTAGGAACACTATGGCGTTTGACTTGGGATCAGTCGGCAGTTCCGCCGGACTGGCCCATACCATGTTGTTCTCTTTTGCGTTGTAGTACGGAATACCCTTGATGTCTGTTGGCTCCCACAGTGGAAGTCTGATGTCGATCACTTCTCTGCCTTCTGCGTCCGCGATCTGTTTGACGATGTCTGACTTGCCGATACCTGGTGCTCCCCACATCATTATGGGTCTCTGTAATTTGATGCAATGTGTTAGTGCTGATTTCGCCTCGTTGGGTGAAACCGTTCTGTTTTGACTGCCTACCGCCGCCTCTTTGTTTTTGTTAGCTCTTGCCATTTAGTACACTCCTGTTTAAATGTTGTATAGTATCATTATAGCATGACAACTGTGTACGTCAACCAGGTAATCGTGGCTAAAAAGCCGCGGTTTTATTGATCTTTTTGTTCGTCCATCTTGCTCATCGCACGTGCGAGTCCGTATTTGGTGATGTCTCCAGCGAAAAGCATCAACTGTAGTGCCATCTTCTCCATGGTGACCAGTATCTTTTTCTTGTCCACGTAGTAGGGACAGTCAACGAATTCGTCCAACCAGAGGTAGGTCTGGGGTGTGAATATGACCTTGGCAGGAAATTTGATGTCATAGGTCTTGATGTCCAATTTTTCAATCATCTCCATACCGGGTTTGGTCAATCGCAGTGATCTTGCCTGGTAGCTCTCACGTACATTCTGCCACCATGTGTAATAATTGGTCTTGATGCTCTCGTCGTGCGTTGGTTGTTCCAGCAGTTCGAGGAAGGTCCGGGTGTATGCAGTCTTGCGATCCATACAGTTAATTACCTAGAGAATTTGTTGCCGGTCTTTAAAAGGTAAACACCAAATTTGTCTGTGTTGTGTTGTGCGTTCAGTTTCTTGGCCAGGTTCTCCGCGTGTCCTGGGTTGGAGAATGACACCTTTTTGTATTTTGGACCAGGATAGTTGGCAACCAAACTTGAACTTTTCAAGTTGATGGGTTTGCCATCATAGAACACCGCCCAGATGCCCTCCGCCGCCAGGACTTCGTCCATTTTGAAGGTACTTTTATTGCTGTGTTGCAACAGCACTGTTGGCTTAGGTCTGCTCATAATTGTAAAACTATACAACTATATTTACCAAAAAAATTGTGGTGCGTAGATGCTTTTAGATTGCTCTTAGAGATTCAATGAATTCATGTGACAATCGTAGATCGTTTTGGCGTGTTTGGGATCCGCAATTTTGAAATGATTGTTTAGGTCATCCAAGAATTTTGACTTATCAAATATATTTTTTATATCAAACCTGTTAGGAAAAACAAATGCTTCTTGCCATAGTTTGAGTGACTTGATGTAATCCTGTATAAAGTCATCTGAATTCTTAATTAACTTTTTTGTTTCGTCGATCACTTTAGGTCTATGTAATTTTTCAAATCTTTTAGCAAAATAATACAACATGGCTAAATCACTACACACCAATTGTATGGTTTCTGATTTGTAGTGCTGACTGAAATCGGTATCGTGGGTAAGAAAATAGACAGGACGTTTGATACTGTCAAAGCAACTATAGTACCTGTGTTTTTGGTCATTGTTGAAAAGGAAAAACTTCTTCAGATATGTGCGAGTGTATTTGATATTTTGACCGGCACACGTGCTATGACCATACTCTTTTTGCCAGAGAGTTGTTTTAAGTAGGCATGATGGATCTAACATTCCTAATATTAAATCGCCAAACATACCGCCTCGGAAGAGAATCGGTTTAATCATTTAATATTCTTTGTTTTAGATTTATACTCGAATACAAACTTTATATTTCCGTTAGTGGTATCTGGATTTTCCATAATGTCGTAGTTTCCGGCACCGTCCTTGGTCTTTTCTGCAAATTTAATGTCATGCCATAATAAATTTAGATGATAAGTTTTTTCAATATGTAATGCAAAGTCATAGAAGTAATTGTAATGGTCATGTTTTAATCTATTCCATCCTACAATCTGTGTGTCTCGAAAACTGTAAAAAAATAAACAACCAGTTTTCATTGCTTTTACATAAGAGCCTATGTGTTTTTCTACCACACTCAGTTCACACCATATGTCTCCTCTGTTGTTTACAACCACAAAGTTATCAAATATACGTCCGTTGTGCTTTGATATCTCTGACCTATCATTTATTATTTGTGCTTTTGGATAAAATTTTTTAACAATAGGCCACTGCTCTATGACAACTAGATCTGATATGAAATCTTCCAAATAATAACCTGCACTGCCAAATATACAGGTTTTGCCTTTTTGTAGGTTATCAAGCACAAATTTATCATGTGTATCAATGGTTGCTTCGTTTCGTTTCCTGTTGTACAGCCAGAGCTGGTGTTTGAGTCTCCCCATCCTGTATCTTATATAATGATGTTGGTCGTTTTCTAGCATGGGAAAATCTGAAAAATTTTCTATTAGTTTCTTCATTTTTTTTCTATGTAAAAATGCCTGTCAGGCAAACTCCAAGTAAAATTTTCACCATAATCTAGATAGTTTTTGCTTAGATCTATCACAGTACAGTCTTTGAGTGACTGTTGTAACCATGATGTTATGGCTTTTTGAAATTCATCAGGAAGAGCTAGATCAATTTTTTGATTGTCTATATTCAAATAGTGCCTATTGAGACAAAGATACAATTTATTACATTTTTCTAACCATTTATATATTTGCTCAATTATACCAATGCAGGGAAAACGTGAATATCCTTGTGCTGTCACTAATATGAGATCGGCCTCTTCGACTGTATTTGTGAATGTATTAGTTGGCAGATCTAGGTCAAGCCGTACTTCATCTATGTGATACACTTTTTTAATATTGTTAAGGGTGATAAAATCCTCTACTTGCTGTATTCTCCTGAGTTTGAACTTATTGCCGTAAAACCTGTCTTGTATTCTTTTAAAATTTTTTGCCCATTTGTACAATGCAAACGGCTCTACGACCTTGATCAATTTCTTAGTAGAATTCATGTTCGTCTAACAATTTTTTCCAATCATATTTTACACCCTTTGTGATGTACCATATTCCAAGGATCCCCCAAAACACAGAAACTAGCACACTTCCTTCCTGTAAGAGTACATAGAGGCACAACAGCCACATAGTAGGCACTAGTAAAGACTGTATAAGTTTTTGTTTTTTTGTCATTCTCCCTTGAACTTTCCACCGTCCATCTCGATGTCTACGGTCTGTGCTTCTTTGGCGGTCTTGAGTGCCTCTATGATCTCTTCCTGTATGGTGACCATGCGTGTCATGACCTGTGTGAGGCTATCTGCCAGTTGGTCTGCCTCTTTGGCCGGTATGATGATCTGTCTCTCGCCCTTCTGTCGCAGTGTTCTTATCCTGCCTATCAGATCCTCGATGGGTCTAGTTTGTATCTTGGAATTCTTTGACTGCATTGTTTAAAACCTGTTGCATCTCTAGTTTGGTCTTGATTGGTCCCTTGTACTGGTACCTTGTCAGGGTGATCATCTTGGGACAGTATGCCTTACGCCATCCCTTCTCGAAACAGATTATGTAGTAGCCCGCACAGAATTGACTCTTGCTCTTGGGGGTCTTTGTGTACACCGGCAATTGATTCTTGACGTCAAACATGGGATTGTACGGATGTTGTCCACAAGGAAATCCATGCACGTCGAAGTTGTCGGTCTGCACTTCCTCTTCGGGTTTCTTGATGTTTGCTTCATCAAAAATGCCAAAACCAAATTTTGTGAACAGGCTCTCCTGCGTGTGGAACACTTGCCTCTCGTTGTTGTCCTGTTTGCTGAGGAAGATCCAACCGTTGTCCGCTTGTTTCTGTAGGGTACCCAGTTTCTGGCCGTTTTGCTCGACTATCCAAAATTTATCTTTGACTAGGGTCTTTGCTCTCACCGTCATGATTCTAACCTCGCATTAAAAGGCTCAACGTACAGTTGTGCCTGCTCACTGATCCTATTTAAATCGTACTTGCCACAGAACCTCATGAATCTGATTCCGACCTGGTCTATGCTCTTGTTCTCTGCCATGGCCTGTGCAATCGTTTGATCCAGTTCTTCCACTATGGCCTCTGGCTGTGCGTGTAGGTCCACTAGTGCCCTGTTCCTCTCGTAGTCCTCCATGACCCGGTGTTCATTGCCCTCATGATCGACCCATTTGCTCAACATCAGGTTGTTCCATGTGTAGCCTTTCTCTTTACGATCAGCGAATGCTTCTTGTAATCCTATCTTGTTCTTGGTGCCCTTTGTACGCACACCTGGGTACGCTGAGAATATGTTATCACTTGGATCACCCCTCATTGATTTCTCAAATATGAGCCACTCCGTGTCTGGGGCAGGCTTGGGTGCTTTCAATTTCTTGTCTATAACGGGCTTGCCGTTTGAATCAAACCAACCCTCGTGTGTCATGGTTGTTTCGTTGACACCATTGTACTGCTTGACCTTGGGTGTTATTAGTTGATTTAGATCCTTGTCCGTGCTTATGATCACGTGTTCCTGGTCAGGATGCTTGTCTATCCAACGTGCTATGAGATCATCTGCTTCAGTCCTGCTATTTCTCAAAACTGTGCAATTGGTTTTGGTCTTTATGAAATCAACGAAGTCATCATACACTTCCCAGAACACTTCATTTTCTTCCTTCTCTTTCTCGGTCATGGCCGCCGCCATCTCCTTACGATTTCGTTTGTATGGTGCGTACATGTCTTTCCTGAATGATCTACCCTCTAGGCAGAACACGACGTGTGTGCCACCGAAGTCTTGCCATGCCTTCTTGACTGAATTCATCATGATGTGTATGGCCATGCCCACTTTCTCAGAAGTGTCTCCCCTGATCACGTGTCTTGCCCTAAAGAATGTGTTTGCGGTGTCTACTAGGATGTGTGCCATTACGACACCTCGGTCTTGCCGTCATCTCTCCTGTTGATCTGTACGTATCCAGAACCAGTGACGTCGATGCCCTGCTCATTGCCTATGGTCCTACAAAGCGTTTGGAACCACCTGTCAACGATCTCCTCTTCACTTGCACCTTCGTATCCAGATTGTTTCAACATGTTTACAAACTCGTCATTCCAATCCAGTTCGAAGAAACCGTTCCTAGGATTCTCAGGATTCACATTCAAGTTGAGAACTTTGACAACAGGCTCTTCACTCTTCTTCTTGCCTTTTTTGTCCTTGAGGTTCTTCTTCTTGATAGTTGTTTTTGCTGTTTTTTTAACTTTCATATATCTAATTATACACTATTTTCATGATTCTGCCAACTTCTTTCTTAGGACAAAATACTTACGTTGGTTTGTGTCATCACGTATGTCCAGCACCTGTAAATTGAATATTTCTGCCAGTTCTATGATGAATGGCACGTTCCAAGAGAAGAACTCGATCCAACGGGCCTCGGGTCTATCGTGTTGTATTCCTGGGTTGACCCTGAAGAACATGGTTCCACCGTCCGCCAACAAGGCCACACACCTGCCCACTTCCGCGATTATCTTTTCCCTGTCTCCAAAGTTCACTGATCCCAGGCACAGTATCACATCAAACAGTTGATCCGTCCTGTATTCCATTGTGCTGACCTCGAGGTCAGCCCGATCATTGTAGGGATCTATGCCTGTGAGGTTGTTGATCTTGCCCTTGAACTCGTTGTAGCCACAGCCCACGTCTAAGACAGCACGTGGTTTCAGACTGTTGACCTCATCCACCAATGCCAGTCCAGAGTACTTCCATTTCTTCATGTCGTTCTGCCAGTACTTTGAGAAGTATCTGTGGAGGCAGGCATCGTTTATTCTAATAGCGTATTCTTCCAGTGTGTCACACTCTTTGACACTGACTCCGAAGGTGCTTTCTATATATTGTTTTGTCACACCAGTAATCACGCCTTGTGTGTCTAGATACAGTTGTAATAATATTTTTTTATTCATTTTTAGGTTTCATCATTGTGTGACAGAGTCGCGAAATGCCCAAACTGTCGTTAGGACAAAGTAATTGGAAAATATTTTTTGTGTTTGCTGGCAAAGTTTCTGCTTTAGTGGTAAGATTTAAATTGTGTTTATAGATTAGAAAATGCAGAAGCACTGCTTCCTTAAGCACGTTCATTTGATATTTTTTTAGGTCCATGTCTTGGTTGTTAACAATTTTGTACACGATTTCTTCTAGATCATCACAAAAGTCAACATAGTGATCCAAATTTGTTCTCCACTGCTCTTGGACAGAAATCCATTCTTTGAGTTTAGATTGGTTCAAATCTAATCCTAAAAACTTAAAAATCTTTTTGATTTCTTCAGTGGGATTGGATATGAAATTACCTATAGCATATTCATACACATTGTTTTTTTTTGTAGTTTTACTTTCCCACAATTTCCAATGTTCGTATGGTCTGACACGGAACGCGACGGCTTCTCTTAGGTCATGCCATGAATTCATTTTGTCGGCGAATACGTCCTTGCCGTCGAGGAACGATGGCCAATAACCGAGACAGTGTTGCTTGACCTTGTTCATGTTTTTCTGCCAATGAGGATACTCGTAATGTGATCTCAGGAATCCTATGAGTCCTTGAAATTTCTCACAGCCAATGTTTATGACTTTAATGTCGAGTTCGGCCATCCTGTTGTGGAATTTTTCAACCTCCATTGCATAATCAACGAGAGTGCCGTCTCCCGAAGGGAAAAATCTAAAATGATTAAGCGAGTTATTTGCTTTCAGCTCTTCCATAGTTTTTTTAATGTCTGTGCCATGGGGCAAAGAATTTGGCTTCATCAGGTGTGCGGTGCCACCAACCAGAGGATTATCCGGTAGAATAAACATTCTATTTTTTTTAAAATTATAATATTTTTTTTGATCATTTACGAAATATATTGACCAGATCAAAAATGTAGATGCTAGATTAAAATGGTCACACGTGACTGTAAATAATTTACTTGGCATTTTATAATTATATATTAAACTTTGTTGACAATCAAATCTTTTTTTTTATTGGATTGGCCAGTATCTCCCTGGTCCTGTCGGTCATCACTCCTGTCACTACCAACATGGGCCTAGGCTTATTGCTGGCGTTGGCCGTCGCGTGTGGAATGTTCTGCCAGTCGAACTTGTGGATGTCCCCCGTACGCCATCTGTCGAACTGCTCGTTGCCATATATGATGAACTGCCCAGGCTCCCAGTCCTGTAGCATGACCATGATCCTCACCACGTTGTTGGGGTCAGCGTCTAGGTCGTACAGTTTGTCTATGTGCATGTTCAACACCTCGCCCGTGAACTGTATGTGCAGTTTGGATTTCACTGGTTCCAGTGCGAAGTGATCCGTCATCTTCTGTAGAGTAGGACATTTTGTGAAGTCCTTGAGGCCTCGGTAAATTGTCATCTTGGGATCGGCACCCGCGTTTTTGAGATCATTCTCCTCGGCCTCGACGTTGATATTGGTGTTCTCCCTGCCCGTGCCCTCTCTACGATTGGCCCAGTTGAGGGGTTTGGCGTCGTCGATAACCGACTGTATCTCGGTCTGCCAACCACCTGTGAACCTGCCCAAGTGTTGGACGCAGTCTGTGTCTCTGTGCCACTTGTTGAAGTGGTAGTCGCTCCTCGCTTTTGACTCTTCCCAATTACTTGTAGACATATACCCGGATATCCTTGTTCGCGTAGTTGTGTGTATGTATGCTGTCTCTGGGTCCGGGTTCTTTTATTCCCAGCACCCGGCACAGATCGAAGTTATCTACAGGACAGGTTATCCTGTCTAGGTTTTGCTGTATGAACTGTGTGATGTCTGTGTTTTCATTCTGTATGTGTGTCCACATCTTGTCCAAGTTCTCGAAGTGTTGGTAGTTGGGATATGTGATCGTGAATTCCCCACACAGTTTCCACCAGTCATAACATTCTATGTTGCTCCTGCGCACCATCACTATAGGGTGTCCGGAATCTTTTAGATCGTCGAGGGTGTGTGCGAACGTATGTGATTTAATAATGCGTTTGCCTTTACCAGAAAAAGGTCCATCCCAGTCAGTATTCTCAAACTCCATTCCCGGATCCCAGTATGCTCCAACATGCATGAGGTGTTTGCGTCCAGGGGTGTCGGCATCGTGCCAGTATGTCCTCTCTTCAGAATAGTCTGTGTGGTCAATGTCCGCACTCCAGTAGATATTCTTGACCACACTACTCCACTTTGATCCCGGCGCCCCTGTGAACAGTATGTACATCACTTGGTCAGCTCCTCCTTGTAGATGGCATTGTAACCCAACTGGTTCTTCCCAAAATCAGCGAGTGTTTTCAACGCACCTGGAGTGATGAATGACTTCAGCGTCCTCACCGCGGCGTCACCCTCAGCACCCGTCCTCCACTCGTACCGGCCGACCTTCTTCTCGATGGCGGCCACAGACTCTGGATCATTAATCATCCTGTCAAGTGCGGCCACAAGTTTGGCCCGGTTGGGATTGCCCTTGTTGACCCAGAACGCTTTCTGTAGTGCGTCCCTCCAACTCTTGACCAGTTTGTATGCGTCATAGAAGTCACCGCTTGGTGCCACTCCGTATGTGGATTCATACAGTGCCTCGAATGTTGGTTCCGTGAAGTTTGGATCGTTGTCGTGCTTACCCGTTTTCACATTTAACAGTCCGTGATGGAACCAAGTGTATGCGTCACCTTTGCCTATCACTGGCATCACGTGTTTCTTGTACGCGGCGGGGTTCTCCCTGGTCGCACTAAGGTCACCTCTGATGAAGGCCAGTCTCCGCTCTGATCCCTTCATGCCCTTGACCCACACTATCTTGTCCTCGAAGGTCTTGATGGGATCACCGTCGGGTCCTGTCAGCAACATGACTATCGCCATGATCTCTGGTGTCATGCCTGAACCTGACGGGAACTTGATCGGGCCATTGTTCGTGTCTGTGTCGTTGTTGGCACCAACTATGATGTTGAGATTCATCTGTCCGATCGATTCCCAGTCTAGGTAGTTGTAGTCCACAGGTTCCACGAGATATGATATACCGTTACCACCATGTGACACAAGTATGGTCCGGTCGTCGAACCTCAGTTTGTTTTGGAACTCGTTCGGTCCCAGTTGGTCTCTTGCACCTGGCTTGTAGATAAGATTGATCTTCTCGCCCAGGTGTTTCTCCCATTCTGCCACCACTATCTGTGCCCACACAGAAGTTCCACCAGATGGTTTTTGCGGCACGATCAAGTTGTAATCTGCCAGGGCTGTTGTTGTCATCAACACCAACGCAATTATTGTTTTCTTAAGCATAGTCTATTTTACTCCGTTTTGTTAGTCCCCAATACAGTAAAAGTATAACACAGATCATTATAGAAATAAAGAGTGGTCTTGTGATAAGATCTCCCACTGTGTGGAGTGTTGTTAATTGGTAAGTGAGATTGTATATCCTGTCACTCAACAGGTATCCTATCAGCAGTGCTGGCCTGCTGACTTGGAATTTCTTGCATAGTATTCCCAGTGTGGAAAATGCCAATAGTGTCACGAGGTCCTCCCAACCTCCGGTGTACTGTAGGGTGGCCCACACGATCACTGTCAGTATGAAGGGAAAGTAGTAAATGTATGGAACACGTGTGACCCATCCTGCGAAGTAGGCAAGGCCATAACAGATCACTGCTGTGATCATTGTGCCCGCCAGGAACGCATATGTCATGCTGTCAAATAATTTGTCGTCGTAGAATGTGTCCGGTGACCCCAGGTCGATGCCCAGGTATAAAAACAGTCCCATCAATATGGCGGCGAATGGAGCACCTGGGATACCAAATAACACTGTTGGAATGAATGACGAGGCCTTCTGTGCGTTGTTGGCACCCTCCGCACCCACTATGCCCCTGACGTTGCCATTGCCGAACTTCTCCTTGGGATTGGAAGCCACCGTGGCCCCATACGCCAACCAGTCCGCCATTGCACCACCCAGTCCGGGTAGCAGGCCTATGAATGATCCTATCGCACCTCCCCTGATGCTGTCCCGCCAACACTTGATTGTGTCCTTGACTCCTTGCTTGATGTCCCGCCAACTGCCCTTCCCTGCACTGACCGTGGCGGTCTGCTTCCTGTTGGACCACCCGTCCCACATTTCAGGTATTGCGAACAGGCCAGCCACAAAGGGAAGTATCTGAACACCGTCCTCGAGGTATCTCCAGCCCATGGTGAAACGTGCGACGTTGTTGACGTCAACACCGACCAGGCCTATCGTGATCCCAAACACAATAGCTAGTGTGCTCCTGATGTATCGCCTAGTGGACACGAATCCCACTGTGACAAATGCCAACAGCACCAATGCCCACAGTTCGGGTATGCCCATGTACATCACGAGTTTGGTGTAATAGGGCAAGAATAAAAATGTTAGTGAACCAAACAGCAGTCCGTTCGCCGTGCTTGATGTTATGGCGGCGCTCAAGGCCCGTGTGGCCTCTCCGTTCTTGGCCATGGGGAATCCATCCACCATGGTCGCGGCCGCACTGTTGGCTCCGGGTATGCCCAAGAGCACACCACTGAATGAATCACCGGTTGTTGAGGATGCCACAACTGCCACACAGAATATCACACCCAGGTAGGGGTCGCCCACGAAGTAGGGCATGAATCCAAATAGTGTGATTAGTCCTGTTGTTGCTCCCGCGGCTGGTATAAGGCCAATGATCAAGCCGTAAACAATACCCGCCATTAATATAGCAAGTTCCATGTACTATCGATTTCAGGGGTTTGATGTTGTGAACTTCCTTGTGAGCGTTACAACAAATATGTAAATTTACTTATGTTTGGTTCTAGGTACCGATCGCATTTCCGAATAGGTAAACATGTACCCTTGCCGACACATTGTAACCTCTCTTGAATGCCTCTTCTGCAACCTTGCCAGCACTTGCGGTCTGCTCTTCTTCCCTCGCTCCTGTGGGCATTATCCATACTGGCCAGTCTATGCCTGCGTCTCTGAATTTGCTCACAGTGGCTTCTAGTTCCTCCCACTGTCGTCTTTCTGAGCCCACGACAAATTTAAGTTGTCCTCTGTCGCTACACTCTGCATATTCTTTCACGTTCTCAGGTTTTATCGCTTTCTCGGTCTTTTCCCCTGATACCGTGAACAGTTTGGGACTGACGCTGAAGAATATCTCTTCTGGTATGTCTTTGATCCATTGTTTGAATGGTTCTGATAATTTCTGTGTGCCATTTGTTTCATAAGTCATTGAACTCGGCAAGTTTGATTGACTTTCAAGTTCTCTGTAAATGCCCATGCTCGCGGCCTGACCTGTGACCATCAGAGGTTCTCCACCTGTGAAACACAGGTGTTGGTGCTGTCCGGAGTTCGGATGCAGGAACAATCCATTCGTGTTTGTGTTGGTCTTCAATATGTCCACGATCTTGTCCGCCAATACAGAAGGTGTTTCGTAACCCATCAGTTTCTTGAACTTCTTGGCCCAGGTGTAAGAACTGTCGCAACCTTTTTCCCACACGGGTAAGTCCTCTACCCTCTTGACACTGTTGACGTCAAAGTCCTCAAATGGAAGGTCGTATGTGCTTGGGTCTGTTGGATCCACTTGTCCAAATCCACTGCATTGTAAATTACAAAGGAAGAATCTTATCCATGCTGTTGGAATGCCTGTGTAGTGTCCTTCACCTTGTATGCTGTGAAATATCTCTGAATAATAATATTTTTTCTCCTCTACCATATCTCTGGTAATATCCTTTTTGTTGCCTCTACTAGTTCTTGTATTTTATACTGGTCTCCCTTTTCAGTCAACTCAATCCATTTTACTTGATTGTCTTCTATGATAATTTTCCATTTACCATCTGGAGATACGTTGCGGTTACAACTCATCAGGATAATCTCTGTACAAGAAATGCTGAATTGTATCAACATCAACTAGTTGATTAAAACCTACGTGCGATTCTTCAATGTTCTTCTCATTCCTGATTACCGATGTCATTGCATCATCCAGTTGTTGCATGTTATCAAATTCCATCATTATATGGAATTCTGGTAAATTCATTGACCTGAAGCCTAACTTTGCTCGTGTTAGTCTGTACGAATTCATACGTTTCATCTCGACCATTTGGTCTAAAAATTTCCTCATCTTGGTTGTGAACTCGATTGCAGTTACATCTGCGTTGTGATCAGCAAATATGTGATATATGTCAGCCATTATGAGAAATAGTCTTCCTGTGTGCCTTCCCTGTACAGGTCCTGCGTGATGCAGTGTATTCCGCCGTCCCAGAAGTACCTGTGTCTGAAGTTGAATACGATTGGCTCCACTTTGTGCTTCTTGAAATGATCAAACACTTCCTTGTTGTAATTGTTACATATGATTGTATTTTGATCTATACTGAGCATATTAACATCAAAAACAGTTTCCTCGACATATCCGACCCAATCGTCTAGCCAAGTATTAACAAAATTTATTAACTCGTTGTTGTGTTCTTCACCTTTGAGCCACCACCTGCCACCCACTTTTTTCTTTATATTTAAAAATGGTGATACTTTTGACCAACTCTGATCCGCAAGGTATAAAACGTCCCACCCGGGGAATTCGGTGTTGTAATCTTGTATACCATGTAACGACACAATGCATCCAGGTTTTACCACACAAAAAGTACCGTCAGAATGATATCCCCTATATGATAAATGTACCCTAAATCCCTGCTCCTCCCAGTGTGTTTTGTATTTTGATACATATTTAGGAGTGCAATCTTTTGTGACGTCCCAGTAAATATCTTTCCCCAATCTACAAATAGACGCTGTGGTCATGGAATCAAGATCTTGTTCTTTATCAAAATATATAGATTTTCGATCTATTGCCCGCAACATTGTTTCGTATCCGATGTGTCGTCCCTTTGCAAAATAAATTTTTTCACCTACCACAGCAAAATGATCTCTAGGACACACTGGAGGACGGAAAATGTTTTTAAGAGATTTGAAATTGTCTATGTCCAGATGACTTCTATAGGTCTGCACACCTGCATTCTTTAATATCATTTCTAATGTTTGATAGTCTTCCTCGGTCTCTTCGGCTATCCTCTTGAGAGGGTCCATGACTTTGTCATTTTGATAGATTGCTAAATCTTTGAACCATTCTACCTTAAATCCAGATCCTATCCAACAGTGTTTCAATGGATCAAAAGTTGCATATCCTTTTATAGGAATCATGCTATTTCTTTTTGTTCTTGTCTAGTCTCACTACTTTACCATCAATGTCCTTTAGGTGTCCAACTGACTCCCTCTTGATGTCATCATGTGAGAAGTTTGCCCAGTACAGTTCAAAAGCCACTCCGTCTTCCATGCCCTCGAAACTGTGATATAGTCCAGGTTTAACCGCTGTGAAATCTCCTGGGTTTAAAATTGTCTCGTCCACTAGGTCGTAGTCCTTCTGCCATACTTTAATTTTTAATTGTCCTGACATGCAGTAGAATCCGTTCCACTTCCATTCGTGCAGGTGTTTTGAACACACACCACCTTTTTTATAATCTATCCTGTGGAACTCCAATGAGTTGTTTGCTAATATGAGCTCTGTTTCGCCCCAGATCTTCCCTGCTTTGTTTGTCATGAATTTTATTCCTTCCTGTTTATCATTATATAGGATATTTAGATGTGTTGTCAAGGTTTTCTGTATAGGAATTTTTTGTTTTTCTCTGTAAAGGTTAAAATTTCTTTAAAGGGCAATTCAAAATTTTCAATTTCCAACAACGAACACACTGAATCGACCATGCCTTTCAACGAGTCCTGGTCGATGATGCCATCTGGGTCAAATTCAATGTCATGTTTCGTATCAATTGTGAAATTGTGATTTAAGAAATCTGTGTGTACTTGGAGGTATTTACGTAATTCTTTTTTTTCCATCTCCTGTATGAACCAATCAGGCACTTTTGTTAAATCTTTTCCCGCAAAGTTTTCAGTCGCCCACCATTGCGACATGTGGGTCGATGCTGTAGTTTGACTGTGCCTCTCTGTGTACGCTTCCAACCTTTCCGCATTTGGCTTTACTATTATTCTCGCAAATTTTTTGAAATATCTTGCGAAATCAATTTTAGTGAAATAATAACTGGATAGACGATGTACTCCGAGACCTGCTCCGTTCAGTTTTTGGAAGAATTGTAACAATTCCGTGTGATTTTTTTGGCACAATGACACACTGTCTTCGTGCGTGTGGAATTGACGCAGGTTGTCTTTGTAACCTGAGCCATGGGCATTAAATATGAATTCATTGCCTATGTACTTTCTATCCGACCGACTGCCCTTGTACAGTTTGTGTTCCGTGAACAGGCTACACAGGAAAGTTCCATACATGCCTGGTTCGAATATAATAAAAATTTGGGGGTCAACTATCATACAGGGTATTTAGATGAGTTGTCAATGGGGGAGCAAAAAACTCCCCCAACTGATTATTTGAGTTTGTAGGTCTTCTGTAGTCTGTTCAGCAATAGTCCGTATGCTGGTAAGAACACAACTAG
>Ga0222719_10003190_pt1 | contig 14649 bp, 14 predicted proteins | sample C33_34DmetaG_FD_165039 | JGI IMG/M metagenome (GOLD analysis project Ga0222719, IMG submission 165039) | Estuarine water microbial communities from San Francisco Bay, California, United States - C33_34D | ecosystem: Environmental > Aquatic > Marine > Unclassified | place: USA: California...
TAGACATATTTTTTTTTATTTTATTTTTTTTTTTAAAATTATTTCCACATAACATCCTTGACCTTCTGCGGTGGACATACCTGCACGACCACAGAAAGGACCTCGTATGGAATGGACTGATACAGGGCCGTCTGTATTGGGTTTACGGATCGACATTCTCTACAGATGTACTGGCCATTCAATTGAAATGTGGCGTTAACATTGTCATGATCATACCATGAACCATACTTGCAATTCACACAGACTATCCTTGGATCGATATGATCGCGCCCAGGTCTCCACACTGGGTCCTTCCTCAGGGCCCACCGGTCCATGAACCTCTGCATACGCTTAGACACCATCTTTGTCATTATGAGAATTTTTATTTAAATTTTTCAAAACATTTTTTTTATTTCATTAAATTTTTAAAAAATAAAAATTATTCATCTTCATCTTCATCTTCATCATATTCATCACACCTCACGTCACGAGGCTTCTTTATGTTGAGTAATTGTGACAGTGTTTTCTTCTTGGGAGGGGCATCCTTCTTTGTTGAAACCTTTCCAAATATGTCGTGAACAAACTTGGCGAGCTCGGGTTTGGCGGCGAGTCGTGCTTCCCATTTCTCCTTCATGGCCGTCAGGATTTCTTCTGGGTAGCCAGCTTCCCCGAATGCTTTTACACGGATATCAATAGGAGGTATCTCATGCTTATTGTAATAATCAGCATAGAGCTTCTCTATAGATGGATGCATCTCACTAGGCCCTTTCCACGTTGGTTGCGTTTCTTTGTATACCACTCGCTTTACCAGTGGCTTTGCAATGGGCTTGGTTCTTGCCTGGATACCTTTCATGAACGCATCCATGTCGAAATCCTCGCATCCGACGGGCTGTGTGCGGCGCGGGCGTGGTGTAGGGCGAATCATTTACTCACTACTTTCATTATTCATAAGATTTTCTGAACACATTTTTACAAATTCCTCCAACCTGTTCACAATTACCTGACAGGGCATCTTTTGCATGGCAGCCCATGGCCCATGGACAGAGATTCGTTTGTCATCTGGATGATAATAAATGTAATATACACCCAATTCACTTGTAAGCTTCTTGAACCTATACCCGTCCTTACCGACGAACCTGAAAACGGTGTCTACATCATACTCTGGGATGTTGACGTGAGCATAATGCGTGTCGGGAGGCTCGTACGGCGGCATCTCTCGTTTTCTTATACATTGTCGTGAATCTTTAAAGATTTGCAAACATTCATATACAGGTAACGATGTACTTCATTGAGGGCAATATTGGCGTTGGCAAGAGTACTCTAGTAAATGCACTCAAGGAGCGCGGCTTAGAGACTCTTCAAGAGCCGGTTGAGGCATGGTCGTCTTGCTGTAATTCGAATGGTAAGAACATTCTTCAAGAGTTTTATGATGACCCCAAGCGATGGGCATATACATTCCAGTCCATGGCCTTCAGGACACGTGTTATGGGCATGAGTAGCTTGCCAGATAATTGCATCATCGAGCGGTCTGTATATACAGACCGCATGGTATTTGCAGAGGCTGCACTCGACGACGGGTACATAGATGCAATTGAATGGAATGATTATATCAGTTGGTTTGATTTCATTGTGGATAAGTTCGGAAAGAAACCAGATGGTATAATCTATCTCCGTGGGAGTCCCGACACATGCATGAAACAGATTAAACAGAGAGGTCGACCGAGTGAGGAGAATATCAGTTTGGACTATCTAACGGTGCTTCATAAAAAGCATGACAGATGGCTTGCAAATGAGGATAATGTATTGGTTTTAGATATCGATACAATGGACAGGTCTACTTTTGTTGATAGAGTGATCGCCTTTGTGTCAAGATGATTCTCAATACATAGAGTTCCAAGAGTAAACTTGTGCTTACAACCGTTAGGCCGATAGTATTGCCATTATGCAACATGTACAGCATCCATATAGCAGATGTTAATATACCTAAGCAGGTGTATCGCATAGTTCTGCCATTTACGTTCTGTGTCTTCCTAATGTGATTAAACTGCTCTGTTATGCGAGCAATTGTTATCATGCTGGCCATAATTGCCAGACCATTTATTATATCGGCGTTTGTTTTCATCTAGTATATTGTTAGAAAATAGAAATGAGTGAGAATTATAAAAAAAAATAATATATGATTAATGTAAATGGATCTTACAGCATATGACAAGAAGATTAATATAGAAAAACTCAAGGCTGATGTAGAGATGATAAAGAATCTCTTCAAGTACAAGCAGCTTGGCCCAGAGAACGTCAGCCGCGTTATTACAGAGACTGTAATGAAGGTGAAGAAGTTCAACAAACTTTCACAGTCTGAAAAGACTGGTCTTGCCATCTATGTGATAAATCACCTCATTGAAGAAATCATACCCGGGAGAGATGCTCCGATGGAGGCAATTCTCAAACTCATGGTACCAGACCTTGTCGAACAACTTTTGAATTTCAATATTGGAAACCTATGCACATGTTTTAAAGCTTGAAGCCCATAGATGGTAAAAATGAAACCACTTTCATACAACCTATTTTGCCATGAAAATATCAGGCGCCACGAGTGCATCAGATGTGCTCATGTTTGCAGAGACTCACTGACCTGTGGAAACTGTGGTGCGACGCTTGATGCCAAGTAGTCCTTCCAAATTGTTCTGTTCCCGTTTTAGAGGCTTTTCTCTCTTGAGACGCAGGGGCTCATTTGTAGTCGTCGAGCTCTTGATTTCAGCAAGCTTCTCGACACGACGATTCTCGTTAAATTTAATCCTTTTCGTTTCGCATGGTATAGGATTTCGATTCTGCTGTTTGTGTTCCAAAGGTGTTCTATCACAGCCACTCCTAAATTCTTCTATATCCATGGACCCTCCAAACATCTTTAATTTATGCCTAGGGAGAGCAGTCTTTATAGGCGTACCTTTGTTTCGTAATACAAGCATGTATGAATTCATCGTACTTGCTATGTGCAGTGGGTAATTGTCCATACTATAAGACTTCATACATGACCAATTACAGAAATAACCAAGGAAAGAGAAATCATTACCCGTCCCCGATTGCTTTACGGGTAATCTCAGCTCCTCTCCGTCTATGTCATGACAACACCACCAGCATACACTTGTCATTTAAAGATATTTACGTAGATATCTTTAAATGTTATTAAGTATTGATGTAGGCACAACAAATCTAGCGATGTGCCTCATAGACCTTGAGACTAAACGGATACATAATTGGGATGTTGATGGGATACCTTCACAACACAGAGATGGTCTTTATCCTACACTGTGCACCTATCTTGATGCTAGGCCATGGGTACTCACAGCTGATACAATTCTTATTGAAAAGCAACCAGACCGCTCAAGGAAGATGGCAAGTGTACAGAACTTCTTGGAGGCATATTTTGTCATCATGAATAGAGAGGCAAAGACAGTTATATATGACGCGCGCCATAAGGTACCCGACGTTGTCGGAGCTGGGAAGGCCATGTACCGCCTGCGCAAGAATACAGCGATCGAACGGTGCAGGGAATTTATAACGGAAGGTCCGGAGGTAAACAGGGACTGGGTCGACTTTTTCAAGAAATGCAAGAAGAAGGATGACCTTGCGGATACCGTATTGCAGGCCCTGAGCTACGAGATGCCTCGGAGGGTTGTAGAGACAAAGAAGAGAGCGTCGAGTGTCCCAATTGCCCGCAAGCCAACAGAGAATCAATGCAGAACGAAGTATAGCAAGAGCAATCTGGTGTGGCTAGTCAAGAATAAGACCGATGCAGAACTAAAGGCTGATAAGAAGTTTTTTAGAGACCTCAAGAGACATTTTCATTCTCTAGAAGAGTTGAAAAATATTATTTCTAAATAATAAATGTCACTTAATCGTAAAGCCAAGTCGGTAGCGCCGTCTATAATTTCAAAATATATGAGATTTAAAAGGTCAACGAGACAGCCAACATCACCATACAAGGATGCAAGGAGTCCAGAGGTAACGGCGGCACGGCACGCGCTCGACAGTATGGTTGAGAATTATCCATACTTCACACCAAGTGATAAGAAGAAGATGATACGAGAGGTTGCCAAAACTATAAAGAATATGCGCTAGACATATATAAATGATTGCAGTCGGAGATGGATTCGTTCGGCTTGTTGACTCTATGCCAAGTCATGATGTAGATGGAGCCATAGTTCAAGCCGCACGTGTCTCGTATGCCGACGGAACCTCTCAAGTACGCAATAATGAAGGGCTTATCCGATACCTTTTACGCCATTGGCACACCACCCCATTTGAGATGGCGGTTTTCAAATTCCATATCAAGATGCCAATCTTCATTGCACGGCAGCACATGCGTCACCGAACAGCCAGCGTAAATGAAATGTCCGCCAGATATTCTGTTGTACCCGATGAGTACTTTGAGCCCGACGAGTATCGCGGCCAGTCCTCTGTCAACAAGCAGAGCAGCGAAGGAGTTGTCGACCTGGATCCCGATCTTGTAAAGCAGGTTTCCGAAAACAAGGGGAATGCATTTGATATCTACAAGAGGCTTATCGACGGGGGGTGCTCCCGTGAACTTGCTCGATGCCACCTTCCACAATCAACCTACACGGAGTTCTATTGGCAGATGAACCTTCACAATCTCATGCATTATCTTCATCTACGGATGGAAGCTGGTGCACAGAAGGAGATCCGTGATTATGCAAATGCGATCTATGAACTTGTGAAGCCATTGGCGCCATTGACCATGAGGGCATTCAAGGACTTCCGTTTGGATGCGATTCATCTTTCTGGGCCAGAGATTGCGGCGATCCGAGATGGAACTACACTCGCGTCAAAGGGTGAACAAAGGGAACTTGATAACAAGAAAAGACTTATTGGTTTAGAGTAGTACAAAAAAACGCCGCAAATATAATCCTCTATCATATTAATAATGGTTATTAATATTGTAGGAGCTGGGCCAACTGGCGTGACCATCGCATGGGAACTCTCCAGAATAGGGATGGAGGTTCATGTGTGGGAGAAACGTGACACGTGTGGCGGGAGTTGGTGGGAGCCCGACGGCGTTAGGGACATGCACGCACCTAGGGTGCTCTTTAAGAGGGCCTATGCCAACTTTAGGTCTTTGTTGTGTGAGATGGGTCTCAGGTGGGATGATTATTTTAAAAAGAGTGATGCAGTTGAAAAAAGTTTGGAAGCTATAAAAAAATATTTTTCATTTTCGGATTATTCAAATTTTTTAAAATTGATTTTCCGTGCAAAATCAGATCCATATTGGGCAAAGACTACAACACTTTGTGACTATGGTGGGAACAAGTTGATGGAGGTCATGCCCATTGCAATCGATGGTGTGACATGGGATCGTATGACCGTCTGGGAATTTGTTGATAGTATCGACACTACTATAATGTCAACACCCTATACACAAAGGGGTTCTGGGCGTGACATGGGAGAGGACATGGAACTAGCACTCTTAAAGAATGGTGTAAAGTTTCATTTCAATGAGGAATTGGTAGATGTTGAATATAGCGACGATAATTCGTTTATCGCATCATTCAAGTCTGGGAAGACAATCGGGGAAGGTACACTCGTGCTGGCCGTAGACCCCGGCCCGGCGAGGAGATTTGTGAAGGACAATTGGGGCCCTGATGCGATCCCTATATTAGATAAGGTGACCTATGGGTGTGTGAATGTTCTATTTTGGTACAATAATCCACCTGAATTAGATACTGACATTGGTGTGCTGGCTAAAAATAACGGTGCGGTTTTCCCATTGTGGATAGATCGCAACACCCTTTCGTGTGGAATATACAAGACGTGTGGCATACCACCGGACAATCTGGCAAAGTGGATATGTGATACGATTGGTGCACCCTTTCCAGATGAACATACGGTGTGTTGGGGTTCCAAGTGGGACGGGTCTGTATGGGAGCATGAACAGACCAGTGGAATATACACGCCCACGCCTTTGCCAGTGTGGGGCAAGTGTCCACATGTCGCCATGGTTGGGATGATGTCTCCACGAGAGATATCATTCGCCTCTATAGAATCGGCAGCAGAGGTTGGGAGGCGTTTCGTAAGGGACAATTATGGGGGTCCAGGACCCATATATATGACAACCGCATCGACATTTGTGCTCATGCTTTTTATCATTATTTTCTTTATAATTGTACTTTAGATGGATATAACCTGTCATATAGAACATCAATTGTATGTACATAACAACAAGACCTATATAGATGTATCACTTGAGCGGCAGGACGTGTCAAAAATCCGAGCTATTCACGATGACAGCATCTACAAGTTGAGATCCAAGATTGTGCAAGACCCTTTACAAGGGAACATATTGAAGGTGAAGGTTCCGGCTAGAAACGGTAAAACATTGTGCACAGTGACTGGTCTAAAGCCACTTTGCGCAATGAGTAAGGGTGACCAGGTAGATATCAAGATATCCTTCTGCGGCGCATGGAACTATGGAGACTTCTGTGGGTGGGCCTGGAAGCTTAGTCAAGCATGTCTAACCACCACTGATTATCTCTGATTTCTTTTGCCAGTAAATCAATTTTATATTCAAGTTCCGGTAAATATCTGCAACCAGTTTCTAGTCGTGCTAGATAGCAGTTCACTATGACATCAGTTCTCTGAAACAGCGGGGGCCTCATCAATTACATCTGTCTCGGGCACACTCTCTAAACCATTCTGTGGCTTGGGAGGATTGATGGGGATATCCGTGACGCCAAGGTCCTTAAGGCTGCGGAACACAGAAAGCATACCCTCTAGGCGATACACCTCACGCTCGTGTGCCGTGAGCTGACCGCGCATCTTGTCAAGTGCATCAGACATCTTCTCGACATTCTCGTTTACGGAAATGGAGGACATTTACTAATATAAAGTTTAAACTCTTTAATATACTAGATATGACATCTCTCACCAGAACTGGATATGTCATAGAGGGAAACCCCGATATCAAGAAGGAGCTAAGGGTTAGACCTATAGTGAACACGGATTATGGTGGCGGTTTTGTACCAAGCTTCAACCTGTTTCGGCAGGCGAAGGGAGCTAGGTTGTGTGTGCCTCGTTTCTGGGCGGAGGAAAAATTCGGACCTGCGGACGTTGATAAGCGCCCAGTTCCCGTTCATATCAATATAGAATTTAACGGAGAACTCAGAAAAGAGACCCATCAGATCGAGGCATTTGATAAGGCTATAGAGAAGGGCCACGGAGTTCTATCCCTGCCATGTGGTTATGGGAAGACAACAGTTGCGTTGGCGATTGCAGCTAGATTGGGGTATCGCACCATGATTATTGTACACAAAGAGTTTCTCGCCACCCAATGGGCGGAGAGGATTGAACAGTTCTGCCCGGGAGCGAAGATAGGCCGAGTCCAACGTGACCGTATAGATGTTGAGGGTATGGATTTCACGATTGCAATGCTTCAGACGCTCTCACAGAAGGAATACAATTTTGAACAATTCGAGAGTATCGGTACGGTTATAATTGATGAGGCGCATCATATATGTGCACAGGTATTTTCACAATCTATGTTCAAGGTTTGTCCTAGACACATCTATGGGCTATCCGCGACGCCTGACCGAAAGGATGGTCTCACGCGGGTACTGAACTGGTTTGTGGGTGATGTGTTTTTTGCAGTTGAACGGAAAGAGCAGGAGCATGTTGAGGTTTTTCCAGTTGACTTTGATTGTCCGTTATATAGGACCCAGCCGCCTGTGAACAGGGCTGATAAGATTTCATTGGTGCAGATGATAACAGATTTGGTAGAGCATGAGGCCCGGAATGATGTAATTTGTAAACTCATAGGAGACCTATTGAAAACCACAAGGCACATCCTCGTTTTGTCAGATAGACGGGCGCATTGTATTGGACTCCACAATAGATTTCCGAGTGTATCCGGTCTTTACATGGGTGGTATGAAGCGCGAGGACCTTGAAGCGAGTAGCGCAAAGCAGGTAATATTTGCGACATTTAGTCAGGCACACGAGGGCCTCGATATCCCAAGTTTGGATACGGTCATATTGGCAACCCCCAAGTCTGATATTGTTCAGAGCATAGGGCGCGTGATGAGAGAGACTGCTGGTAAGAAGCACAACCCGCGTATATATGATATAAGGGATTCATGGTCTGTTCTGTTTGCAATGTTCAACAAGAGAAAGCGAGTGTATCTGAAAGCGGGGTTTAAGATTGACGGGGATGTTCAGGTTGAAAAGTCAAAGCGTCAATTTTTATTTAAAATTTAAAACTGATTATATTACAAATGTCTGGAGCACTTGTTCAGCTTGTTGCTACTGGCGTTCAGGATGCATATATCACAAGTCAAAAAGGCATGTCACTTTTCAAGATGAAATTTAATCGCTATACAAATTTTGCCATGGCACCAAAATTACTTAGAGAGTTCAGTGGATCTGCTGGTGATACAATTGTCATACCTATAGAATCATATGGTGACCTTGTAAATCACATGTGGATTGAGGGTGACGATGTCTTGGCTGCAATGACAAATGCTACAATGACACTCTATATTGGGGGTGCAAAAGTTGATAGTTATGATTCAACTTTTAGTACAGATATTTGGAATGTATATGCAGCCGATACATATTCAAAAAGTCAGATGATAAATAACAACATTTCTTCATCAAATAATAGATTTTATCCATTGCACTTCTTTTTCTGTGATAACGGTCAATTTATACCACTTGTTGCCATTCAGTATCATCAGGTTGAAGTTCATATAGAATTAAATGCGCCCGTGAGCGGCTTCAAGGCGTACGCAAATTATGTGTTTTTGGATACTGATGAACGTACGGAGATGGCGAAACGTCCATTAGAATTCCTGATTACACAGGTTCAGAAGTTAACACGGCCACTGACATCTGGTATGAACAATATAGACCTTACTGAATTTAATCATCCGATAAAGAGTCTTTATTGGGGATACAGGGCAAAATCTAGAGTCCTTTCGGATGACAAGTTTTCATTCGTGTCTGCCGACATGTATCTTAATGGAACGCAGGTGTTTGAAAATATGTCAAATACATTCTTCCACTCTGTTCAGGGATATTATCACGCCCCAAATGGTCTCATAAATATGAATACTGCATCAAGCACACCCCAATATACACGTTTCTATACATATAATTTCTGTATGGATGCATCGAGTTATAAGCCAACTGGAACGTGCAACTTTAGCAGGATGGACAATGGGAAGCTTGTTCTTCATGGCGTTGAAAAGGGTTCCAATCAGGCTGATAGTGATCTGTCAATATATGCGGTGAATTATAACATACTCAAGATAGAGCGTGGAATGGCTGGCGTTCTTTTCTTGAATTAAAGTAATAGCATGGCATCGGCGGGCGATGACATAATAGCACAAAGTATTACATTAAACCCATCTAGTTCGATATCACCAGCAGGTGCTAAAGCACTAGAGACCGACGGGACGGACCTGTATTTTGACGGCGCAGTTGTTGGTATGCAGACCCTTTTTGACGGCATAACAACGGACGAGATTACCGGAGCAAATGACGGGAATGTTTTAGTATCATCAAACCTCGTCCTGCAGTCTTACACAGGAACAATAAATAGCGTGGTTTCTGCAAATCAGGGGCTTCAGGCGCAGGGTGGTCATCTGTATTACAACGGTGACCAGCTGGCAACTGCAACTGGCAGTGTACAAGATATACTTGTTGATACAATCCAGCCATTTACAGGCGGGCGTGGTGCAACTGATGTCACCTCCAATCTCAACATATTAGATATCGCCGAATTCAGGAGTTCGAATATAGAATTTTCAAAGAGCCTTGTATTTGATACGGCAGATAGCAATATCGTGTATGACACAAATCTCAGTCTCCGTGGACCAAGTGTTACGGTCACCGACGATTCCTCCATACCCACATTCTCACTTCAGAGCAATGACAGTGTAAACAGTATGAATACAGACCTCGGGAGGATTGTATTCAAGGGTACCGGCGACACTGCAGATTCATCAAGAGTTCATGAACTTAGCCGCATAACATCTGGTCAGACGAGTGCATTCGACACAAGTGGTGGTGGTGCGTACATGGATGTTGATATACGCGCAGCAGACATACCCGCTACATCTGGCACAGATCCACTTGCACATTTTTTAACCATGAGAACAGACCCTGTAACTGGAAACACAATACATGTCGGACGAACAAGTGCGATTGACGATATAAAAATAGGTCTTAACTCTGTGGTGTATGGAAGCAATACACTCCAAGTTGGCACATCTCTTGGTGTGGATACTGCCAATGTAGAAATTGGTAGTGGCACTCGCGTGTTATTTGGTAGTGATATCAAGATTAAGACGTTATCATCAACAAAATCTATCGAGATCGGTCACGGTCTGACCCCTGTTAATACTGGTACAAATAGTGTATCGATTGGTCAGAGTACAGAGGCAAAGATTAATTCTGTTGCAATAGGCGGCGGCGCATCATCATTAAATGGTGGTGACAGTGTGGTTTCTATAGGTGCGAATGCCGGTGCAAGCTCACAAAATAACTTTTCGGTTGCGATTGGTAATAGTGCCGGTCGCATCAATCAGGGGGTACATTCTGTTGCTATGGGCCAAAGTGCCGGTCAGAACAACCAAGGTGCCAACGCGGTGACTATAGGGCATTTAGCTGGATATGAGTCCCAGAATAATCAGGGAATTGCGATAGGTTATGAGGCCGCTATGTATGCACAGGGTAGCAATTCCATATCGGTTGGCAAGTGTGCAGGCAAGTTAAACCAGGGTGTAGAGTCGATAGCAATCGGTATGTGTGCAGGTGAGAGTACACAGGGATCACACTCGGTGTCTATAGGTCGCCAAGCCGGTCATAGTGGTCAGCTCGCAAACACAGTCGCTATAGGCATGGCTTCTGGCATGGACACTCAGGGACGCGAAAGCGTCGCAATCGGTTATTTGGCTGGGCAAATGAAACAGAATACACAGTCCGTGTCCATTGGCTCGTTAGCGGGGCGTTCTAGTCAGGGTATACACAGTGTTGCGATTGGATATAACAGTGCTATAATTGAACAGGGTGATAGAACTACGGCGATAGGTTCTAATTGTTCAACATCGAATCAGGGTGATTATGCGACTGCGATCGGTTCAAATGCTGCTACATTTTCACAGGGCTCACAGGCTACTGCAATTGGTACATTCGCTGGTGAGACTAATCAGGGTATCAATTCCACATCTATTGGATACGAAGCTGGTAGAGACTATCAGAATACACAGTCACTTGCGATAGGTTTTCGAACTGGCATGTTGAATCAGAACACACAGTCCGTGGCAATCGGATATGAGGCCGGTTTTGATACTCAGAATTCCCAATCCACCGCTATAGGATACCAAGCTGGATACTGCTTCCAAAGTTCTGGCGCAATTGCTATCGGTAATCAGGCCGGCTACACATCACAGTGCCACAATAGCATTGCAATTGGAAATGACGCCGGTAAGGAGTTCCAGTCAGTCGGTTCGATCTCAATTGGTGTGAATGCGGGTATAAGTAACCAGAGCTCCAGTGCAATTGCTATAGGAAGCAATGCAGGCGCAACTTCGCAGCAGACGCAAGCCATGGCTATAGGACCATTTGCTGGAGAGACCGGTCAGAAGCGGAATAGTGCAGCCATAGGCGTATATGCTGGGCAAATATCACAGGGTGAAGACTCAACTGCTATTGGCTTCTTTGCCGGACAGACAGAACAAGGAGATAATTCTACTGCGATCGGTAAAGAAGCTGGGAAAATATCACAGAGAAATTTCGCAATTGCTATAGGTGTCAACGCAGGCAAGTTTTCACAGGGGATACGGGGAACTGCCATTGGATTTCAGGCTGGAGAGAGTACACAAGGTAGTGGTGCACTCGCGATCGGTACAGACGCCGGAAAAACATCACAGAAAAATTCCGCAACTGCCATTGGTGCGCTTGCTGGTGCTACATCACAACAGGATAACGCGGTTGCTATTGGTGCGAGTGCTGGTGCGGAAAGACAGGGCTCTCAGGCCGTTGCGATCGGTTTTGAGTCTGGTCGATTTCGGCAAAATGCTAGAGCACTTTCAATCGGAAATCTTGCAGGCGAATTCGATCAGGGGGCGGATTCCACAGCGATTGGTTTGTTTGCTGGACAGTCCGGACAGGGGGAACTGGCAACCGCAATTGGTCCAGATGCAGGTAAGGAAAGCCAAGGCTCCCAGGCAATCGCAATCGGGTATAATGCCGGAAAAACAAATCAGGACACACAGGCTATTGCTATAGGTGTTCAAGCCGGTGAATTGTACCAAAATGCACAGGCCATTGCTATAGGTTTCCAAGCTGGACAGTCCGGTCAGCTTGATGCAGCATTAGCAATCGGGTATAGGGCTGGACAGACAAATCAGAATGCACAGTCTATGGCAATTGGGTACGAGGCTGGGTTTGGATCCCAGAGCGCATTCAGTGCAGCCATGGGTTACCGCGCCGGTCATGAATTCCAAGGCGAGGCTTCGCTTGCAGTGGGATACACAGCTGGGTATACATCTCAGAGTTCTAATTCAGCTGCTTTAGGGTATGCTGCCGGGTACAGCAATCAGGGTGAAGGAGCCACAGCTATAGGATTTAATGCAGGCTATGAAAATCAAGGTTCTCAATCCATGGCAATTGGTTTTGACGCGGGTAAAATTAACCAGAATACGGGGTCTGTTGCTATAGGTTTCCAATCCGGTTTCCAGTACCAGAACAATTCTGCAACGGCAATCGGTGTTAGGGCTGGGTATGAATACCAGAATACATCTGCTACTGCGATTGGTTTTGACGCTGGTAAAACTTCACAGGGTGTGCGCTCCGTCGCAATTGGCGCCGGCGCCGGGTTTGATGGTCAGGGAGACGACGCGATTGCAATTGGAACAAATGCTGGACGTACCAATCAGGGTATCAATTCTATAAACATCAGTACATCTGGTGGGGATACTATATATCCATCATCTGTAGTGTTCAACGCTACGACTACACCTATTACATCCACAACGGCTGGATTGTATGTTGCACCAGTCAATACACCGGGTGGTACTATACCAACTGGTTCTAAATATCTCGCATATGACAATCTAACAAAAGAAATCTTCGGTATTGATCAGCTATCCTTCCCCGATGGTCAAAAATTGGTAATCGGTGATAATACGAATTATGAATACACGGGTGGTTCTTTACAACTTATTGAGAATACAGGTTCGGCAGCGTCTCATAACACCGCCACGCTCATGATTGACCATAAAGATTCTACCGGAAGTTCATCTATAGTATTTCGTTCATCTAAAGCTTCAACATTTGGGGCCGCAACTGATTATGGATACCTAGAATTTACGGATACTTCTACACCCGGAGATGATGGGAGCGTATTTACAATCGGTATGGGTGGCGAATCAACTGGTCCTGGCGGGAACCCTGCCGACCGCATCCGTATATTGACACCCGGTGACACATACACCGACCCTCCAATCGAGACCATGACATTTATAAATGGAAGGGTTGGTGTGCGAACAATTACTCCAGATCAAAGTGCTTATGGGGCCACATTTGATATCAACGGTAGTTTAGAAGTCAGGGGTGGCATACGCGGCGGTGATAATGACAACAATGACAACTTCTATTTGGATTCTGCAGGTGGTGATATGTATTTAAATTGGAATGTAAATGGCACGGGTGAGGGTATTGTAGTGGGTAATAATAGCGGTAGAACGAAACTTCGACTTGTGGGTGATAGTCTTGATAGTACGTCTGACCCTTCTCAAAGTGCATATGCACAACTTGAAATAACATCATCATCAGATGTCGTTGGTGGTTCTAACAAACCAGGAAACCTTCAGATTGGCTTTGACCACAGACCAGGTTCTGTTGGTTGTGGCTTTTTGCAGGGGATTGTAGACGGCGAGCCGGCCAAGCCCGCGATCGCTCTCAATCCGGCGGGTGGAAATGTTGGTATAGGGACAACTACACCCTCGGCAAACCTCCACGTTATGGGGAATGTGTATGCAACCGGCAATGTTGAAATTGCCGGATTTTTCGGCGATGGAACTCTGGCCAATCTCTCGGCAAATATTATAACCCTTGAGTCTGACCTCTCTAGCCTCTCTAACAATCCAACCCTCATTGGTACCTTACAGACTGACCTCTCATCCAATGCAACCCGTATTGGTACCCTAGAGACTGACCTCTCATCCAATGCAACTCGTATTGGTACCTTAGAGACTGACCTCTCATCCAATGCAACCCGCATTGGTACCCTAGAGACTGACCTCTCATCCAACTCCTCTAGGATTGATGTATACGAATCAAATATCCATCTAGAAGGCTACAAGGTGGGTATCAGCCCAAACGATTTCACACCCTCGGCAAACCTGCACGTCGTTGGGAATGTCTATGCAACCGGCAATGTCGAGACTGCCGGATTTCTTGGGGATGGAACTCTGGCCAACCTCTCGGCAAATATTGTAACCCTCGAGTCTAACCTCTCATCCAACTCCTCCAGGATTGATGTATACGAATCAAATATCCATCTAGAAGGCTACAAGGTGGGTATCAGCCCAAACGATTTCACACCCTCGGCAAACCTGCACGTCGTTGGGAATGTCTATGCAACCGGCAATGTCGA
>Ga0222719_10003191_pt1 | contig 14642 bp, 9 predicted proteins | sample C33_34DmetaG_FD_165039 | JGI IMG/M metagenome (GOLD analysis project Ga0222719, IMG submission 165039) | Estuarine water microbial communities from San Francisco Bay, California, United States - C33_34D | ecosystem: Environmental > Aquatic > Marine > Unclassified | place: USA: California...
GCCTGCTTCAACTTCTTCAAAAACATTAATGTCGAAAATCGGAGTAAATGCTGCGAAATGTTTCATAGCTTCTTCCCTGACCCTTTTAGTTATACGCTGAATGGGTTTCGCATCCCGAACCATAGATTTAGCCACCTTCAAGTCAGCCAAGAGCCTTCGAAGACACTCCTCGTTCTGCGCCCACTCATCGTACCACTCAGGACGCCAAGGTTCATCTTCCTCATCACTTTCACTTTCACTCTCCGTGTCACTTTCATTCACAATTCGATGAACATCCAACGCACCCGGAAGAACCGCCTGGAAAGGTACGCGACGATTGTCCCTTACTGGTGGATCATCATTCTTGGGTATATTGTCGTGAACCTGTTTGAGATTGTCACACATTTCCAAGTAGGTGCCCTCAGGGATCATCTTGGAAATGTCGTCCAGACATTGCATGAGATTTCGGAGATTATCCATTTTTACTTACATTTTACAACTTCCACGTTTCACTTAGGTTTTACTACATCAGCTAACAGATACATAGCTGGGGGTACAGATACAGACCCCATCGTGGTCATGAATGCGGCACTGGCATCCTCAGGGGTCTTGATTTCACCATTGATAACCTTCGAAATGGAAGTCTCCATCAACTTATCGACTGTCGTGTCGATGGGTTTAATGATAAGGGGGATCGCTGCTAGACCAACAAGTGTTGGTAAAAACTGATGGTCATTACCTGCCATGTGGGCTGCCATATTTACAATTACACGAATGATCGAACCTGGCCAAAAGACGGAAGCGAGCATCTGCCATGTCATGGTTTCAGTGGAAATTCTAAGAGTGTCAGTGAATTTGTCCTCCTCTTCGGCAGCATCAAACGCCTTCTGCCCCTTATCAATCGTGTCGAACATGACATAAGATGCGGCGACACAGTAGGACGCGGGAAGACCCCACTCAGGGAGATATGATGTAAAAGCTTCACCAAGCTCATTCGCGTACCCCATGTACCGTAAGGAAGTTTCACGGTAAGGGTCGACATTTTTAGTTACTGTAGAATAAATTCTGAAACGCTTATCATTACGTTTTGTGTGTGTCGATATTGGCTTATATGTAGCTAAAGGCTGGATAGCAAACATTATCTTTTTAGATCTCCAAATCTTTATACACCATCTAACCTGTCATCTGATTCTTCAAGCCATTCAAGTCTTTTCTCTATAGATGTACGATACCTGAATCTAAAATCATTCTCAATATCCATATAGGATCTACACATCCTTAAAAGTTCTACCTTTGTAAGTGGGAGATCTATATCATCTTCATCGAAACCGTGGATATGACGATAATGCATCAAAACCCTCTGTCGTATTTTCTTGGTAATTCGTTTTATTGGTTGTGCGTCTGCCAACTCCTTTTGAAGATAAGTAATCTGTCCCTGAATGAAATCACTATCAACATTTAGGGCTTTATCGAAGTAATAATCGTAAAAATATCGATATGTCTCCTCGGTTGAACCAATGGGGGGGATTCGAAAGTCGTCATAATCGAAGAAGTACACTGGATCTGACCTCTTATTGTAGGCGTTCTTCAGGTGTTTGCATAATTCGAGGTAGTCCCCCTCAGGCAAAACAGTTGAATGCTTGTCAATTATTTGCATTGCTTGAAGTAAATCATTCATCCTTAAAGATACTGATATTAATTTGTCTAAGTAACTTAACGAATGTATGACAAGTCTGAATGTCAGACTGGTGTAGTACATATAGGTTATGGTGCATTTCACAGGGCGCATCAGGCTATGTACATAGATGAATACATGGAAAAGACGGGTGATCTCCGGTGGGGTATCGTTGCTGTCAACCTCAGGAATGAAGGGTTCCGTGAGATTGATAACTATATCGTGAAGACCCCCTCAGAGTACAAGGTTGTCAGGTCACATCTCGACTACATTGATTGGACGAAGAACAGAACTATCGCTAAGCACATGCTCACTCTACCCAGTGTTCACCTCATCACGATCACTGTCACAGAAAGTGGATACGCACCAGGGTCACCCCTCTTTGAGTACCTGGCGTGCGGTCTTAGAAATCGTAAGACACCTGTGACCATCTTATGTTGTGACAACATTAGGCAGAATGGCCTAGCCCTCGAGACCCAGTTCCTAGCATATCTCTATCACACAAACCAACACGAACTCGCCATGTGGATTCGTGAAAATGTAAAGTTTCCCTCGTGTATGGTCGATCGAATCACACCAAGGACGACAGATGCTCTCCGTGAGGATGTTGAAAAGAGATTCCCTGGTTATGGTTACAATGCCGTCCAGACAGAGGAGTACAGACAATGGATCATTGAAGATAACTTCGCTTCAGACTTTCCAGACCTGACACAAGTTGGTGTTGTCATCACGAAGGAGATAGAACCCTATGAAGAGACTAAGATCCGCGTTCTCAATGGGGGGCACACATCATTGGCCTATCTTGGAGCTCTCTCGGGGTACGACACTTTCGACCAAGTCATGAATGACCCGACACACCGTCACCATTTCAAACAACTTCAATACGAGGAGATTATTCCCTCCATCGAGGGTGAACTTCCCTTTGATATTTATGAGTATGTCGACAAAGTTGAAGAGCGCTTCTCAAACGCAACCAATGTCGACGAACTTGATAGGATTTGTATGGATGGCTTCACCAAGTTTCACACTTTTGTGGTACCATCACTTCGGAAGTGTCTCGAGCAGGGTAAAAAACCCATAAACATATACAAGAGTATTGCGGCATGGTACATATACTCTAGGCGGTTCGCGAGGGGGTGTAAAAAAATAAGGTACAACGAACCCAATTGGACACTCCTCGAACCCCTGTTGAGAGATGGAGCCGTTGATGCATTTGTTTCTAACGAACGATTATGGAGTGACATCCCAAAGAAGTTTATTTCATTTACACGAGACTTGAAAACTATCCTACTCTCTCAAACATATGAACACGAAATTGATCTACTTGGTTAAAAAATTAAAATCCATAGGTTATAGGTATGGCTGGGCGTTCTGATATCGTTGTCACCGGTCTACAGGATGCCCTTTTAACGGGTAACCCTCAGATATCGTATTTTTTGACACGATTTTCTAGATATACGAAATTTACTACACAAACCCTAGAAATGCCATTTAATGGAAATCCCATGCGAGGCCAAGAACTTTCATGTCAAGTGTCAACATCAGCCGGTGATATGATATCAAATATGACACTGAAAATATTTGTGGATAACGAAATAACATCAGATGTACACGATTCGTTTATAAGAGCAAATATCGATTACATAGACCTTTATATGGGGGGTCAGCATATAGATAGATTGGCAACCGACTATATATCAATGTATCTCAAAATGAGATCGGTCGAGACGGATGATTTAAACATCCTATATAGAGACTCATATAACGTAAATTCGCATTTCTCATCTACTATACCCCTGTACTTGAATCTACCGTTCTATTTCTACAAACATCCACATCTCGCAATACCAGTGTGTGCAATGTATAAACATGGTTTAGAAGTGCGTGTGAAAATGAGAGAACCCAATGAATTTCAAACTGCCTATATGCCTGTAGACTATTCCGAAAACCTTAAAATCAAAAAGATTTCGTTAAATGTAGATTATCACCATCTAATGGAAGAAGAAAAGGCATTTTTTAAATCAAGGCCAATGGAATATATTATAACACAAAACCAACTAGGGAGGAAAATCATAAAATCCACAGACATTGACAAAGAACACTCTTTTATGTGTAACTTTAAAAACCCTGTGCGAGAGTTTATGTTCTTTCTTCAACACGATGCATGGAAAAAACTAACCAATAGATCCAATATATATGAAGAACTTGATTATGCGAATATGAAAATCAATAATGTAGAACTGTTTACTGGCAACCACAATGACTTATCGTCACATCAATTCTTAAATAAATACAGGTCACCAAGTGATATAGTAGAGGAAAAATTGATATGGCACAGGTCCTCCAATTATTATAATCAGACGTTCATTCCGCTCAATGACATTTTGTCATTTGAGGCAGTTCGCAATTTACCCGGACCAGGTGGTTCAGATAAGACTACATTGGGATGGTTTAAGACTTTCAAGGTCAAAAATGGTCTATTTTACGTTTATCCATTATGCACGAATCCCGATACACATGAACCATCTGGACATTTAAATATGAGTCGTATATCACATCAGAAATTCACATTTAAGTTTAAAACCCCGGACCCCGATTCTATATATTCAGTGTGGAATAACCTGTATGGTTCCACTCTGAGTATGTACGCAGTAAACTATAACGTCCTTGTGTTCGATGGTGGGTTATGTGGCTTAAAATATTAATGTTCTAATATATTAATGGCAGGTAGGTTAGATGTTGTAACATACGGTGAAAATGATAAATATCTAACACTAAATCCTGAGGGAACGTTATTCCATAAACGGGTTACCAAGCGCCCAAATTTCTCGATTAACTATACAGATCTTAATCCCAAAAGAGAAACTATCGGTTTTGGTAAAACGGTTAAATTCACTATACCACAAAATATAGGTGATCTACTTAAATCTGTAACCTTAGTCATTAAAGCCAGTGATATCCCAGATGAATGGAATTTGTATTATCAGGATGGAGCTGGTGTAGCTGTAATCGAATACGCGGACCTCATCATAGGAGGTACTGTCATTGAAAGACTGGATTCCAGTTACATCACCATACATAAGACTTATTTCAATAATTCTAAACAACAGGGGGGTATTGAAAATCTTACAGGGATAGTGCCACCATCTACATTCTCTAGTTGGTACGGTTGTAGAAAGACATTTTCTACGAAGCATACACAAAAGAAGTTTGATTTTCAAGTCGATCTCCCATTTCACTTCTATAATTCGACCGAATTATCTCTACCGTTGTGTGCAATTACGAAACAAGAAGTTGAGGTTGAAATAAAGTTCAGAGATCTTAAAGATGTATTATTTTCCAAAACTTCGGATATTTACAGAGAAGAGTCGGTCAACTTCCCATTTCCTACCTATTATGACGGGAGTTGGATTCCTGATAAAAGTGTGATATTTCTGGAACTGATTAAGGGTTGGAATAGAACAAATTATTCTTATTTCAAGTATAGCAATGTTCCGTGGTATGACAATCCGGGTGCGAGTATGAAAAATGCTAAATTAGGAGAAAATGGTTTGAGTATCCATAGATATGCAACAAAGTATACAACCCGCGATTTCTATCCATACTCAGATACGTATGAAAAACCTTCATGGTCAATTTTCTCTTTTTTACAGACTAGTGGGGCTAAAACTTATGATGTATCACCATGGTACGATCAAATTAGGGGTAGTATTCCAGAACACTATACCTGCACAGACATGACTAAAACGGTCTTCCATTCATTTCCAGGATTACCAAATGGTTCTATAGCTATGCGCGTTAAGACGGGTGACAAGGAATTTTCTAAAAATGCCGCGTTAATAAATCCGTATATGCGCACACAGATACTAGAATTAATGGATACAGTTTATCCACAAATAACTACGTATGCATCATTTTCAATGGAAAAAACGGGTCCAAACATACTGAGAGATGTTTTCAACTATCAAGTGGAAGATGCTTATGGAAACGGGACTCCATTTACGGATATAGGTAAGGGAAATGAAAAAGCTTTGCTAATTAATTGGAAGAATCATGGAATAATAGCCGGCTGTCTGGAACTTGGAGAAGTATTCGCCATAAAAAATGGTGCTCCCCAAGATAACACAAATTTTGATCCGTACACTATACCTTATTCACAGATAGTCCAAGCTGCTGAATTCCCAAGTTACGTAAACCAAGATAATCCTATTGACAGTAACCTTCCACTAGGTGGGGGATTCATTCGTGTATTTAGACATTTTACAGTCGGAGAAGGATATAACGACGTGTGGAGTCCTGATACAAATATAGATGGTGTAAGTTCGAGTGAAATTAAGAACCGATTAATTGAAATTGAAAACATCGAATCTGGGAAAGTTCTTCCCAGTGATGTCATAGCTGAAGGTATGCTTGAACTACATTGGCCTATGCACGCTTATGCGAGAGATACCTATCCATGGGGTGCTGGTCCGTTTGTGCCTAAATTTTTGAGTTCTATGAATGATGTGCTTCTTTCACCACCTTACTTTCAACCAGGTGGTCCTTCTAACATGTCAGCCGATCTATTACCACCTTCCTTAAGGGGATTTGGTAAAGTTACACGAATAACATCAGCGGGTAAGGCAATTGTAGCAACTTTGGGTTATCCCAATTGGCCTACTGATTTACGGATGTTCACATGGTTACCCCTCAATATGAATGGACAAGTTATGGGAACGAATAGTAGTGCTCCCACGGTACCGGGTTATACAATCGGATCTCCAGCCGGTTTTTTTGGTGCAGACACAACTAATTCTGGAACTAGATCCGATTACTTTGGAGGTCCATCGGGTACATTCCGCCTTGCCTGGCCAAATACACGAATTGACTTAACCGATCGCATAGGTAGTAGTGCACCACTTTCCAGACGGATGTCTGACGTACAAATGAGTGATTACTGGGAAACAGATCAATATGGCTCCGATTTTTTAGCAGGGCGTACAGCACAGCAAGATAATGGGAGATTCGCTCTCTTTTGGGGACACGTAAGAAATATTACAGTCGCGTATAGTTATATTCGCGATACAGAGTCTAAAACTTTACCCGGCGCTGTGCTAATATATGAATGGAATTTTCATAACTGGGCATACTATCGAGAATATAAACATGAGTGGGATAAAACATTTTCACTTGTACAGACACTGAGCCCCCCAGATACTCCCACATACAACTTCAGTTTTGGACAGAAAATAGCCATAGCTAGAACCAGTCAAATGTTGATTGTATCCGAACCCAATTGGGTTCCGAGAGAGAGATTAACTTTCAGTAAAACTGATAACGTAGACTGGAATGTTGGGCGTATCCATGTCTACAAAAAAACTACTACATCGTCAATCGTAGATGTGTATAACATAACAGCTTCAGGGGGTAAATTTTACATAAATGGGGTTGAAAAACCTATCATTGAACTAATTGAAGGTGTAACATATACATTCAATAACCCTACATCGGGTGGATCAGTTCCCGCACACCCTTTTAAATTCTCGGAAACGAGTGACGGTACACATGGGGGTGGATCCGAATATGTATTTAATGGTTCAGTTTCCAATGTAGTGTATCCGTATAGTGGTGCACCAGAAGGTACTTTTAGGACAGTATTCACAGTACCCATTGGTCAAGCTGGTACTGTACTTCATTATTACTGTCAAATTCATCCCGGTATGGGTAATAGTATCAACATAGTTGCACCTGGTGGAAGATATCAATTACATCAAACTATATACCCAGAATTACCGAGTTTAGCCGATAGAACAGAACGTGCTAGGAAAATGAAACACCCATTGTACACTTCTTGGAATGATCCTATACAAAAAAGATGGGAGTTCGGTAAAACCCTTGATCTCAGTGACGATGATAAAACTTTAATCGTGGGTGCAGATTCCAATACAACTTTGGGTCCAAATAAATCTCCAACAGATACAAATGGTGGGTGGGTGTCAATTTATCAACTCAACGATTCGGGTGATTTTGAATTTAACTCAATCATATCACAAAAAGTCGACGAAGACGCGGACGCTTCCTTTGGTTCCGATAATATAGCCACGACTATCGATGGTAATGACATAGTCGTGTCGGCAAGTAACGCAGATTGGGAACCCTCATCCGAATTACCTTTTAAGGATACATCATTCGATCCATTAAACGTATTACCAGACGTGCAAGTTGATGAAAAATGTGGTAATGTTCAATTGTTTTCTAAAGATACGGTTACTCCCAAAAATTACAAAGACATAGATATTGAGATTGACACATGTAAACTAAAGTTAGAGTTAATACACCTCGACAAACTTGAACGAGATAGATTGAAAAATACCCCCATCACACAAATTATAACACAGTTACAAGTCAATAAATTTAACTGGAGGGAGTATCAAGGAATTAATTATGATAATGATTTTGTACAAGAATCGCAAAATAACCAATTCAAACTAAACTTCTGTAACCCAGTCAAAGAACTGTTTTTTGTCGTACAGAAAAATAATAAACGCTCTCTCGAAATATTGAAAGACTCTAACACGAATACATCTGAACTATGTTTTTTTCAAGGTGTTACAGATTTTGATGGCTTTGTGAGAAATTATGGTAATAGAGAAACGAATAACGTATTTACATCAAGTAAATATCCACAACCAGTTATGGAGTCTATCAAAAAAATGTCATTAACGTTAGATGATGATGAAGTTATACCCATAAACGGTATAGGTGAATTTCCATCACATTTTCTAAGGGCTATTCCATCCTCAAAGTATCATACACATACTGCACTCAATAGGCGTATATATTTGTGGAGTTTCGCCACCCGACCAGAGTCGTGGAAACCTTCTGGTCAATTAAATTTTTCAACAATCAAAAATCAAATCTTAACCCTAGAAGGATTTAAAACGGGTTGGACGCATCAACATGATCTATCTGTTTATGCTAAAAGTTATAACATTATGAAAATAGAAAATGGAACAGCTAGAATACTTTACCCGTTGATTGCTAATAGACAAAGTGAAAATGTGGGAAATATACGAGATTTTCCAACTCCATTTATTAATGAAGTATTTGATGGTAATCAATTTATAACCCATGAACGATATCAACCATACTTTGATCCAGGTATTTCTCTTTCACCCGATTTAACATTTGATAGTAGTAATAACCTAAATATCAATGTAATTGGGTCGTATTCATTCGAATATATAGTGGTTAATGAACATGGAAATAAAAATCATAAAGGATTTACTCGAACGGTGAATGTTGTTGATACAGTAGCTCCTGTCATATCCTTAAACTTTCCGAGCGCGAATCCAGTCAATTTAATATTTAATGATACAGTTTCACCAGTATATTTTCAACCATATGTGGAATATGGGGCTGCAGCAGACACTGGCGAAACTATTGTTACTACCTTCACAAGAACCCCAATTGGTGGGGGTACGACGGTACCAGTCGCTGCAGTAAATCCAACCGTAGAAGGTGTGTACACAGTTACATACACAGCTACAGATGCTGGTGGAAATATTGGGACTAATACACGGATTGTGAATGTTACAAGAGATGCCACCGCTCCATTAATATCTCTTACCAACCCCAACCAAAATCCAATCAATCTAATATATAACGATACAGTTACACCTGTATATTCTCAGTCTTATATAGAATATGGTGCCACATCGGATGGTGGTGAAACAGTTGTTATAGATAATAGTGCGGTAAATACAACTACAGCTGGTACATATATAGTTACATATACAGCAACAGATACCGCTGGTAATATAGGAACTAATACGAGAAGTGTCATAGTTACTCTAGATACCGCGTCACCAATTGTAACGCTAAATACTCCGAACTATAATAATGTAAATTTGATTTACAATAACCTGACGGGATATTCACAATCGTATACAGAACATGGAGCTACATCAGATGGGGGTGAAACTATAGTCACAACTATTACCCGATCCCCAATAGGTGGAGGAGCGACTGTAAGTGTCAGTAGTGTAAACACGACTTTTGAGGGTATTTATACAGTAACCTATTCCGCAACGGATATCACTGGAAATATAGGAACTAACACACGAACGATCACAGTTACACAGGATATTATAGCACCCACTATAACTTTAACGAATCCGGCTGAAAATCCAGTGAGATTAACCTACAATAGTACGGTTACACCCGTATATTCAGAACCGTACGTGGAATATGGTGCCACGGCAGATGGTGGTGAAACAGTTGTTATAGATAGTAGCGCCGTGGATGTTACAAGTGAAGGAACCTATACAGTTACTTACACGGCAACAGATATCGCTGGTAATATAGGAACTGCGTCACGAACCGTTATAGTCACCGAGGATGACATAGATCCAATTCTAACACTTACCAATCCATCTGCAAACCCGATTTATTTAATTTTCAATGACTCAATTTCTCCAACCTATATACAACCCTACGTAGAATATGGTGCTACGTCAGATGGTGGTGAGACAGTTAGTATAGATACTAGCGCAATTCAATCAACAACACCTGGAACTTACAATGTGGTGTATAGTGCAACCGATATTGCTGGTAACACAGGAACTGTCATACGACAAGTCGTATATACACGAGATACCAGTGCTCCGATTATATCCTTAAACAATCCTAGTTACAACCCAGTTGATTTGGTTTATAATTCAACAAATGGTTACTCGGAAACATATACAGAGCATGGAGCTACATCGGATGGAGGTGAAACTGTGACACAGGTTGTGCGCCGAAATGGTACAGTTGTGAGCGCAGTAAATCCAACTCGAACTGGTACATATGTAGTAACCTATTCCGCAACCGATTCGGCTGGAAATATAGGAACTAACACACGAACCATCGTTGTTACAAATGATACTGTCGCACCCGTTCTAAATTTACGAGGATCTAGTTATATTAAAGTGGTTCAAAATTATAGTGGGTCTTTGGGGATACCTAATCCACCAGTTACAATTAATGCACCCGATCAAAGCCTATCATACAGTACAAATAGTACAGTCAATATGTCTACACCGGGTACTTATACTATTACTTATTCAGCTACTGATAGAGCTCTGAATGTAGGAACAGTTTCTAGAACTGTACAAGTGTATAGTACTAGTGGAGCCGCCGCCAGTTTTAGTTTAAATGGGGGTAACCAGTCGCTGACCCAATGTGGTACGTATACAGATGGAGGGTATACGGGGGTTGTTGCAGATACTACAAATACCCCTGTATATAGTTCAGGTAATCTCAATACATCTGCTTCGGGTACATATACTGTCAGTTGGACAGCCACGAGTAAAGTTTTGGGTGGAAATTCACGTACTCGAAATAGAACTGTTACAGTTAATGCAATATCGTTTTCACCTTCTCAAACCATAGAGGCGTATAGTTCTTATGAACCCCTCGTAGATAGCCAGAATCCATGGGATAGTAACCTAACGTGGGTAGATTCTACATCAACCGTGTCTATTAATGATAGAAATGTTACGGAAATTACACGTTCTTACAGACCTATATGTAATAATAACGCTTCACAACAAGTCGCGACTCGTGTTATACGGAACTATTTTGACAGTCTAATCGTTCAAAGAAGTTTCGGAAATGTAAGTGGTGGTGATGGGTTCAGCATTACTAATAATGTATCACAGTGTACGATAATTGCACATACTACATTTACGAGTAGACAACAAAGCAATTATTCGCGGGGGCTTATAGCTCGTTTGGGAAATTTGTACATCCTCGCAGACCCTACTAGCAGCACTGCTTCAAGAATTAGAATTGGATACTCAGATAATGGTAGGAATTCTTCTAGTACAGTAACTTTACCTGGAAATTACATCAATCAAAAACTTATTTATTCCCTATCTGCAAATTTGGTGGTGGGCGCCCCATACGAATGGAGGGGTAGCACGTATGAAGACAAAAGCGAGTCTACCCCGTACACCTATTCGTGCTTCGGAGGAACGTGTATAGGATATAACACGACTTATTATAAAGTTTATACATACTATTGGCGAAGAAACTACGCTGTTCAAACAAGATTGCGTGTATATAGGTATAGCGGCAGCAGCACTTATAACATAAACACTCATAGAACAAATGGGGCTATTGGATCCGATGGTCAACCTGATCTTGAATATTTAGGTGCAACGGGATTTAGTTCCAGCTGGACCGACGGTGGTAATAACACTACAACAACGTGGGACGATAGAACTAGGAACCCCCGGCGCTACAATCCAGGCAACTACACATCCAACACGCAAGCTGCAGACCTGGCACTCGGAACGAAAAAAATGCTCGGTAGTGCAAGTAGTGTCACTTATTCAGCATTACAAGGTTATAACAATCAAAGTGTGGCAAATATGTCTGCATGGTCGGCGAGTAACGGGTCGTGTGTATACATTTTAGATAGAAGTCATTCTGGTTATCTATGAAATGTATTAAAGCTATTATATATGTATAGAGTATGGGGAGTGAAATTGCAGAAATTTCATTGAAAGCTATTGGAAAGCAGGACACTCACCTACTTTCCAAAGACTTGAATAGTTCATTTTTTAAGAGTTCGTATAAACAGCACAGTCCATTTTATACGAAGCAGAGAGTCAAGACTATACAAAATGTCGAAAATGAATCTAATTGGCCATGGGGTAAGAAAATCAAAGTTGAGTACAATCCTAAACACATGGGAGATTTACTATCGAATATGGCTATAACTATACCCTTACCATCATTTCCCAATGATCCACCTGGACCATTAGATAGATATGCACCAATGATTGGTTATCACCTCATCAAAAGCGTGACAATGTTCGTCGATGAAACTCTTGTTGAAAAAATAGACTCTGATTGGAACATCATATATCATAACATCTACCAGGATGCTGACGAAGAAAACATGTCAGAACTCAATCTCAATCGTGGGTGGTCACATAAAATATGGTCCAGTAACGCAGTCTTTCAAAATGTACACAAGAGGGTCATTCCGATGACACTTCCACTACGGTTCTTCTTCTCTAGACGATTTGATCCTGATGTTTCTGCGAAACCCTATTTTCCACTTTGTGCAATACACAAACAAAAAATAGAATTCGAATTTGAGTTTCATGAAAAGACATTTTTTACACCCACAGAAAGTGATATAAAACTTGATTACTTCAATATCATAACGGATGAAATTAAGATAACAGGTGATGAACGTTTATTTATGATAAAGGAACCACAAATCATAACTACTGAATTCGTTGGTATACATCCATCATATGAGAATAAAGCGGGTTCGTATGAAATTGTGGCAAACTTAGTCCCAGACATACCCGTAAAAACTTTTCATTGGTTTATACGAAATAGTGATTTTGAAAAGGTGTATAACCCCCTTGATACAGTGTTCGGGGATCCAGCGTTTTCAATGAGTAATGGAACTACGTACTCACAATATGCTAATTACACAAATCGATTTAATTTATCATCTGTTATTCCAGTAGGACAGTTAGTTGATGATATATATTCAGAGTATGACAACGTGTCAGACATAGATATGTATATCAATGGTGAACAGGTAATTAGAACTATAGAAAACGGTCCTAAATATTTTAGATTTTACACCACTTCTAAAAATACATTATCTTTACCTAAACAACATCACATATACACATATACATTTGCTTTAAATCCAAAAGATCCCAATCCAACGGGATATTTTGATTTTAGTAAAACCCAATCAGATAAGACTTTTATTAAAGTTAATATAAAAGACAATATACTTTACGGGCCTAGAAATGCTATATGGAATATGCATCTATATTACACTGGCTATAAATCCATGAAATTCCAAGATGGTTTCATGCGTTTTGTATAATTTAAACTTCCTCCTCATCATCTTCACATGCTTGGCAAGGTGCGTCAAACATGTGACATGTGTGTTCACCATTTTCAACCATCTCACGAACATCGGGGTCGTGCATGATATCGTCGTCATCTTCATCTTCATCAGTCTCTTGAATCGGTACGAGGGTTTTGGGTTTCTTAAGTTTTTTGAGTTCTTTCACACGATTTTTAAGTCTTCGGATCTCATCATCAAAATCCTTCTCAGTCCAGCCATCAAACTCATTCGACATCTCAACGAAAATACCAGTGGGGAGTGGGTGTTCCATGTTTTCTTTAAAAATATAAATTCTAGGCTTCACTTAGGTACTTATGGAACACATAAGAACGATCATGGAGATTATGGATGACGATGAAATGTTCCCAATGAGAAATGAGTGGGCATATATAAAGATATCAAATGAACTCAAGAAATTACACTTTAAATTAAAAGAACTCTCAAAACGACGAGATGTCTATACACCAGCTACGATAGACCCTTCCGCGCGTATGGAAACACGCTCTTCAGCTAGAGTGGACCCTTCAGCTCCACCACTTGTGAGTCGAGATACTTGGCGAGACCTCCATAGTTTACGCGTCAGGCCCAGGCGTTAGAGCGACTTCGGCAACAGTGGTACCATCTCTTGGTGGAGGATAATAAAATCCAGGTTCAACTGGTCCGTCATGATCCGTTGCCGCCCAATCCTCATGTAATTCCTGTAAAAACTGGTTCAGTCCAGGATACATAACCTCTTCATCAAGTTCTCTCCATCGCTGATAAAGTTGTTCTCGATCTCGTTGAGCAGCGGTTTCAGGATCAGATGGTAATGTGAGTGGTTGGTTTTGGTTAATAAGAAATGAAGGTGGTTTTACTTGTTCTCGCAACTCTTGGATAGTGTCGCACAACTCCAGGTAATCCCCCTCCGGGATCCTGTCTGAGTTCTTGTCAATAAGCTCCATTATTTTATGGAAGAGATCCATTGTTTCATGATCATCCCATCATCATCACCATCTTACTTAGGTTTCGGAAAGACTTAGAACTTCTTTTTGTATTTTTTTCAATTTCTTCAAACTCTCGAAACAATCCTTTAAT
>Ga0222719_10003193_pt1 | contig 14636 bp, 7 predicted proteins | sample C33_34DmetaG_FD_165039 | JGI IMG/M metagenome (GOLD analysis project Ga0222719, IMG submission 165039) | Estuarine water microbial communities from San Francisco Bay, California, United States - C33_34D | ecosystem: Environmental > Aquatic > Marine > Unclassified | place: USA: California...
AAAAACGACGCGCGCCGCGGTTCCTCCGTTCGCCGAACCGTTAATTAACACGGTTCCTCGGCTCCGACCAAAGACCGCGTGGACCACAGGCCGCGTGCCCCGCGTGGTGGTCATAGGCGCGGGCCCCGCCGGTCTGAGCGCCGCGCGCGTGCTTCTCAACGCGGGCGTCGACGTGATCGTCCTGGAGGCGCGCGACCGCGTCGGCGGGCGAGTTTTTACCGAGACTCTGCCCGAACGCGTCGTCGCCGTCGACGATCCGAGTGATGTTTTCGATTCCTCTTCCGGCTTCTCTGGAACTGGAAAGAAACCCACGACACCCACGAAAACCATCACGCTTCCCGCGACGAAGGTCGATCTCGGCGCGTCGTTCGTGCACGGGTGCCACGAGTACAATCCGTTGTTCCTCATGGCGCGCGAGAGCGGCGTTAGGCTGGACAACGCGGAGGGGGGATACAGCGCGGGGTGGCTGACCGGCGCCGCGTGGTACGACGTCAAAGGGCCGGGCACAGTGCCTGTGAAGCACGTCAGGAAGGCGGTCGAGGTGGCGCAGTTCGTCGGGAACGCGCTCGCGTCTGCGTCCGACGAGAAACGACTCGGAGAACGAGTGGGCGTGTCTGAGCACGACGAGACGCGAATAATCGCGTCGGACGACTTACTTGACGACGAAAAAAACGCAAACGGTATCCTTCGCGTCGACTCCGACGAAGCGTACGCCGCGTCTCTGGCGAAGCGGTTCGCGACGCGTTTCCCGGCGTTGGACCTGTCTTCGCGCGGTGCCGTGAAGTGGGGCGACGCGCGCATCGAGCGCGAGCGTCTCGCGCACCTGCGCTCGAGCGAAAAGGCGAACGACCCGCGCTCCCGAGACGTCCCGATGCGTCGCGCGTTTGCCGCCGAGCTCGAGCGTCTGCGCGCGCGGTGCAAAAAGTCGAAAAAGTCGCGCGGGTGGGCGACGCTGAACGACGTGGAGAAATCGGTGCTCGAGTCCGCGCAGGTGATGTGGGGCTTCAACGCGCAGATGGACCAGCTGTCCACGAACGCGCTGCGCGAGCACGCGCGGGAGATGGAGCAGCACCAGGCGGAGATCGACGCGGAGGAGGCGCGCGCCGCCGAGGCGGAGATGGACGCGCGCGCGGAGGAGACGGACGAGAAGGGACGTAACGGCGACGACTACGCGAAAAACGGGTCCCGGTCCCTCGTCACGAAGGACCCAAACGCTTCTACGAAACGAGGGTCCTCTTCGTCCTCTTCCGGCAAGAAACGCGAGGCGGCGACGAAAACGCGAACGAAAACGAAAACGAAAAGTCAGACGAGCGTCAAAGAAGCGCCTTCCGACGCGGACGGTCTGGTGGTGGACGGGTACCACGACCTGGCGGTCGCTCGGCCCGCCGCGGAGCTCGGGAACCGCGTTTGGCTCCGCTGCGTCGCGACGCGCGTGGAGACGAACGAAGCCTTTTTCGCGAACGAGAAAGACGGCGTGCCTTCCGCGTCGTCGTCTTTTCCGTGCGCGGTGACGTTCCGAACGTACTCCGAGACGGACGACGAGACGCGCTCGGAAGAAGACTGTTCCGTTCGCGCGTCGAGCGCGAACGTCGTCGAGTGCGACTACGCGATCGTGACGGTTCCGCTGGGCGTGCTCCAGGGCCGCGCCGCGGCGTCGACCATAGAGTTCGCGCCGGCGTTGTCCGACGCGAAACGCCGCGCGATCGCGACGCTGGGTGCGGGCACGGAGAACAAGGTGGTGATGCGGTTCGAAAAACCGTTTTGGCCGATTGATAAGCGGTTCGTGCAGTGCACGGACCAGCGGTTCCGGTTCCTGAACTGCGCGCCGTACGGAAAACCAAACGTCCTCATCGCGCACGTCGCGCCGCCGTACGGCGAAGGGTTTTTGAATCGAACGACGAACGCGTGCGACGCCGGCGAAGACGTGTTACGAGAAACACTCACGGTGGTTCGAAAAATGTTCGACATCGATGAGAAGGACATGCCCAAACTGCTCGATCACGTCGTCACGGACTGGGGCGCGGATCCGTTTTCGTGCGGCGCGTACTCGTACGCGCGCGTCGGGTCGGATTCGTCGGACATTCGGAATCTCGCCGCGCCGGAGCATCGCGGCCGCGTGCGCTTCGCGGGCGAGGCGTGTTCGGTGGAGGGCGCGCAGTGCGTGCACGGCGCCGTGTCCACCGGGCAGGAAGCCGCCGCCGCGACGCTCCTAGAGGTGTGCGCCGAGGTAAAACCGGAGACAGACTTCCTCGGCGGCGTCATGGGAACGCACGTTGAGCTCCCGCCGGACGTCTTCGCGCGGTGCGCGGAGGAAAACTGTCGCAAGTGGAGACGCGTCCCGTTTCTTTCGAAACGCAAAAAGGCGATCCAATTGGATTCGTCGACGAACGACAAAGAAGCGCACGGAGACCACGTCTTCGGGGTCCCGCTCGTGACACCGAAGACGTGGCGGTGCGGCGACGCGCACTGGCACGCCGGGCTCGCGCGCGACGGGTGCGCGGCGCCGCAGGAGCCGCACGAGGACCTGCCGCGCGCGCGCGACCCGAACGAGTGGAACGCGCTCGTCGAGACGTGGGATAAATGGGCGCGAGGCGTCGCGGCGGCGACGGAACCGACGGAGCCGACGACGAGACCTTCTGGCCTTCTCGCGACGATGCCGACGGGTTCGCCCGCGTTTTTGTCGCAAGCGAAAACGAAAACGCCCGTCTCGCCGGCGCGCGAGACGGCGCGCGCGCCGAATGGCGGCTCGAACGCTTCGGCCCCGCCGGCGTCTCTGAAGAAAATCGGAGGCGCCGCCGCCGGGAATCGAACCCCTGAAGCCGCGGTTCCCGCGCCGGCGAGCGCGTTGCCGGTCGCGACGTGGTGGCTCCCGGACACGGCGACGCCGCCTAAGACGTGCTTCAGCGGGTGAGGCTGTGTCTCCGCCGCCGTCGTGTCGAGCGAGCGAGCGAGCGAGCGGCGAACGTGTCGTGTAATCAACGCAGAGACCACACATTTTTTTCCTAACACGACGGCCTGATGATGTGTCCTCCCCAGTCGTCGAGGCGCGCCTGTCGGCCACGACGCCCTCCGGGCGCGATGGACAGGACCGCGTCGCGACTCGAGTCGCTCGCGCTGAGTTCGCGGGGGGGCTCGCGGGACCGCGAGGAGATCTCGCGGCGAGCTCCCCCGTCCCCCGTACCCGACGGCCAACGGAAAGGCGACGCGAAGCCGCCCAAGTGCCTGGGCTGCGGCGGGTCCATCTCCGGCTCGTACCTGGTCGCGCCCGGGAACAGACGCGGCGCGTACCACGCGCAGTGCCTGCGGTGCGAGGTGTGCGCTTTGCCCACCGAGCGGTTCGTCATCGTGGACGAGGGTCCGCACGTCGAAGGGTCCGTCGGACGAAACAAAAACAAAAACGTTCCGAGAGATCTGCTCGTCTGCGCGCGATGCCACGACGAGCGGTTCGCGGAGAAGTGCGGGAAGTGTCGCCTTCCCCTGCGCGGCACGATCCTAAACGCGCTGGGCTCCAAGTTTCACGCCGAGTGTTTCCGGTGCTCGCTGTGCGACGCGAGCCTGGCGAGCGGGACGTTCGTGCAGATGCCGAACGACGAGAAAAAAGCCGCGTGCGCTTCGTGCCACGAGCGAGAGCTCGCCGCGAAGTGCGGCGGGTGCGGCCGAGGCGTGGTGGGCGACCACGTCGTCGCGCTGCGCGGGACGCCCTTCCACAAGGCGTGCTTCTGCTGCACGAAGTGCCGCGTGAGCCTGGTCGGCGCGAAACACGTGCCGCACGAAGGGAAGGCGTGGTGCGCGGAGTGCCACGTCGCCGCGTTCGCCGAGCGGTGCGGCTGCGGCTGCGGCCGAGGCGTCACCGGCGACGTCGTGGTGGCGCTCGGGAAGCGGTTCCTGGCGGGGCACTTCAATTGCGCGGAGTGCCGCGGGCCGTTCCCAGACGGCGACTTCATGAAGGTGGATCTCGAGACGCGAAACGAGGGGCGCCCGGAAGACGTCGCGCTGTCGCCGAACCGAGGAGCTCCGGCGTCGCGGAGGACGTCGCCGTCCGCGAACGCGTCTGATTGGACGAAACCAAAACCGAAACCGACCGCGCGACGCGTCGCCGCCGCCGTCTGTCGCGCCTGCTACGCGTCGAACCACGCCGAGCGGTGCGCGTGCTGCGCCGTGCCTCTGGTGGGGTGCCGCTTCGTGCGGGTCGACGCGTGGGACGAACGCGCGAATAAAAATAGCGAAGGCTCCGAAGGCGAGGCGATGTGCCTGGCGTGCGAGTCCGAGCCCGGGAACCTGTGCGACGACTGCGGTCGGTGCGTCTCGCGCGTCGACCGCGTTCGCTCGCTGGAGAAGACCGCGCGCCGCGAGTCGGGCGGGCTCGCCACGATCGGCCAGTGCGGCTCGTGTCGATCGACTGCGGTGCGCTCGGACGAGGCGGCGAAGGCGATTTTCGAAGACGTCGCCGAGACGCTCGAGAGCGTCGGCGCGCGGGACGCTCCGCCGGCGGCGTCGCGCGACGTGGTCGTTCGCCTGGTGGAGGCCGATTACCTCGCGAGCGCGGCGAACAAACGACACAGGGGGCCCTCCGCTGAGGGCCCGCGGGGCGTGACGCGCACCAAGGTGGAGCTGCGCGGCACCGCGCCCAAGGAGCGGTGGACGGAAATCGTCGACGGGTGGCGTCTGGACCGCGAGACGAACGAAGAGGGACGGCCCGCGATTGCGATTTTTCCGTCAGACGACGTCGAGCGTTCCGCGCCTCGACGTTCGCCGGCGACGACGCGTCGCGTCGCGGAGACCGCGCTGGCGCGTCCCGACGTCTCCGTGCGTGAGAGGCGGTTCATCAAGGACGTGCTACTGCTTCGAGGGATGTCGCGGACGGCCACCGGCGCGACGCTGGCGCACGAGTACGGCCACTGCTACCTGTTCGCGCGCGCCTTCCCTTCGCTGCCGCTGAAGGTGGAGGAGGGCGTGTGCGAGCTCTTCGCGTGGCTGTGGCTGGGGGGTGGGCTGAGCGTCCCGGCGGCGACGCGCGCGACGGTGAACGGCGCGGACGAGGCGCAGAACGCGCGCCGGCGCGCGCGCATGGAGAAGAGGCAGGACCCCGTGTACGGCGATGGATTCCGCGACGCGAAGAAGGCGCTCGAGCGATGCGGCGGAAATCTCTGGACGCTCCTCGAGTACGTGCGCGCAAACGCGTCGCTGCCGACGTAAACGCCTTAGAAGACGACGAACTTTACGCGTTCTTTTCGTTGTTCGACGTGAGCACTATATAGCTCGCTCTTCCCTACACGGACGCTCCCTCCACAACCTCTACGGCCTCAGCGTCCTCGAGACGATGGCGTCTCGGTGCCTCTGCGAGCCGGGAGGGGGCGGCGACTTCGCCGGCGAGCGCTGCGAAGCCATCACCGCGTCGCGCGGCGGCGGATGCGGGCTCGTATCGCGCGACGGGCTTAAACGCGCGACGCGCTTCGCGGGGCTCGAGTGGACGACACTGTGTCCTGAAGTGGACGCTGAGTACACGTTCTTTGTGGAAAACGGCGACGAACCGCTCGAACGCGCCGACGGCGGAAAAGTCTTCGTCGGCGACGCTCGCGATCGCTCGCCGGTTCCGGCGGCGCCGTCGCTCCGTGCCGAGGACGGGCGCCTCCGCGCGGTGGAGCCGAACGCCTTCGGCTCGGAATGCCACGGTCTCGGCGCCGTCCGCGAGCGCGGGTTGCTCGCCTTCGCGCGCGCCTCGGCGTTGGCGCGCGCCGCCGCGGCGACGGCGGCGCGACGCGCGAGCTCCTTCTTCTCCTCCGTCGCCGAGACCACCGATTTCGTCTCGCCGCGGATGTAGGCGCCGACGCGCGACGTCGCCGCCGCGTCGGCGCGCGACGAACCCGGCGCCGAGCGCGGCCGGGTCGGCGAAAACACGGCGGTGGTCACCTCGCCGAAGGTCACGCGGCGGCGCGCGCCCGGGGACCGCGACGCGCGCGAGGGCGAACGCGAGAGCGAAGAGCGCAGAGGCGAAGCCGTTCGCGCCGGGCTCGGGGTCCGGCTCGCGCGATTGGGACTTTTTTTTCCGTTTTCGGGGCCCCTTTCGGCGCTCCTCGGCGCGCTCGCCGCGGGGCTCCTCCCCGGGCTCCTCCCCGGGCTTCTGCCCCTCGCCTCCGACTCTGGCCTGGGCGGCGCCCCCGGGCTCGCCGACCTCGGCCGGTCGCGGAGAGGTCGCGAACCGGGCGACCCGACAGACATGGGCCGCCGCGTCAGACGAAGCGGCGTCTCCAAATCGTCGCGTTCGCTGGAGGAGTACGTCCCCGCTTCCGTCTGCGTGGACGTGCGTACGCCGCGATCGGACGCGTCGAGAAAATCTCGACGACCGCGGTTGTTATCCAAAACCGGGCTTTCTTTCGGGTACGTCTCCGTGAAAGACAGACGTTTAAACTCGCGCGAGCGACGCATGACGTCCGCCCGGACGCGCGCGTTGGCTTCGCGTGTCGTCGCGCGTTCCAGTTGGAAGCCGATTTTTTTCGCCTCGTCGCGCACGCGCTCGAGCCGCGAACGCGTCTCCCCCGCCACCGACCACGCCTCGCTCAGGACGTCCCGCGACACGACCCAGTTCTGCTCGACACCCGTTTCGAGGGTCTCGATCATTTGTGACGTCGCGTCGCTCGACGCGACGTCCTCGGCGGCGTCGCAGGCGCGGCGCGCGACGTCCAGCGCGCGCGTCGCGACTCTGTACGTCGCCACGCTCCTCTTCTCGATCGCGTCCAGCGATTTCAACGCGCGCAACACGACGGACGTCCCTTTTTGGCCGAGTTCCGAGTTCGACCGGTCGATCACGCGGTACAAATGCTCGTTCTCGTTCTTAATAAGCTCGCCTTCGCGTCGCGTTTTGCGAACCAGCGCGTCAGACGCCTCGGCGCGCGCGACGCTCTTGGCGGTCTCCGCCTTCGCCGCGACAACCTCCCCGCGCAGGCGCTCGAGCTCGCGCGCGTGCTCGCCCTCTATCGCGACCAGCTCCTCCTCCGCCGAGGTCAACGAAACGAACGACGACGAAGACGCGTCGTTGTCGCGTGCTCGTCTCTCGTCGGCCTCTGCGTTGGACTCGAGGAGCGCCGCGCGCAGCGCGGAGGGCTCGTCGCGTCGCGCGGTGCGTTTCAGCAAACGCTCTATCGCGCGAATGCGACGACGCTCGTGCTCCCGCGAAACATCCTCCGCTTTAACCCGTGACTCGCGCTCGCGCGCGAACGCGCTCTCCGTGTCACGCAATTTGGCTTCCAAAGCCTGCTCTTTCGCCCTGGCGTCCTTCTCGCGCGCTTCGAGCGCGCGCCGCGCGGCTTCGCGCGTCGCGGTCAACGACTTTTCCGCATCCTCCAGCTTGACTCGCAATTCGTCAACCTCGAGCTCAGCCTGCAGACGTGCGCGGTTCGCCTCGGCCACCGCGCTCGCGGAAACACCGGCGTCGTGGTGCTCGCCGTCGTTCGACGTCTTCACGTGTTCGCGATCGTCCCGCCTCATCGCGGTCTCGGCGACGTGGTGCTCGAGCTCGGCGATGACGCGCTGGGCGTCGCCGAGCGCGTCCGCCACCTGACGCGCGTCGTGCTCGGCGTCGGCGACGCGCGCGGCGGCGCGTTCCTCCGTTTCGAACGCGCGGCGCTCTGCGTCCTCCGCGCGCGCGTTCGCGGCGGCCACCAGCCGCGCCGCGACTTTGTCCGTGTCCGCGGCGCGAGTCGCTCGCGGCGACTCCGGGCGCTTCTCGGGGTTCGCGGAGGCGGACGCGTCGGCGTCGGCGCCTCTCGAAAACGCCGAGAACTCCGTGCGCATCATCATCTCCGCCGCCTCCTCGCGGCTCATCATCTTCGCGGGGCTCACGCCGCCGGGCGAGCGCTTCACGAAGTACCGCGGCTCGCCGGGGCGCGGGCGCGCCAGCGGAGACGACATCGGAGTACCCAGCGAGAGACGCGCCTCGAGGATTGCGCGACAGAATTGCGCAATGCTGTGGCTTTCACTCATTCCAATGACCAGCACTGTTCTCGGGTGTGTACACACATGTAAGCAGTCTCCAAAAAGAGGTCTCGCGAAATTTAACAACCACGAAATCGACGGTTCGTGATTGGTAAAAAGGCGAATGTGAGAGCCGTTATTCGCGCGACTTTGTCTCGTCTCGGCTCTCGGGCTGGCGAAACCGCCTCCGACGCGATGCCCTCGTGACGCCGTCACACTCGAAGGCGCGCGCTCGGCACGCCACCGCGGTTCTCCCGATACCGCCAGACCGACGCCCTCGCTCGACGCTCTCCGCCTCTCGCCCCCGCGGTTCGGAACGGCGTCCGTCGGACTCGCCGCATCTCGAAAAAAACCCGTTCGCCGCAACGACGAGCAGCCATGGAGACGTCGCTGCGGTTCGACTCGCGCACGAAGCACCTGTGCCTGTTCGCCAAGGAGAAGTTCAGCAACGACGACAACTACGTTCTGACGGTGCGTGTGCCTCGCGCTCCCTCGGGTCGCGAACGCCCGAACCCAACCCTCGAGCCCGCGAAGCGGCCACGGGGCGAGGTTTCTCCATCCGACATCTCCTCCCTGGAGCGAAAGAAAGAAGCCGCCCAAAGTCGTTCATCGAAAAAAGGCTTTTCTTTTCAGACGCGAGACGAACGCGTAAAACGCGTCATCGACTCGCGACTGACGCGTTTCGCTCTGTCGATCTGTTGCCTTTACGTCTCCTCTTCTCCTCTCGCGGTCGTGCCGTCGGACGCTCATTCTATCATTTACAAACGCAAAAAAGGTTTCGGGTTCGCTGGACACGAAGGATGGTCGCGTGGAGAGCCGCGCGTACGTGCGTAAAAAGTTTTTCCCCGACGCGTTTTTGTCGCGCGTCGACATGGGCTTGAGTTACGCGACGACCGCGGATGACGTGACGTATGGGATCAACGGGAAGAAGAGTTTCGAGCTCACGGATGACGGTCTGACGACGCTGGACGTCAAGGGAGGGGTCTCGATGGGGAGCAGAAGCCGCGGCGCGGACGTCGACGCGCGCGTCGAGCTGACGCAGAAGATCTTCAACTTCCAGGAGGACCAGGATCTGAAACTGCGCGTCGGGGTGGATCTGTCGTCGCGCAAAGTGTACGGGCAGATCCGCGAGAACAACTGGACGTTCAACACGGACTTCAAGGAGAAGTGGGACGTGCGGTACGACCTGTGACGGACGACGATTACGATTACTCGGGGCGACGAGACGAAGGCGACGAGACAAAGTGGAATGCGTGAAGAACGTCAAAATGACTTTTAGCGAGAAAGCGCCTCGTTCCCTGCGTGTCGCATTCTCGCAAAGAAACGAGTCGACTTTTATGACTGACTGCGTTCGCTAGAGCTTCGTCGTCCCTCTCCGTCGATCGATCGCTTGGCGGTTGGCGCGCCTTTTTTGCCGAGTTGTCGCGAGCCTCGAACGAGGTCGCGCCCTTCCCCCACGCGGCGCCACTGTGAAGCAGCGCGCGAGTTGTCGCGGCTCGCTGGTTCGGCGCACGACCCCAGCGCTCGGCGTTCCCGCCGTCCGGCGCACCCGGCTCACGCGACAGAGCGTCTCGAGAGAACGTCACCGCGTCCGAGCATCAGATCTCGTCAGCGACTGCTGCGCGACGGGCGAGAGTGCCAACTCTTTCCTGATCGACGCAGCGCGACCGCGACGCGCGTGCGTCCACGATGATGAACGACCGCAAGGTTATCAACCTCGAGGAGGGATGGGACTTCATGCAGGCACGTCCCCGCGAGACCCGCCGATACTCCCGCGAGCGCGGTTCCCTCCGCGCCGCGTCGCTCGCGCCCGTTTTCCGCGCGAACGTAACCCTACGCGCATCCGACGCAGCGCCCTCGCGAGCGCGATCTGACCTCCCCCCCTGTTTCGCGCACGAGCAGAAGGGCATCGTGAAGCTCCGCGGCATCCTCGAGAAGGAGCAGGGCGAAGACGCGTTCACGCCCCAGGAATACATGAACCTGTACACGTGCGTGCCTCGGAAGGCCTTCCGCGTCTCAGATCCCACCTCCTACAGACGCGTTTATTTCAAAAACGCGAAAAAACGTTCTCGTTCTCTCCTCTCCTCCTTCCCGCGCTCACTATGACCGACGACTGACGCGTCCCTCGGTCACTTACCCCTTCCTTCGACGACTCCAGCACCATATACAACATGTGCACGCAGAAGCCCCCTCACGATTTCTCGCAGCAGCTGTACGAGCGGTACCGCGAGGCGTTTAACGAGTACATCGCGAGCGTCGTGTTACCGGCGCTGAACGAGAAGAGCGGCGAGTTCATGTTAAAGGAGCTCGTGCGCCGCTGGGACGACCACAAGGTGATGGTGCGTTGGCTTAGCCGCTTCTTCAACTATCTCGACCGCTACTACATCCAGCGGCACAACCTCGCGCAGCTCAAAGACGTGGGCAGCCTGTGCTTCCGCGACCTGGTGTACGCGAAGCTGAAGAACGTAGCGAAGGATGCCGTGTTGTCTTTGGTGGACAAGGAGCGCGACGGCGAACAGGTGGACCGCGCGCTTATTAAGAACGCCCTCGGCATCTTCGTGGAGATGGGCATGGGGGGCATGGAGGCGTACGAGACCGATTTCGAGGCGTTCCTGTTAACGGACACCGCGAAGCACTACAAACGCAAAGCCTCGCTGTGGATCGAGGAGGACAGCTGCCCGGCGTACCTGATCAAAGCTGAGCAGTGCCTGGGCCGAGAGAAGGAAAGAGTCGGGCACTACCTGCACGCGTCGTCCGAGGCGAAGCTTTTGAAGGAGGTGGAGCGCGAGGTTTTGGCGACGTACGAGACGCGGCTTCTGGAGAAGGAGCACTCCGGGTGCGCGGCGCTGCTCCGGGATGACAAGACGGAGGACCTCGCGCGCGTGTTTCGCTTGTTCAAGCGCGTGCCCTCCGGATTGCCGCCGGTGGCGGACATCTTCAAGAAGCACATCGAGCGCGAGGGGCTGGCGCTCGTCAAGCGCGCGGACGAGACGGCCGCCAGCAAGAAGGAGGCCAAGGCTGGCAAGAAGGACGGCGGCGCGGAGTCCGCCGCGACCGACGGAGCGACGACGTCGAGCACCCCCGACGCGCGGAAGAAATCGGCGGGATCGAACGCGGATCGGGACGCGAGCGCGGGATCCGCCGAGCAGCTCTTCGTTCGCGACGTCATCGCGCTTCACGACAAGTATGTGGCGTACGTCAAGACGTGCTTCGCGGACGACTCGCTGTTCCACCGCGCGCTGAAGGAAGCGTGCGAGGTGTTCTGCAACAAGATCATCGCCGGGAGCACGTCCGCGGAGCTCATGGCTACGTTCTGCGACAAGCTCCTGAAGAAGGGCGGCTCGGAGCGTCTGTCGGACGAAGCCGTCGAGGAGACGCTCGAGAAAGTCGTGCGCCTGTTGGCGTACGTCTCGGACAAAGACTTGTTCGGTGAGTTTTACCGCAAAAAGCTCTCCAAGCGTTTGCTGTTCGACCAGAGCGCGAACGACGACCACGAGCGCTCCATCTTGGCCAAGCTCAAGCACCAGTGCGGCGCGCAGTTCACGAGCAAGATGGAGGGCATGGTGACTGACTTGCAGCTCGCGCGAGACACGCAGCAGTCGTTCGACGCGTGGCTCGCGATCGACGACGCGCGTCGGCCCGAGGTGGACCTGTCCGTGACCGTCCTGACGACGGGTTTCTGGCCCACGTACAAGTTCACCGAGCTCGCGCTTCCCGCTGAGATGGTCAAGTGCGTGGAGACGTTCAAGACGTTCTACGAGGAGCGAACCAAGCACCGCAAGTTGACGTGGATCTACGCGCTCGGCACTTTAACCGTGAAAGGGTCGTTCAAAACGAAACCCATCGAGATGCACATCTCGCCGTTCCAAGCTTCTTGCCTTTTGCTGTTCAACAGAGAGGACACGCTGGGTTACAAAGAAATCGCCGAGCGTCTGAACCTGCCGGACGAGGACGTGCGGCGCACGTTACACTCGCTGGCGTGCTCCAAGTACAAGATATTAAAGAAGTCGCCCGAGGGCAGAGTCATCGCGGACACGGACTCGTTTTCGTACAACGAGTCGTTCACCGATCGCGCGCGGCGCATCAAAGTTCCCGTGCCGCCGGTGGAGGACCGCAAAAAAGTGTTGGCGGACGTTGATAACGACCGGCGGTACGCCATCGACGCCGCGATCGTGCGCACCATGAAGAGCCGCAAAACTCTGGCGCACCAGAAACTCGTCCTCGAAGTCGTGCAGCAGCTCAGCAAGGGATTCAAGCCGGATTTCAAAATCATCAAGAAGCGCATCGAGGACCTCGTCACGCGCGAGTTCCTCGAGCGAGACAAGGAAGACCCGACCGTGTTCAACTACCTCGCGTAGAGTGAGTTCTGAAACGCGGTGGATGCGGACGAGACGCGAAAAGGCGAGTGTGTGTTCACGAGACGCGACGATCGGTAGCGAAACGCGCGCGCTTGAAAGACGCCGCGAGACGTTCGCGCATATCGCCGCCGTCTCGAGCGACGAGTCTGGAGAGTAGTACGCGAAAAACGGCGACGGCGACGCGAGCGGTTTTTTTTGTTTTACGCGTTTCCATCACAAACGCCGACCTTTACGTCCTGTTTTTTTCTCTCTTCTACGTGGATGTTCCCAATCCCCCGAAAATACCCGCAGGCTGATGCCAAGCCCTCGGATCCCCCACTACTCGAGCACCGCTCGAGCGCGCCGCGCGCCGCGCAACTCATTCACCCCCCGCGCTGGGAGAGCGCCTCACCCGACGCGCGCCTCGCCAACCTTTTTGGCTCGACGCGTCTCGAGAGAGGCGAAAGTCGCGCAGATACACGCGCCGACGCGTTCATGCACCTCCTCGTCGCAGGAAGCACCTTTTTGTCTCGCTCAAGTCCCGCGCCGCGGCCGGTCGAAGCGCGGACTTAGGCCGCATTCGGCAGTCCGGCGGTCTCTTAACCACCGCCGACCACCGCGCTTCGACTCCGCCGACGCGACTTCCGCGTCGCCTTCGCCTCCCCCTCGCCCTCGTCACATTATGTGTTCGTGACTCAGAGCGCGGAGAAGTTGGGGCGGCTGTACTTGAACGTGGTCTTCTGCGACTTCGCGTCCGGGCGAAGCACCTTGTTCACCACAGGGAAGGAGACGGGCTCCTTCCTGCCCAGGAACTGGATGGTGTTGTCGCGCTTCACGTCGTCATCCGCAACCTGCGCGATCTTGATGATCTGCAGGCACGGCGCGCGCACGCGGTGGCGGGACGCCATCTCCTCGTACAGGGCGTCGACCGCCTTGTTCATGGACACCTCGCGGTACTCCTTGTACGCGTTGTGGAACCCGGTGCGGCTCTGGTAACGAATCCAGACACCGTAGTTCTTAATGGAGGTGACATCCTCTTCGAAGATCTCGTTGCACGCGATGATCTGGCCGTTCGCCTTCTTCACCTTCTTCAGGCGGGACAGGAAGTACCTGCGGAGGGGAGCGATAGGGTTGGCGGGTGGGTTCGGAAAACGCGTCCGTCAGTAAAGGGCTTCGTTCCGACGTTCGTGCCGCCTTCGGGCGGCTTTCGAGCGTTCGGGCGTCGGGGAAGGAGCCGCGCGTGTAACGCGCGCCCCCTCGCGCGACGCGCGAAAACGTCAAAACCCTTAAAACACGCTTCGCTTTCGACGCTTTCGCGTCTACTCCGCGGTGTCGGAAGATGTGCCCGGGGGTACGAGCAGCGAGCCCTTCCCACCCGCGCGCTGGGTCCAACATAGACCCCGCGATACACATCCGCGACCGCGTCGACATCGCTCGAACTTCACGTTCGCTCGCCTCCCCGCGTGTCGTTCTTCGCGCGTCGCGTTCGTCGCGCAGAAAGATGTTTGTTTTACGCACCAGAACTTGGACTTCGCGCGGGTGTCGTCGAGGGACCAGAGCTTCATGCGGTAGATTTGGGGCTCCGGCTGGGCCTCGGTCGGTACGTGGCGGCCGACGATGTGGTATTGGTGGTACTGTTGGGTCGAAGCGGGGGATGCGGGTCAGCGACCGGACCGGGATGAGAAGAAACCGAGTGACGGGAACGCGAGAAAAATGACGAAGGCGAAGGCGTCCGGGGACGGGTCCGTGGGACCCGTCCGGGCGATGAGACGCGCCCGCATCGTCGCGGGACGCTTCCGAGGGACTCCGAGGGCAATCACGCGCGTCGCCGTCGCGTCGACGACCAAGCGCGGACGCCCCCGGGGCCCGTTCGCCCTTGAACCCTAGGAGGAAAAAACTCTCGCTCCCGGGCCCGTCCCGACTCCGACATGTCGCCTCCGGCGGTGCCGCGACCGCGGCGACGACGGGTGTCACGCCGCGGCGCGCGGGGGGAAACGCCCGGGCGGTGTCCTTACCCTGAAAGGCGCCATTATGTTCGACTGTACTGGACACGTGCGTTCGCGCGTTCCTAAGTGCCGCGACGAGCGATGCGGGGAAAGTTCAAGAGCGAATTTGTTCTTCATTTTGGTTTTTTTAAGGGTTTTGCGGGAATTTGAGGCTCGAGCGCGCTCGAGTCGTGGGACGAAAACACACATCGACTCGATCGGTTTTTTGTCACACTTTCTCGGGGACCCTAGAAATTCGCGACTCGAATGACGTGTCACACGTCACCAGTCTGGAAATTTGAGAAAATGCGGAAATAGGTCTTTCAGCGAAAACGAGACTGCT
>Ga0222719_10003194_pt1 | contig 14635 bp, 13 predicted proteins | sample C33_34DmetaG_FD_165039 | JGI IMG/M metagenome (GOLD analysis project Ga0222719, IMG submission 165039) | Estuarine water microbial communities from San Francisco Bay, California, United States - C33_34D | ecosystem: Environmental > Aquatic > Marine > Unclassified | place: USA: California...
GTGAGCGCCTTGGTCAGCGCCCTGAGCGCCTTGGTCAGCGCCTTGAGCGCCCTGAGCGCCTTGGTCAGCGCCCTGAGCGCCTTGGTCAGCGCCTTGAGCGCCTTGGTCAGCGCCCTGAGCGCCTTGGTCAGCGCCTTGAGCGCCCTGAGCGCCTTGGTCAGCGCCCTGAGCGCCCTGCTCAGCGCCTTGCTCAGCGCCTTGCTCAGCGCCTTGACGCTTGTCCTCATACCGCTCGTTGTCCAGCTTCTTGAGGGCGCGTGACCCTCTGTCTAGGAGCTTGTCAATCTCAGACTTGCGCCCTCCGGCGCGGAGCGTCTCTAACACGCGCTCGCTGAGTAGGCGCTGATAGTGATAGCGCTCCGCATGGTTCAGCTCGCCCAGCGCATAGGTCGCGAGGGTAGGGGGGAGCTGATGCGTATCGCCCCAGAGAAGGGCGTGTATTACATCGATTTTTACAGGATTTTTTTTCTTGCGTCCTGTGGAGCCAACGGACTCCCAAGACGCTTGATCGAACTGAGGATTATAGTCGATTTTCATGGCAATTTCGCCTTTCGTCTTTTGCGTGTGAGGGTGTGAGGGTGGCGGGTGAGGGGTGTGACCCCTAGAGGCTCAAAAGCCCCCGCCATAGGCTCCCCATAGAGGGGAGAGTGACACGCTAGGGTCTGGTTGTCGAGGTCTTATTTGAGGGCATCTACGGCGCTCTGGGCCTCAGCCGCCAGCTCCTCTACTGTCTTCTGTACGGGCATAGTCGGGAAGGGCGAGATGTCCAAATCTCGCACCATGTTCAGGGTGCGCTCTACACCCTTACGCCATGCCTCTTGGTCCATGCGCTCATTGAGCGCATAGGACATAGGCCAAGCGTCTTGCGGCATGAGGTGATCTCGCCCGTGGAGGGCAGCCCATCCACTAGCGAGTCGGATCCCTGCCACAATCCGGCGCTTTGAGTTGCGCTCGCGTGTCGCTTTGTTTAGCCCCTTAATGACCTCGCTGACGGTCTTCTCAAAGAGATTGTTAGGATTGGCCCAGAAGCCATCGAACGCAGACTGAGCGTTGGTCTGAAGGCTCTTGAGCGCGGGTGCGCTCAGACTGGGCGTGGAGGCGCTTTGCGTCCTGAACGCTGAGCGCAGGTCACGAAGAGACTCACTCATCTCCGCTGTCTGGAACTCAACCAATGCGCCAAAGCGGTCGAGGATCGCGTCAGACGAGAATTGCTCGTTGGCTGTCGCGATCACCGCTAGGGGGTTGAGGACGAATTCTCGCCCAGCGTCCATGATGGTACGCTCAGACAGCGCTGAGAACATGGCATGCTGAACATCATCACGCGCCTTCTCGATCTCATCGAGATACCAAAGAGGGCGAGTGAGAGGTGAGCGGTCAATGCGCCTGAGCTGAGCGTCATAGCGCAGCGCATTGATCGAGATGGGGCCTAACACATCCTCTGAAGCCATGCCTTCAGAGAATTGTATCATGGCGCTCTGAGCGCCCGTAAAGAGAGACAGGACAGCGCGGGCCGTGATGCTCTTGCCCTCGCCAGCGTCTCCGCGAAAGAGCACATTGACGCGAGCGATGATCGCGCTCAGCGCAATCATGCCAGCGGTCTGAGCCTGCGCCCCCGCGACCTCAGCCCGAAGGTAGTCTAGCACCTCTGTAGCTGAGGGGGCTGCGCCACGAGCGCGGAGATTCCAAGGGAGGCCGATGTGCGTCTCCCTGATGTCATTTCCCAGAGGGTCAATCAGCCCCTCGATCCCCTCAGCGGGGGTAGCCTCAGCGGTCTTGACCTCAGCCTCAGCCTTGACCTCAGCGGTCTTGACCTCAGCCTTGGGCTTGGGCTTGGACTCAGCCTTGGCCTCAGCCTTGGCCTCAGCCTTGGGCTTGGCCTCAGCCTTGGCCTCAGCCTTGGGCTTGGCCTCAGCCTTGGCCTCAGCCTTGACCTCAGCCTTGACCTCAGCCTTGACCTCAGCCTCATCAATCAGGCTCTCAATCCAATCGAGGTGATTACGAGATGGAGCGGTCTTGACCTCAGTGGGAGTAGCCTCAGCGGTCTTGACCTCAGCGGTTGGGGACGGTACAGCGATAGTGTCAAAAAAACTCATTATGCTTGCTCCTGAGTGGTGGTGATGAAGCGATAGAAGGAGAGGGGGTGGGCGCTGTCTGAGAGCGCCTCTTTGAGGGTGTTGGTAGAGATCACTTGAATGTCACCCTGCGCAAGGAGGGCTTGTGCGGGGGTCTGCTCATTTGCCCGGAAGGTGGCCTCGAATCGAGGCAATTCAAGGCTGAGGAGCAGACGAGCACAGTCTGCTTTCTCACCCTCACCTTCAGCGAGTTGCCGGATCGCTGCTAGGTTCTCGCATACCTGAGTGTGCGACTTAGCTGTGAGCGCCATGTAGCGCCCCTCTGTGAGCGCCCCTAGACGCGCTCTCATCTCGACCCCCGCAGGGGTCAGCTTGATCTCAGCCTCAGCGGTCTTGACCTCAGCCTCAGCGGTCTTGACCTCAGCCTCAGCGGTCTTGACCTCAGCCTCAGCGGTCTTGACCTCAGCCTCAGCGGTGGCCTCAGCCTTGGCCTTGGGCTTGGCCTTGGGCTTGGCCTTGGCCTTGGCCTTGGGCTTGGCCTTGGGCTTGGCCTTGGGCGTGGCCTTGGGCGTGGCCTTGGGCTTGGCCTCAGCGGTGGTGGGCTGTGCGAGCGCCTCAAATTGCTTGATTAGCCCCTCAGCGAGCGCCTCAAGCTCTGAGGCAGTCTCCTTGACTGCGCTCCTCAGAGGAGCTAGTTCGAGCGCGATTGCCCTGATCTCCGCGAGCTGAGCCTCAGCCCTGCGGGATGTGAGGGTATTACTCCTAACCCTCTCCTCTAGCTCCGCTTTCCTGCGGAGCAATTCTTCTTTAATATCTGCGGCGAGGATCCCATGAGGCTGATCAGCGCGACCTACGCGCTGACCGCACTCAAGGGCGATTTCGCACCATAGGGTGATGAGAGCCTCTGAGAATTTGCGCGTGGAGGTGTAAGACCCTGTCCACGCATAGCGACAGCGCGTGTCGCGCATGAGCGCCAGATGCGCTCGCTGCCACTCAGATGAGTTGATGTGAGCTTGTGCCTCTAGCACAGCATCATGTACTGCTTGAGGCGCTTTGATTGATCCACTGAGCTGTGTGACCGACACGCAGTCGATCACCTGTGCATCCCACGTTATCGAGACGCGATAGCGTGTCTCTGAGAGAGATAGCGCTACGCCATCATCATCTGATCCAGCGTGTACGATGAGAACGCTCTCGTCAGCGTCATCGCTCTGCATGGTGACTGTGACGCTGTGAGCGCCGTGATCGCCACGGAGGACACTCATTGTCCGGTGGATTTGCTTGAGGGTGTTGGGTCGCGTGGGTGTGGGCTTAGGAAGCCACGCCCACAGGGGGTGGTCATCCTCGATCCCTTTGGCCTCGCACACCTCTGTGAGGCGCATGAGGCTTGCCCCGGACTTGAAGCAACCGCCCCATGTGATCATGGGGTCTGCGGGTGCGTTGTACTCACGGAGGAGATCATTCTCCGTGGCCAGCGGGTGTTGGCTCTCAAGCCAGTCTCGAATCGCTCTGGGTGCGTGTTTCATCATTTTCATACCTTTCGTATGGTGTGATGGGCTGTGGTCGTATGGTGTGATGGGCTGTGGGGGAGTCGAACCCCCTAGGCGTGTGCGCCTCCTGTTAGCCCATATGCCCCTTAGAGGGGCGGGTGTATCAGCCCTGAGAGTGGCAAGGGCAGGTCTTACCCTCACACTCGCTAGGGTGTGAGGGGTGGTCATGGTAGCGATGTGAGCGCCGGCAAGCACGAGCCTCCTCTTCTCTCCGGAGCAGGCTCGGCAGGCCGTATAAACCTATGAGCGCATAGCCGAACCGAGGGTCATCGATCTCGGCGTCCTCGACCTCAGCGCCCTCGTCCATCATCTCCAGAGCGTCTGAGATGAGGTGCTTTTGACAGACCGCCGCTACGATTGCGTAGTCTGACGGGCGTAGATCGGTGAGGTCATTTATGGCTTCGAGAAGGGGGTAACAATCGTATATCTCCTCTCTCTCATCTTCATCGTACTCAGATAGATTGAGGGCATATGCCTCTAATGTGTGCAGCATTAAGCCCCTCATCTGGGCGCGATCCCGAGTCATCGCGCACCTCCCATCCAGACGCGAGCCACGAGGTAGCCCGCCACGGGGCCGATGATGAGGCCGCCAATGAGGTAGGTCGCAGCCCACCCCCATCCGAGGGTGGCGTAGAGGATGACTGCGACTGTGAGGTCGCATACGAGGCCGACACCGGCCCACTTCCACATGCTATTTCGCATGGTGGTGGCTCCTTATTTAAGGTGGAGGACAGCGTCAGACATCGCGCTGTCTACTGAGGACGCTACCTGAGCTGTGGGGTAGCGTCAAGCGAATTCTGCACACATCGACTCAAATTCTGCTCAGACGCTCAGACGGACGCTCAGACGGACGCTCATACATACGCATGTACATACGCATGTACATACGCGGGCGCGTATATATGATGTCTAGGCGCTGGCCCAAATCTCGATTTATGAAAAATCACGCTAAGGGGTCTGTATGCTCGTTTTTACAAAAATAGGTACACGGAGGTAGGCCAGAGACAAAAACTCCACAGCGTTGACGCTAGACCCCTTATTCAGCGTGTCGATTTTCGTACTCCGTTGTAATCAAACTGGGCAAAACAGTACAGCTAAGTCCCCAAAAACACTAAGGAAACTTGTTTTTACACCACAGAAACTAGTTTTTGCGATGACAAATATCACAGAAACTGGTTTCCGAGTCACAAAAACAAGTTTCTTTTGCAAATTCTACTGCTCAACCTTCCGATAGAAATTTGTAGAGCCTCCCTGTGGCGAGCTAGAGAAGCCAAATTTGTAGAATTCTCAAATTTGAGCCTTCTCGCGCATGCGAGAGCGTCTTGGGAGGGGAGCTTGTACCCTCGCCCTCGCCCTTTATGAGCCTTCATCAGGCGCATGTTGGATAATTCCAGCGGTGTGCATAACTTGATGATGTGGGTCTTTGCTGAAAAAAGCTTGTAGTCCACGGAAGAGGTTAATCGACGTAGTGTCATTTAGGTAGATGATACACGCACACGTTGGGCAACGAACAATCCAATTTCCATTTTTAGCCACAGACATATTTGCACTTGCGCCTATGCAGATTGGGCATATGCTCGTAAAGCGTTCTTTTGACTTAACCTTTTGAGGAATTGGGAATCCATCATCGCCTATCATGGTCATAAGGGGGTTCTCCTATATATAATATTACTATAGTTTGTGCTTGCATACTAGGCGCATAGTGTTTATGTGTCAATAGACAGCTAATTAAAAGCTGTAGAATTGAGGTAAAATGGCAATTTCTGATGAGCCAATTCAAGACTTAGAGAATGAAGGTTTTGACGCAGATGAGAGAGATGATGCCAACACAGAGAACGAAGAAGTTGAAGCTTCTGTAGAGGAAAGTGGCGATTCTGAGGAGAGTCCGTCTGAAGTGCGAGATCCCACGGATCTTGGTGAAGAGATTTCCGCAGATGAGCTTGGGATAGACCTTGAGTCACTCAAACTGTCAAGTCCTTCGATGCTTGGCAAGGCGAAACCTAAGCCTAGTTTGACTGCATCGGCAGACAAAAGGCCTGTGGGCCGTCCTGCGCGTGAAGATGAAGGACTCTTTGCGTGGTGTGAGCAATTCTCGTATACCCCAGGTGTTGACTATCTGAAGCTTCATCGTTTGTACCCAAAGACTTGGGAGGGGATGAGCATTGGAGGCTTTATTGAAGAAATTTATGAGCCGATTGATGAGCATTGGCTCGCAGACCGTTGGGGGGGAGGGTCTTTCCAGATTGAGGCATACCAAAGAGATTCGACAGGTCGAAGTCGTAAATGTCAGGTAAAACACGCAGAGATTAGTGGCTTGCCGAAAGCCTTTATGGGATCAGATGGAATCCCCCATGATTTACCCGCAGGGAGAATGTCATCTTCCGCAAGTAGCCGAAGGAGTTCAGACGTGCTAAGACGCAGAATGGGTCTTGGAGGGTTAAGGAATCGTTCTCAAGAGGACAGATTTTCCTCAGATTTCGAGGATGATGACGTTGAGTCAATCCCTCGCTCTCGCCCTACACCCTCAAGAAACTCAAATATTGACCAACCTTTGGCTGATGCCGGAACACTATATAAGGTGCTTCAAGAGTCCAAAAAGTCTGACAATGACGCGCTTGGGGTTTTGAGAGAAGCCCAAAAAGATGTACACACTCAGATGCAAGCGACAGCACAGCAGCAGTCAGATATGTATAAGACGCTCTTAGAGCAACAAAAAGAGGAAATGCGGAGAATGCGAGAAGAGAGCAAACATGCTGCGCAGAACAGCTCCGCGCCTTTCAAGGAATTGTTGCAATTTATGACCGCGCAAGGGTCGGACACCTCATCTAAGGCAAATTTAGAGGCGTTAAGGAATGCGCATGACACCGCAGTTCAGTCTTTAACTCGCGAGCACTCCTCACATATTGAGAATTTGAGACGAACATTTGAGGATCGTCAGCGAGATTTGATGGAGGAGTTGAATCGTTTACGATCTACATACTCTCAAGATGTGGAGAGGATTCGCCAAGACTACTTGGAAAAGGAGCGCTCATCTAAAGATGACGCTTTTAGGAACTTCCAAACTCAGATTCAGATCATTCAAACTCAAAATAGTGATTTGCGAGAGCGTCATAGGGATGAGCTTGCGACATTAACGAGAGAGAAGAATGAGGCAATTACGGCTTTACGCTCAGACCTAACGGAGTTAAGAACGACTCAGCTCGCAAAAGAGAGTGAGTCTCGCGCAGCTTTATCAGAGAAAGAGACAAATCTTAGAACTGAGTACAATACTCGGGAGAAAGAGTTAAAAGAGCGGATTCGTGACCTAGAATCGTCTATGAAGACTTCACTCATTGAAGAACGCCAGCGAATTAAAGAGGAGTTTGAGGAGCGTTATGCGTCTAGGATGGATGCTCTGAAGACGAGCTACGATGCAAAACTAGAGAACCTAACACAGACTTCAGACTTAAAGGTGTCTTCCGCAGAAAGAGAGGCTAAGTCTTCTGTAGAGACAGCGAAGAAAGAGATGAAGGCGGCGTATGAATCTCAAATTACAAGGCTAGAATCTACAATTGAGTCTTTAAAGAGCGAATATTCTGCACGAGAGCAGCTGTCACTTGAGCGTTCTAAGATGGAACAAGTTGCTGCAAACAAAGATCGTGAGAATCAGAGGCTTATTCTTGAGAGTACAGCTCAGTCTCGTGAGGCGCTTGCAGAGATGTCACGTAAGCAACTTGAACTGCGAGTTAAGGAGCTTTCGAAGGATTTAGAGAGAGCGAAAGCTGACCAAGATGCGCTTACTCAGCAGATCATTCCAGAGTCAAATGATCCATTCGAGCAACTTGAGAAGCTAAACGCGATTAAAGAGCGTCTCAAGTCACATGGGTTTATTACACCTGATGATAGAGAGCCTGTAGATGGTGACGCGAAAGAGCCTGAAGAGGAGAAGCCAAAGGATTTCTTAGGTAAGATTCTCCATTATGGCCCTCAGTTTATTGGTCCGATTCTTCAGAGAGTAGATGCTGCAACCGCAGTCGCTCAGCAAGCAGTTAGTCAACAGCAGATGCAAGCTCAAGAGGCTTTAAAGTCTAGGGAGCAGATGATTGAGCAACAGCGACTAATTGCTCAAGAGCAAGAGGCTTCTGCGCATAGAGAAAGCTCGCTGAGAGAGCGCAGGGAGATGCTCCTCCGCAGACGCGAGGAGCGAGAGCAAGCGCTACAGGCCGAAGCATTTCAGAGACAGCAGTTAGCTGCTCAGATGCAGACTCAAAGAAGCGAAGTTGAAGATAATACACCCCCTCAAGATTTCTCTCCTCAAGAGGTAGATTTTGAACCCCCTACAGTCACCCCCGAAGTTTTGACAGAACCCGGAGTAGAAACAATGGCAAATTCAGAAGCTGATGGGTACACCCAGTTGGCAGAGTACTTGGATAAGAGTTTATCCGAAGGCAAAAATGCAGGTAAGATCGTTGGAGAGTTGAAGATGGCTCTAGTGATGGGAATGTTCTCACGCGACACCTTAAACGAGCTTTTAGCAGAGGACTTTGATGTTCTTGTTGAGAGAGTAAGTGCGATTAAGCCTTCACTAAGATCTCCAAAATCTCGTAAAGCTCTAAAGACAGTCATGGATGGTATGCGCACATGAAACCGAACCCCCCAAAGCCCACATGGAAGCCCTCATCGAATGGGCCAACAGCAACTCCTCAACACGACCCTATCCCTTCACCTCTAAGGATTGAGGATGTCTCACCTTTCATTGACCCTTTAGAGCCTCCCCAGTATGGAGTTTCAGCCGACAAGGGAGATCAGATTCTCTGTGACTCTTGTGATCGGTGTTGGAAGATGTCTGTTGCAGGGACATTTAAGAATAAAAAGGCAGATGGTTCCGATTTCCTATTGACGGAGCGATTCTGTGTGTTTAAGGATTCCCTAGTGTCTCTTGCCGAGCGCTCTGTCAGAGAGTGTTCACGATTTGTACCTAAACAGAAGGACTCAGCTAAATGAGCGAATCAAACCCTTTAATGATGAATGATTCACTGCTTGAGCTTAGTAAGCTAATTGCAGTAATGGATGAAGACGCGCCAAATCTCTCAGCGTCTCAAGCGATCTCTGATTACATTGCCCCAATTCTTGAGAGTATGCTCGCAGAGATCGAGGCGAATCGTCAGTATGTACTACAAGCTGCAGATCGTGCAAATCTAGCGATGCTTGTAAATGAGCGAACCTTTATTGGAGAGATTCTTACGAGTATCGCTGAGCACTTTGCGACTGTAATTGATGAACTTCCAGAGGATACGGATGCTGACTCAAAGCTTGGTGTTGCGGTAACAGAGATTCAAGATCTTCTTGCTACATGGATGAGCTTCGACCTCACGGATGAGGAAGTGAATGAAGATTCTGAAGAGGACGAGGATGACGATGATCACAGCTTTGATGACGATAGTCTGAGTGCAGATGAAGATTCTAGTCTTGCACAGACGCTTATGTCGATGCCTGTGGAGTCTACAAGAGATGTGATCGTAGATGTTGAGAAGGAGGCTGACGATGCCGAGTCTTAAAAACTTAGTATCTGAGGTCAAAGACCCAAACGACTATGATGGGGTTGTCTTACTTTGTGTAAAAGGCAACCAAATTGCGAACATTGGGTTTACAGGCGGTATGCCACAAGGTATAGATCAGAGGGTGTTCCTTTACAGACTTTTACAGGAAGCTCAGTATGCCCTCGCCTTCACATCCCCTCAAGAAAGCCAAAATTCTCAGCATTGACCCAGGGTTCAAGTATTTCGGATTCGCAATTCTAGACGATTCCGAAGTTCTTTCAGCAGGGTTATCAAAAACGAAGGTGGGGGCTTGGGCTACAAAGTCTAGGCAACCGCCTTCGTTTTTGGCGTTGCTCGATGTTGTCCAAGCATATGAATGGGAATCTCGTCACGCAGTAATCGAGTTCCCTCGGGTTCATCGGGATACGCCGAACAATGATTCTATTGTAAAGCTTGCAGCGGCTTGTGGAGCTTACACAGCACTTCTTGAAACTCAAGACTTCACCATTGAGTGGGTAGAGCCAAGAGAGTGGAAGGGTATGGTTCCAAAAGACATTATGTATAAACGAATTATTGCAAAACTAAACACTGAAGAGTATTCTAGGATCGACAAACCCCAAGATCACAATGTGATAGATGCAGTAGGGATAGGACTATGGCAAATCCGAAAGACCCGACCAAACAATTCGTGAGTAACATTTGGACAAGTTGGTGTTCGCTTGAACCTCACAGGAGGACAGAGGTTGCGTCTAAGCTAGGCGCATTTGGGCATATGCTGTCGATTGCCGCAAATGTCCAACAGTTTGCAAACACTGTGACGGAATCTTCAAACCCTCAAACTCAAGATTCTGAAAGTAAGACCTCTGAATCCTCAAATGAGGACGAAGATGTGATTGATGTCGAGTTTCAGGAGGTCAAGTAAATGATTGCTTCATGTTGGGACTGGCCTTCCTTAAAATATCAGTATTTCATTATCAGCGATAAGCCTTTAGACGCAGGGGGTTGGAGTCCTACTAGGGGGATTGAGAGGAGTTCAAAAACTGCGAGCAGTGATCAGTCAATTTCATTTGACGATTGTTTACCTTCTTTGCCAAAGAGTTGTTTTTTTGCAGGAGTTGGGAATGAGTGCGTTGGCGAGCTTTTCGCAAAGAGAGACTCTGAATCCCGCCCTTCAGTAGACTTAAAGCGAATGCAGGTTTCTCAGAACCCTAGAGAGGTGAAAGCCGCAGAGTTAATTCTTGACAATTCGCGTCCTTTATTAAAGGCAAATCCTTCAGATAAAATTCCGTCTCCAGGAGACTCTTCCACAGAAAATACGAATAGTGCTGGGAGTACGAACAGAGGTTCCATTTGGGGTAGATTAGTTCCTGCGGTAGCATCTGTAAGCACAGGGTATGTAATGTATCGCAGTTTTCAAAGCATGACTGAAAGTCGGATGGCGTTGAAAAATGTACTTTTGGCGTGGGGCGCAGGACTTGCAATAGGCTTAACAATTGGGCAAGAGTCGTTAAGAAATACTAAAATTGAGAAGGACCTAAAGCGATGAAGTCTTTTAAGCCCTCCCATCACGATCTCTCTGAAAACCCACCCGCACCTGAAAATCTATTGCGAGGTTTCCAAGGACGCCCTGTAAAAACTCGTCACCAACGAGTTCTCCCAATGGATTCATTTCAAGATGCTCATTGTATTGGGAGGAGTGATGTTATTTTTTACCAGAGTGACAAGCGAGATCCTAAAGACCCACATGGAGAGGGCGCTCAAGGGTTTGCGAAGCATTTCTATCACGATCAAAAGCCGCCTTCGTACTTATATGTATTAAGCCAAACCGGAGAGTATGATGATTTCCTCTTATCTTTGATAGATTTATGCAAGTCAAACAAGCAGACTTCAAAGGCTTCGAATACAGAAGGGCTTTGCCCACCTGTAGGCATGCCTAAGACAATTGTGGAGCTTGCAGACTTAGAGAAGGTAGAGTTGTCAATTGGCAAGCAGAAATTTGAATTGGAATTTGATGGGTATAAACTCTATGTTTGGGACAATATGAAAACTTTGATGGCGCTCCCAATATCTAATGGTCATATGACGCATGCGTGTGTATATATTTGGTGTTCGAAACATACAAAGGTTAATTGGAGAGGTATAATAGATTGATTACCCAAGCTAAAAAAGTAGTTCAAGTTGGGTTAACACCTGTAAGATGTGCAAATTGCAATATGCTCATTTGTACAGCATCCACAGGGAGTGTGCTCTCTATCGCATGTGGCAGATGTAAAACGCACAATGTGATAGAGGTGAAAAAAGAGCAAAAATAAATTTGCAGTATGCCTAAACTTATTGGCAAACTTCAGTTCTGCGATTTACGCATGAGGCCTTTGAGTCCAAAACACAGCTAGAGACCAGCATAGAGTCCTGTAATGATAGGTGATCCTATGAGATCTATGTTGGCGATAGCTCGTCCAAACCCACACACTCCCTCGAAGAGGAATCGGAGAACTGGTATGCTTAGACGTGTATCTTCGAATCCTGCATCTTCACGCTCAAGGGCCACAGCTCGGCCTATGCGTAGGATGTCGGCTAAGAATTCTCGTTCCAACGGAATGAGCCTACGCGAGCGCCTTGCGTCTCGTAAAAACCCCACATCTGCGCCTCGCGGCATGTCTCTTAGAGAGATGCTTGCAAGTCGCTCTAACCCTGAGATGACTCGCTCACAAGCTCAGCAGAAAGTCCAAGCACTTACAAGTCGCTATGAGACTTTGAAGCAAAGAGCAGCAACGTCTCCTAGTGCTCAGAATCGTAGACTTCTCGCAGACGCAAGAAATCGTCTACAAGATGAGTTGAGCAAGATTGAAGGCGCGAAGCGTAGCCTCCGAGGTGGTCGTAAGGCTCCTAAGAAGGCATCCACTCGCAAGTCTTCATCTCGTAAGTCATCTACGCGCAAGTCTTCTGCAAAGAAGTCTTCAAGCCGTAAAGTAACGACACGCAAGTCTTCAAATAGAATGAAGTCTGGAGTTGCTAACTTGACCAAAGCTTACAAGAGCTTGCGTAAGCCTAGCACAAGAGGCAAGTTTACTCGCGCTTTCAATACTGCATTTAAGAAAGCAAAGCGTAGTGGTAAGAGTGTTGCAGTTGCTCAGAGATCAGCAGTCGCTGCGGGTAAGCGAGCTGTAAGTCGTAATAACCCTGCAACTCCTGCGTCGGCACGTTCTGCAATTGCAAGCCTTGCGACACGTTCAAATCCTCGTAAGAAAAAGACTTCAGCGAAGAGGAAGTCTTCAGCGAAGAGGAAGTCTTCAAGTTCACGTAAGCCACGAACGTCAAGCGCGATTGTAGCTCATGGTAAGAAGACAAAGTGGTACAAGAAGCTTTCAGCTTCAAAGAAGACTGCTTTCCTTCGTGAGTTTAAGAAAAGCTTTACAGAGCAGAACCGCAAGCGTGGTGTGACAGAGTCACAAGCAGTAGCTCGCGCTGCACTTATTGCAGGAAACCGTGTAAGTAGCTCAAAGCGTAGAAATCCTTCAAAGGCAAAATCTGCGCGTTCAGCACTTGTAAGCGTTGCAACACGTTCAAACCCACGTAAGAAGTCTTCACGTAAGAAGACCTCTAGCCGTAAGTCATCTTCAAAGAGAGCAACAGGGCTTGAGGCAATCGCTAAGAAGACCTCTCTCTATAAGAGACTTAGGAGCGCGTCTAAGAAGACTGCGTTCATTCGTGAGTTCAAAAAAGCTCATGCGCGAATTGCGCGTAAGGCCTCTAGTTCTGCTCAGGCAAATGTTCGTACAGCGCTCAGCGCATACTCTAAGGTCACGAAGGGTGGGACTCGCATGAATCCTGCTAAGAAGCGCTCCTCATCAAAGAAGCGCTCATCTTCAGCGAAGAGAGTACGTGGACAGCGTATGAAGCGCAACATGAGCAAGAGCGCAAAGCAAGCGCTCTCAGTTGCGGGTATCTACACCTACAAGGTTGTCATTGGTGGCAAGGCGCACACAATTCGAGTCAGCAAGAACTCTAAAGAGTATAAGGCGGCTAAGAGAGGTGGGCTTCGTGCTGTGAAGATGACAAAGCTTCGTGGTAAGAAGAACACCCCTACATCACTCAATCTCCGTTCAGTCTATAAGATTTGCGAGGGGCGTCCTTCAAAGAAGGATTTCCAGAGAGCAGTCAACGCTTGGGCAGGTGCGATTGAGGGTGGGCATATCCGTGGTGTATCTAAGCGAGATGTTTCACGCACTCGTAGAAACCCTGCGAATGTTCGTCGTCACACAGTTCGTGCAATTTCAAATCCCGCACCAATGATGGCAATGTCTAACAGAATGGCTCGTTTCAATGAGACTCGTTCTACAAAAGATATGCTGAAGCTTGGTGGTCTTGGCTTGATCTCATTTGCAGGTTCAATGATGGCCTCAAACTACATCGCATCAAGCCTTGGTCGCGCTTGGGCGTTCAACATCACAGCTGCTGACGTGAAAGACAAGTCAGGCAAGTACTATGGTGTTGAGGCGCTTTCTTCAGCGCTGTTCGCCCTCTCAGGCGGTTATGTCTTGTACCAAAAGTATGTGAATAAGAGCGTATCTGTTTCAGATAAAGCCGCAGTCGTTGCTGGTGGTTTTGTCGCAGGTTCTCTCTATTCACTCCTCGCTCGTACTGTCGCGAAGGGTCTTGGTAAGATCCCAGGCTTCAAGGCAGTCGCAGAGAGCGGAGGTGACGTACTCACTTTCGCAGAATCTACTACACCATCTACCTCACCTAAAGAAGAGGCACCAGCTAACGCAGCAGCGGGCTACCTCTTAGATCACCAACCTGAAGGATCAAATATGTCAAGTCTCTACGGAAGAACAGGCCTTGGCCGATATGTCGCAAAAGAGAACCCTCACTCACGTCGCCGCATGGTGCCTGTTGATTCAGACCGCCACCCCGTTGACATGAGCCGCCGCCGTCCTGCACACATGGGTACTTACATCCCACAAGACCTTGGCGCTTATGTTGAGGACATGGGTGCTTATGTTGCAGAGAACCCAGCACCCCGCGTCTTTGGCGTTGCTCGTAGCAACCCAGCACCTCGCGTCTTTGGTGTTGCTCGCAGCAACCCGCTCAATGAGCAGGTTCCTTCAGTCGTGTCTGAGCGTCCTAACCGCGCACCTCGCGTTCCAGACGGAATGTATGAGATGGCTGATTATGCAACCCTCAAGGATGACATCTCTCTTCAGACACCTCTCTCAAAGGGTGAGCTTGAGGCAGAGGGTTTGACGAATGTCTACTCAAATGGTGGGCAGATGCACATTATTCGCGCTACTCCTGACATTGCTCGTCAGGTTGTAGAGGCGAACTTTGGGTCAATCGTAGGCCCAAGCCGTGTTGTTAAGGGTTCTGTCCTTGTCCTTGCGAACATCTTCGACACTCAGCAGGATCCAGTCCTCTCTGATCGTCTTCGCCTTGGATATACCCCTAACGCACCAAAGGGCGTATCGTACCCTGCACCAGGAGGTATCTTCTCTCG
>Ga0222719_10003203_pt1 | contig 14618 bp, 18 predicted proteins | sample C33_34DmetaG_FD_165039 | JGI IMG/M metagenome (GOLD analysis project Ga0222719, IMG submission 165039) | Estuarine water microbial communities from San Francisco Bay, California, United States - C33_34D | ecosystem: Environmental > Aquatic > Marine > Unclassified | place: USA: California...
AATACACTTTCAGCAACAGCTTTGGCTGCACAAAGTGACGTTCAAACATCCCAGCAAACATCACAACAATCTCAAACACAATCACAACAATCTATGCAAGAAGCACAACAGTCTGTTCAACAGTCTATACAATCGTCAGGTATAGAATCAGCATCCGCAGACGGAAGTGTGAGTGCAAGCAATATAATTGCACAATCGCAAGCTCAAAGTTTAAATGATAACGAAATCAATATTGAAATAACTCTTGACTCGTTTAAAATAGCAGCGCTTGATAATGCAATCAACGATGCTGTTGCTAATCTTATTAAACTTGAACAAAGTGTGATTAGAGAACAAGTTGAAGAATCAATTGAAGAAGAACAGTTGGCTGAACCAATTTCAAACGAACAAGAAGATGAGTTAGTTGAGAAAGCATTATCAGGTGATGACAGCGAAGATGCACAAGCTGCTTTGCTTGGTTATAATCCTAACTTTAGAGCATACCAACAACCACAGATGGCTGATACTGAATTTTATCAACCTAAAGATATCTATGCAGGTCAAGAAAATTATGATAATCCAAATGCTAGATTCTTTAATGGAGCATCGGATGCAACTCATCGTGAAATGGTAAGACAACAATACGAGGGGAACTAATATGGCAGAGTTTGAATTTGCGGGAATGACTTTCCGCGGCGGCAAGATGATGGTGGTACTAACTGCGCTTTCAACACTCGCTGGTGGCGCATGGGCAGGATTTGAATTCTATAAAGACTATATGGATATGCGTGAAGTAGTTCAAAATATAGACGTAGATGCTATTGCAGCAGAAAACGAAAAAGTGCTTTTAAAAATGGATGAACAAATGCTTCGTATCGAAGAAGCAATTGAATATACACGTGACATTAAATCTGATCTCAGAGCTGATGTTATGGAAATGGAAAAGCTTGTTGAAAGATTAGAAGATAAAACTGATGCATCAGAAGATAGAGTTAAGGATTCGCAGAACGCTATTGAAACACATTTAGAAACTATACGTGATGAAATGAATCAAGTACGTAAAGATGTAACAGAATCTATCCGCGAAGTAGAGGCATTAATACGTGAATCAGAAAAAGATGTTCGCAATACTATGAGAGAAACTGAAGATCGTATCGATGCTGATATGAGACAGCTTGATACTGATATTCATGAAAAACTTCAAGAAGCATTAGATAATCCGCTCAATGATGGTTAAATAACAGTTGCCTTTTGTGGCGAAAGATACTATATTAATAGTATAATTGAGCAGGAGATACATAATGAAACGCGTAATGCAGCTAGCTGTAATTATTTCTATGATTGCAGCTCCAGTATTTACTAGTGAGGTTACCGCGCAGGCGGAGTATGAAAATAATCAAGTAATCTGTTTAGCTAAAAATATCTACTTCGAAGCTCGGAGTAGTAGCTTTGCAGATCAAGCAGCAGTAGCTGATGTTGTTATGAATAGAGTAGAACATGACAGTTATCCTAATACTATCTGTGAAGTAGTATACCAAGGTCGTCAAGACTCTAACGGTAATATGATTCGTTACCAATGTCAGTTCAGCTGGTATTGTGATGGTAAGTCAGATAAAATTCCAGCTAATGATAGCTGGTGGAGTGCTCTTGATATTGCTTCAGATATGTACTTTAATAATACATGGAGAGGTCTTACAGAAGGTTCTACTCATTACCATGCTAATTATGTTACCCCAGCATGGCGTCATAGTTTGACTTTAACAGGTCGTATCGGTGAACATATCTTTTATAGGCAGAGATAATGAAAACAGTTTTAGTGACAGGGGGCTTTGACCCCCTGCATTCTGGTCATATTGAATATTTTAAAGAAGCAAAAAAACTCGGTGATAGACTAGTTGTTGGTGTAAACTCTGATGATTGGTTGACTCGAAAGAAAGGTAAACCGTTCTTGCCTTTCCATGAAAGAGCAGCTATAATTAAAGAGTTAAAGATGGTTGACCAAGTTATTGATTTCAATGATTCTGACGATACAGCTAATCATGCTATTATGCAAGTACTATCTACTAGTAAAGGCAAGGTAGTATTTGCTAACGGTGGTGATAGATCAAAGCAAAACATTCCTGAAATGGTTTTGTCTGATGTAGAGTTTGTATTTAGTGTAGGCGGAGAAGATAAAAAAAATTCATCTAGTTGGATTCTAGACGAGTGGAAAACTCAAAAGACAGAACGTGACTGGGGTTACTGGAGGGTGCTTGACGATAAGCAGCCTGATATAGGTATTAAAGTTAAAGAGCTCGTTATTGATCCTGGATGTAGTTTAAGTGATCAAAAACATAAGCATAGATCAGAGCATTGGTATGTTCTCGAAGGCGAAATTCAAATCGAATTAGAATGGCCGGATGGAGAAGAGCATCTTGAGGTAATGATTCCTCATACAACATATGTTATACCACGAGGTGTATGGCATAAGACAACAAATATTGGAACGACAAAAGCACACATTCTAGAAGTACAATATGGCCAAGAATGTGTTGAGGAGGATATAGAGCGTAGAAATGGTTGAAATAATGAACACACAAGCCTTTTCAATGAAAATAGAACAGGTTGTTAAAGATAAAAGAATCGGTTATTTCGATGCTGTAATATGGTATTGTGAGCAAAATGAAATTGAGATTGAAACCGGTGCTAAGTTAATTAATACTATTATTAAGAAAAAGATAGAAGCAGAAGCTTCTGATATGAATTGTTTGAAAGAGAAATCAGCTAAGTTGCCAGTATGATTAACTTCACTAGTTTTCAAAATATAGAATATTATACTAGTGCTAAAGATCAATATCTTTTAATACACAAATGTGCATGCTCATCAGTTAGAAAAGCACAGTTAGAATGTTTTAAAAAAATTGAAAATCTAGAATGGCCAGTCAATAATAAAGTAAGATGGACTGTACTTAGAGATCCTTATGACCGTTTTATATCTGGTCTCGCTTACGATATTACTTTGAATAATTCATTTAATATTAATATTCAAGACTTTGTATTTAATTTGTTTAATAAAAATCTATTAAATAACATATACGAGTATATTAATAATAATAAGAGAATTACAGGTCGGTTATCGCATATCATACCTCAGTGTACTTACCTCTTTCAGCAACCTATAGATGTCTATGTTGATATTAAAGATCTTGATTTATTTTTAAATATCAATTATAATGTAGATAGTATAAGAGAGAATGTTGGAGATAAAACTTCTTATTGTCTAGTTAAAGAAGTTGTAGATAATTATAAAGAAAAAATATTAGATATTTACTCTATGGACTATTATGTTTTAGATAGAATAAAATCTAATAATATGTACTGGAATTGGAATAACGGTAAAATAATATAATGAATAATGTGTATGAAGGACTGAACGCTTATAAAACATATCTGGCTATCAGAAACCATTTCAATACCAGTTATGATTATTTTAAATATAATGGAAAGATAAAAGTATCTAATGACAGTTTTCTCAAAAGACGTGACAAATTTTTCTTCGCTAAACTTGAACGAAATTACCGTGGTAATGAGCTCGTCTATTTCTTCGTCGCAAATTTTCTCGACAATGATAGTAGCTGGTCTGGTTCTCTTGTGGGATCAGAAAGCGAGAAAAAATATTTAGAATGGCGTAAGCGTATTGAAAGTTTGAAATATAACTTTAAGATTGAATGTGAAAAGCTACAGAATGAGATTGATTATGAAAACAAATCGTTTGATGAGTATTTTAAAGTGGTGGATGCCAATCATCCTGACATACTTAGGAAGTATCTTGGTAAGCATATATCTCTTGAAACATTTACTATCATGGATGGGATATTAAATTTTACTAAACAGTGGAACTCTCATCTAAAAGATGATATAATGTATTATACTGTTAGAAATAAATCTAGCAAGTATAAACCGTTCTTACAAGTTGACCTACAAGCTTATAAGAAGATTATGAAAAGTGTATTTACTAGCTAAATATACATGTTGTTATGAATATTGTGGATAAGAAACTATACATCGCATATATGGAGAATACATATGACTAGCTCTTTTGCTGATCTTAAATCAGCTCGTAAGTCTTCGCTCGAAGCACTAATTTCCGAAACAAATAAACTTAACACTAACGAGGGTGGTGCACGTCCATCTGATGATCGTTGGTGGAAACCAGAAGTAGATAAAGCTGGTAACGGTTATGCTGTTATTCGTTTTCTACCTGCTCCTGAAGGTGAAGATATGCCTTGGGTACGAATCTTCAATCACGGCTTTCAAGGCCCTGGTGGATGGTATATCGAAGAGTCGTTGACTACTCTTAATAAGAAAGATCCAGTATCTGAATATAACTCCATGCTCTGGAACTCAGGTATCGAGTCTAATAAAGATATCGTACGTAAGCAGAAGCGTCGTCTAAATTACTACGCTAATATTTACGTTGTAAAAGATCCATCTAACCCTGCTAATGAAGGTAAAGTATTCCTTTATAAGTTTGGTAAGAAGATCTTTGATAAGCTTAATGAAGCAATGAACCCTGAGTTTGAAGATGAGTCACCAATGAACCCATTTGATCTATGGGAAGGTGCTAACTTTAAGCTTAAGATTCGTCAAGTAGAAGGTTATCGCAACTACGATAAATCGGAATTCGATAGTCCATCTGCTCTGTTGGATGATGATGGTGATCTTGAAAAAGTATGGAAGTCTGAATACTCTTTGAATGAGTTTTTGGATCCAAAGAACTTTAAGTCATATGATGAACTTAAAGCTAAGTTGAATCGTGTTTTAGGTCTTGATGGTTCTGCAGGAAGTACTACTCGCGCAGATGAAATCGAGATTGAAGATACACCTCAACAAAAATCAGCTCCTGCTCCTTCATTTGCATCTAGTACAGATGACGATGATGATAGTATGTCATTCTTTGAGAAGCTGGCTGCTGATGACTAAAATCCACTCGAGAGTCTGCAGCTCTCGAAATGGTGTGTGACCCTCAGCACGTAATGAGGTACGGTCTTCCGGTATACAGTGGAGATAGAAAGAGGGGCACCTAGGAAGGCCCCTCTTTTGATTTATGCCATAGTAGCATCATACCAATCAGACATGGTTGAAATTACTGAGCGATCTTGAATTGGAGAAATAGCTCTTTCTTGAGAAGCTAAAGTTCCACCGCCTCCTCCACCGCCGTTAACAGAATTATCATTATTAATTTGAGGAGCATTAATTACAACCGGAGCAGTTGCTGCTCCTTCTGAAGCTTGATTTAAATTAATAGCTCCTGGTGTAACACCTCTATTAAATATATTACTTAATCTTTGCGCAAGTGCTGCCTCAGGGTTACCTGAGGTAAGAAAACTATACAATGTACCAGTTCCGAATAAAGAATCAGGAGTACTAGTAAATGATGTTGAGTCACCCATCATAGACTGCGCAGCCGCTATATCACTACTTTGTGGTGGAGGTGTTACCGCTATATCACTACTTTGTGGTGGAGGTGTTACCGCTGGCGGGGTATTTCCTCCTGTTACTTGTGCATATCTAGATAACCAATCAGCTTGATATTTTGCTGCTGCCATACCTCTATTAGTTGCTAATGCACTTTCGCTCATTATACCAGCAGCATTACCAGTATACCATACATTTGGTATAACGCTTATATCACCATTATTTTCTCTTAAAATATCCATAACATATCGTCTTGCAATTTCATCTTGAACATTAGCAGGAGCATCTCTTGCGAATTCATATTGCTGACCAATGCCATATTTGTTTGTAAGGTTGCGCCAAGTACCTTTTATAAATTGATACGCCCCAGTAGCGCTAGAACCTTTTCTACCACCAGAGTTTACATACTCGTCCCATGCAAAGTTATAAGCACTATAATCTCCGTTACTCTCTTTCAATCTTATAGTTTCAAGAATACCATCTATAAATGTAGATTGAGAACCTGTTCCTAAAGATGCTTTTACCATATTTGCATCACCGAGACTAGGACTGAATGCAGCTTGTATTGGTCTAGCTTCAGAAGAAGTACGAGAATAGCTCATAGGTTCAGGAGTAGCTGTTGGTGGGGTAGGTGGAAGTGCTTCTGGAGCATATTGTCTCAGAATGTCTTCCTGAGTCATATTTTCATATCCACCATATCCATATGCTGGAGCTACTGGAGGCGGGTTATCTAATGCCCAGTTAAGAAGTAAAACAGCTAGTTCTGGCCCTGCAAGCGAGCCCATTAGCCCCCCGAGAACACCACCGCCAAGCGCTCCCCATGGACCGCCAAGTGCGCCAATATATGCGCCAAGCGCAGCTCCACCAAGACCTCCAATAAGTCCGCCTAGAATAGGAGCTATTAGTCTTATCTTTTCATCCTCAGTACCTGGTCCATTCATTATATCAATAATTCTATACACATCAACAAATGCTACAACTATTCCTACCACTCCTAAAGCTTTAAAGACTTTAACAAATGCTCTTCTTAATTTTGCGTTTTTAATTCTTTGTGCTTCTTGTTCTATTTCAGCATCGCTCATAAATTGACCGTTTGGTCTACGAGGTCTTACTCCAGGTTTTTGAGGTGAGGGCGTTGCAGGTTTTGTATCTAGTCTTGGAGTTAATTTTCCAGGTAATTGAGCTATTTTTCTGCCAGTATAAGCTGCAGCTGCGCCTGTTAATCCACCATTAACAATATCTTCTGGTGTAAGTGTTCCTTCACGAGCTCTTTCAAACCATTCAGTAACACCTTGTAATATGTCATCTCTACCTTCAGGTGTAAATATTCTGCTAAGATCTAACTGATTCCATATAATACCAGCAATTAAACCAGGAAGAGTTCTACCTAAAAATAATTTAGATATACCAGCACCAACAATAGCTGATTGAGCATTATCACTAATTGCAGTACTTACTTGATTTGCAAATTCTGGAGATGCTCCTAAATCTTGTAAAATAGCAGCAGCTTCATCACCTAAAAACTTACCTATCTGTTCACCAAATATATTTCCGATAGCAATAAGACCGCCACCTTTAAGTAATCTGCCTGCTAATCCACGTAAAGTTTTTCCTAATGAACTTCCTGCTAAACCACCTGCAATTGCTCCAGTAGCAAGAGCAGGTAAAGCGCCGAAACCTGTACCACCACCTTCAGTTGTTGTTTCTGCTGTTGCACCAGATGGACCGATACCACCACCAGCTCTCATTCGAGCTGCTTCACGTCTAGCTTCTTCGTTAGCGAATTCTTGATTCTCTAACTGTCTTTGAAACATCGCGAGCTGTTGTTTTTGAATACCCAATGATTGAGTAACAACATCTTGGATGACATCTAGCCGTGAATAAGAGCGCTCTAATACATTCTCTACTCTTACAAGAACATCTCTCTGCTCAAGTAAAAGCTCTTGAGCACTTTCTCCTGAGCCTGATATAGGTAGTGGTAATACGTTAGCCATTTGATCTCTGTTCTTCTAACCTTTTAAGATGGTCTTGTAACATTTGTAAATAGATATCACGTTCGAAAGGCATCATGTCTTCAAGTTCTGTTAATGAATATTTATGGTGTTGCATTAATGCAAAATTTGTATAGTACATATTCGCTAAGCTGTTATGGCTTAGCGCTACATAAAAAAACTGTTCAATCCACGTAAGGGTATGAACTCCTCCTTTCCACACTCACTACATGTATACTTAATATCATATGATACTGTTGGTGAATTTTCAAAAAATTCAATAACTTTCATAAATTGTTCTTTATTAAGCTGTCCAAGATAGTCAACCATTTCTTCTTTAGTGAAATCTTCATAAACATTTTCACTATCAAAAACACTTTCAATATTATTAGCTAGTTCTTCGAAAATAGCTTCAACTTTAGATGATCTAATAGTTTCACCTAAGCTACTAATATCTGATAGTTTTGGGTAACGTAGTACTAAACCAATAGTATCGTTTAACATAATTTTATTAGATATTTTTTCTGGTAATTCAACAGTAACATCTTCTAATTTGAGCTCAAAGTCTGTAATATGTTTACATTCTGTATCAGAGCTGTGTCTTAGTTTAAGATTAACAATATTGTTTACTGATCTTGATCTAAGATTTACAAACATATATTCAATATCAAAGAATGGAAGATCTCTAATATTGCCTTCGTATTCTACACACGACTCAATGATGTTAATTACTGATTCTGTAATATCAGTATCTTCCCCACCTTCAACTGCCATAAGAAGAGTTTTTTCTTCTTTAACAAGAAAGGGTCGATAATATACTTCTTTTCCGTTTGAAGGAAGTTTTAGTTTAAATTTAGGTACTGCAATTTTAGGTAAAGACATAATAACCTCACATAATGTTATCTAATTGTAAAAGAATTTGTATTAAAGATTGGATTACCAGTAATATCTCCAAGTTCTGGAAGACCAGCTGTGCTAAGAATATTATCAAGAGACGGAAGACCACTAATAGTTAAACCACCTCTGCCTCTAGAAGTTCTTGCTCTATTACCAAGAGCCGGCTCATCTATTTCTTGAAAGTGTTTATAAGTAAATTGTACAGTAAGTTTATGAAGTTCTTCACTACCCCAGTTTAAAGGTAATGAGTTTACAATAATAGGATATGCTTCTTGTAATCCTAATGTGTATGTTACATTACCTTCTTGATCATACTGTAATATTATAGCTTGCGATACATAATTATTGTAATAACCTATACTGCTATAAAATTTAATATCTTGTTGTCTTGAATGATTACCTACAATCATACTTTGCCAAGATGTAAAAAGTCTTTTTTCGTTTAACTGTTTATCACATACCATGGTTACAGAAACATCTGGATATACAACACCATAACCTACTTTTGATGTTAAACCATAACCATGCTGTTTATAATCAGATGTTACAATAGAACGCCCGGGCAACTCTGCTTGTTCAATTTTAAATCTTAAAATATCCCCACCAGCTTTTTTACCGTTATCAGACAGTTGTATGTTCTGAGGAGTAAAAATAAACATCTCATAATGACTTTGTTTAGCAACGCCATTAGATGTTTCACCAGTTAGGTTACTTTTAAATGTGTTTACGTTAAAAGCCATTATGCAACTTTCTCCATGCTTTTGCTATAGACTTGAGAACTGCTTGCTTTTTGAAATCTTTGCAATGGCAAAAATAATGCCATATCCCATTCTACAGGATCTATTTTTATTCTTCTGGATTTAATATGAGAATTAAGATAATGTTTAACACACGGCTTAAACAATTTATATCTTGCAGACCGTTTTAATATTTGATAGCTAATTTTTAGTGCTGTACTTTCATTATATCTATTATCCGTACGTAAAGTATACAAAGCATCCATTAGCATTGCTCTTTGACGTAACGGTAGATAATGCATGTTGAGCCCCAAGAAGCCGTTGTCTCTCGGTTCAATTGGGAAAACAAGAGGAAAGGTATCATAATATGGAAGTTTACGTTTTAACTTTGGATCGTAGTTAAACAACATCATTTGACCAATCTCATAACCACGAACAATCTTAGACTGATTTTCGCGCATGAGTTTAGAAGGAGTAACATCTACCTTTTCTGCTTCATTGCGATACCATTCACGAGCTGCACGAGTACGAGCAGGTATTTGTCCAGCACGAACACCTTTAGCAAGAATATTATCGAATACGTATGCGACCATAATAGATCCTTAATAGTTAGATAAACTTATTTATCTTACTTTCGACCAAGTTCATTCTCGGTTATGATCTGAAATTTCCATTTACGGTCTTTACAAAACTCTTGAGCAGCTTTCCACTTAGCTTCGTTAACTAAATAGGTAGTAACCTCATTAAGGAATCTTTTAGTTTTTCTTTTTGGTATTTTTGGTTCTTGAGTTTGCTTATATGGCTTTACTTCAATTAGCGTGGTTTGTATACCATTATTTGTTTTTGCTTTAATAATAAAATCGACAAAATATCTATGTATACGTCTATCAAGAGGTGAGCGATATGGGATTACTATTTCTTCTGATCCCCATTCAAGTATATTAGGGTTATTATCAAAGTAAACCATACATTGTCTTTCCCAAGAACTACGATAAACTATGTTAGTTGGATCGCCTAAATATTTACTAGGAAACTTAGGTTTAAATTTACCTTTATAGGTCTTACTCATAGGAATAACGAATGCCTTCATTTAATTTAGGAAATTTAGCTGACGCGGCAGAAGGATTATTTTCAGGTCCTTTAATAAGCTTAGAACCGTCACCAACGTATAGAGTAAGTAAGTTCCCTGACGACATAGCTGATTCACCGTACTTTGTAGTATTTAGGATGGTCAACAAACCTGTTGCACGCAGTTTGGGTAAAAGTGTGCCTACAAATTTATTTGGCTCAGATTCAGCAGCAGCAAGAATAGCAGGCAAAATAGCTTCTCGCTCTTTAAATAATTTTTCTATTCCCGCTCGTGGTTTTGCACTTCCAATGCCGTCTAATCTTGCTACTGGTTATAACGCTCAGTATAATGATACACCTTTAGGTGCTCTAGGATCAATTGGTAAAAGAATTGGAGAGGGGTATACAGGACCAGAAGGTGGCTCATATTATAACGGTATTGCAACCGCTATTAAGAATGCAAACATCGGTATGGGTGATTTAAAAGGTGGTGCCGCTAACATGCTAATTGGTGCTGTACAAGAAGGAGGTTTAGCAGGTTTATTTGCAGCTGCTGGCCTTGGTGCACTTCCAGGTGCTGGTGTTGCAGGTGCAGCTGCGGTTGGACAAGGTGTATTAGCTGGAGCAGGTATTGCTCGTAACCCTCATCTTGCTTCTATCTTCCAGGGTGTTGGTTTTAGAAGACACCAGTTTCAATATAAACTGATCGCTAGAAACGCAGCAGAAAGTGCTACCTTGCGTACTATGATTAAATCATTTAAGTTTGGTATGGCTCCAAAGTATAGAGCTAATGACCATATTTTTGATTACCCTAACGAGTTTGATATTACTTTAGCAGCTGGTGATTATCTATTTAAAATAGGTAGATCTGTTTTAGAAGATTTTACAGTAGATTATACCGGAGAAGGTACCCCAGCATTTTTTGAAGATACAGGTGCACCATATTCAGTGGTCTTAAATATGACATTTAAAGAAACTTCTATTGTAACAAAACGAGAAGTAGCAAACGGTAGATAATATGTATTATTTCGAACCATTTCCAACTATCAGCTATGATTTAGAAAAAAATAATAACCCTAATGAGGTTACTAATTTATTTCTTAGATATAAAGTGTTAGATGTTTTTAAAGATCAGTATGCTGTATATTATGATTATAACATAAAAGATGGTGAGAGACCTGATATTATTGCAGCAAAATATTATGAAGATCCAAGTTTAGATTGGATTATTCTTTTAACTAATAATATTATCGACCCGCAATATGACTGGCCGTTAGACAGTAAATCTTTCAGACAATTTATTGTTAAAAAATATGGCAGTGTTTCAGCTGCTAAGGAGCAAACACATCATTATGAGCAAATAACTAAACAACAAGAAGTCTTATTTGACGGTACGGTAGTACCAGAAGAATATTTTGAAATAGATCTAACTACATATAATACTCTTTCTTCTAGTGATAAAAGAACAGTAACATCCTACACTTATGAAGAAAGAATAAATGAAGATAAAAGAAATATAAAACTATTAAGTGAAGAATATGTTTTTGATCTCGTTAACCAAGTAAAAGATGTGTTTAAATAATGTCAAGTAATCCTCAATCAGGTGGTATAGCTCATAAAGTAGCTATTTTAAGTGATCCGGGTAATGGTAATATTATTCGTACCGATATTACTTCTATTGTTCACGAATTTCATGTTTACGAGAATATTTTTCAACCTACTATGAGTGCTGTAGTATCGGTATATGATGCTTCAGGAGCTATTTTAAATGATCTTCCTTTCTCAGGACAGGAATGGATTGTAATAGGTGTGGGTGAAGCAACTTATAGTTTTAGAGCATATAAAATAGAAAATGTAACACCTAATTCTGAAAGAGCGTTTAGTTATAATATTCACTGTATTCAACCTGAATTTGAAACAAGTCTTAATAAAGCAATATTTAATCATTTTGCTGGTGAATTAGGTTCTGATATTATATCAGCAATCCATGGAGAACATTTAACAGTAGGCGGTCAAAACAAACCTTTAGAAGTAGAAACTACAGACAGACCGCTAACTTATACAGCCGCAGGTCATAACCCGATTGAATTTATTCAAATGGTAGCAGCTGATAGTCAATCAGCAGAATATCCAGATTCTTCTCTTATGGTTTTTTATCAAGATAGAGAAGGTTTTAAATTTAAATCAGTAAATAAAATGCTTGACTCTAATCCTGTAGCGGAGTTTTACTATGCTGACCCGGGTACAGAAAGAGGCCCAAGATCTCGTAATTATATCTTAGGTATTAGTTGGCATGATGCTATAGATGCTATAAATGGTTTAAGAAACGGTCTTTATGATAATACTGTAATGTCTATAGACATTAATACAAAAACATTTAAAGAAACTACATTTAATTACGCTAAACAATTTAACGAAATAACACATATTAGAAACGGTGGTAAACCAATTGCAAGAGCTAAAAGCTGGGGTGGATCTGTTTTAGGAGATCAGCTTGATGGTAGCTCCCATGTAAGATTTATTCCTACAGATTTTAACTCGGATATTGATAATCAAACTATAGACAACAGAATAAGTGAGAGTAACGACCCTCACATATTCTTTTCTAAAAATAAGCATAATTTTTTAAATAGATCTACTTCTTTAATGGCTGTATTAAAACAATATAAAATTGATATTACTAGTAATTATGTAGATGGTGTAAAAGCAGGTGATACAGTTAATATTCATATACCTAGTAATGCTGGTAATTTAAGCGTATCAGAAAGATATATTAGTATTTTCGGTCAAAGAAATCCAACATTTTTAGTTACTGGTTCTACAATTACATATGATGGTGTTAACGGTGGTATATTCTTAACTCTACAGTGTGCAAAAGAATCATTAAGTGAATCTTTAGGCGGTCCTGCAGCTGATCCATTAGCTGCTCTTCTTGATTTAATTCCAAAAAGTTTGATCACTACGCCTAATCCATCTGGTGAATCAAGAGGTGAAAATCAAAGCCAGACTATAGAAGAAGCTCAATCTTCAGTAGATGGGCAGCTTCTTTCAAACGAAACAATTGGACAAGGTTTGCCATATTCTGGTTTAACACCATTAGAAAGACAATATGCATTAGAACAAGGCTATGCTGATGCAGATACATACCCGGATGGAACATTTGAATAGGTGAATTATGGATTTTGCAAAAGATTTTTTAGGTTACAATTTTACATGGTTTATAGGAGAGGTTGAGGATAGAAATGATCCTCTTAGACTAGGACGTGTAAGGGTTAGATGTTTCGGCTGGCATTCTTCTGATAAAGAATTACAGCCAGCTAATCAATTACCATGGGCTAATACTATTCAACCAGTAACTGGTCCTGCAACATCTTCCTCTGGTTTAACTAAAGGTGTTTGGGTATTTGGCTTTTTTCTTGATGGAAATAAAGCTCAAAGGCCAATGGTATTAGGACATATACCTGGATACAGATTTGGTTCACCAGGTGAGTCTGAATTACCTAAAGCTGCTAGAGGTGAAGATAATTATCCAGCGCCAGCAGATACGCTTAGAGATAATACAGTAACGCAAGATGTTGTAATTGATCCAGCTGCTGATACTAAATGGTCAGAACCAGCTAGACCATTAGATACAGCTTATCCAACCGCCATGGTGCAGGCACATGAGTCAGGAACATATACACAAATTGCTGGTTCTGGTAGATATACCATACAGTTAAATAATGGTAGTTATATAGAAATAGATGCTGGTGGTAATGGTAAATATAAAGTAATTACAGACAACTACCAGCTTGTTGGCGGTAATGAATATATTAATGTTGGTGGAACAGTTAATATGACTGTAGCTGGTGATGTTAACTGGAATATCTCTGGCAATTGGTCAGTTAATGTTGGTGGTGATGTTACTACGAATATTGGTGGTAATGTAACAGAAGAAGTAGGTGGTAACGTATCAGAAACTACAGGTGGTTCTAAAACAGATAATACTGGTGGTGCAGTAACTATTACTGGCGCTACCATTGATCTAAACTAAGAGGTAAAAAATGCCATCAGTTTGTCGCGTAGGAGATTCTTTATCAACAGGGCATGGATGTTCTGGTTCTACTACTATAGCTAGCTCTAATACAGATAGAACTGTTAGAGTAAACGGAATAGCAGCTATAGTAGTAGGTGCACCAACAGTTTCACATCCTTTTCCTCCTGATCCACCCTGTGCTCCACATGTAGCTAATTTAAATGCAGGATCAGGTACTGTAAGAATAAATGGAATATCAATAGGGCGAGTTGGGGATTCAGCTGACGCAGGTGCAATGACGTCAGGTTCAGGTAATGTAAATGCAGGATAATAGTATTATGACACATGATATGATTGTCTCTTTATTTGAGACTTATGTAACAGAAAATGCAAAATTTGAAATTGGAAACAAAGCAGCAGGTACTAGAGCAAGAAAAGCTTTATCAGAAATAACTAAACTTGCAAAAACTAGAC
>Ga0222719_10003204_pt1 | contig 14617 bp, 18 predicted proteins | sample C33_34DmetaG_FD_165039 | JGI IMG/M metagenome (GOLD analysis project Ga0222719, IMG submission 165039) | Estuarine water microbial communities from San Francisco Bay, California, United States - C33_34D | ecosystem: Environmental > Aquatic > Marine > Unclassified | place: USA: California...
TTTTAATAAATAAAAGACGAGGGAAGCTAACCGAAAACTCCACCATTACGTGCAAGCCCTCGAGTACAAATATACAAAAATATTTTAAATAAAAAACGCCCTACCGAAGTAGGACGCCAAACTATGAGAACAAAATCAATTAATGAATTACAAATATAATAAATTTAATCAATTAAAGCACGTATGTTAATAGTTCTTCTATCTACTTCTCCAAATCTTTTATGATAAGTTATTACTTTACTATCTCTACCGCTTAACCAACCTCCACGACTAGCGTAAGCATCTTTAGCCGCTAACGTTCTATGTTGTTCAATTACCATTAAGTTAGTCTCTTTTACTTGCATATTATGTAAATGACCCGTATGAGCGTAGACATTTTTAGACCTTCCAAATTGCTCTTTGAACTTTGCAGTAAATACGGTATCAATGTTGTTTAATTTTCTTTTGTGTCCGTGATGATAGAATAATACAGTTTCGCCCCACTCAATACAATAATACGGATCAGGGCTAGTATCTATTATAACGCGAGGTTCGTTCTCGTAGAAAGCCGCAAACATCTCACGTAACCAGATAGAACTGGATTCGTCATGGTTACCCTCTGCCATTATTACGTTAACGGTTTGATACTTGTCTAGTAACATATTTATTACTTGCCTAGATACTCTTATAGCGATTCTAACAAGTTTACTGAATCTAGTGTCAGCATCTAATACGTGTTTGCTTTGAGGTGTTACGGCTAGTATACCATCCCAATGTAGAAAATCCCCAAGTTGAGCAAAAATACAAGTACTTGCAAAAGGGCTATTTGTTATCGCATAACGGAAGTAATTCAATAAAACTTCTTCGGCTATTTTCAAATCCCAATCCGCGCCCGTTTCCTCTCCCCATGCCATCATACCCAGGTGAAAGTCTGTTAATGTATATTGGTTGATTAACTCGCTTTCAACGATAGGCATTTTATACTCCCTTGGCTTAACAGGTTTAATGTCTTCTATTAAAGCTTTGACTGCCTCCCTAGCCGCTTTTAGTCTTGTTTCTTTGTCGACTTCGGTCTTAGTCCATTCCATGACTAAATTACCGTCAGCGTCTTTTAAAGTAGATTTGCCTTTTATGATTAAATGCTCACCTCTTATTCGGCTTAATTCTGCTTGTTGATTAGGAGTTATAAAATACTTCGGATTGCCCTTTTTAGGTTTCTTCTTAATCTCAAAGCCCAACGCTTTAGCTTCTTCGTTGTTAAGTCTAACTCCTGCTCTATTCATAGTTTTGAATTTGCACCTAAAATACAAATATTTTTTGACTTAACCGAAAGTAGCTTGTTGCTTTATATTCGCTACTGTGTCTTGTGTATTTGTTATGTCTTGTTCTAGTACGTAAACTTTTTGAGGTATATCTAAGAAAGTACTACCCGAATCGAATTGATTATTATCTGGCGCGTCTTGTGCTGCTCCTTCGGTATCTGGTACGTCTATATCACCGCCTCCGCTTATTGAACTAACGTTAGGAAGAGGCGCACGTAATATTGTTGCAACTTGTGCAAACGCTCCTAATACCGTAGCAATTTGTGCGGCGATAAATAAAGGCGTAGCAACTACCGCACCTGGAGTAGTAGCGGCATCTTTAACAGCACCAGCAATAGCCGAACTAATAGCACTAGCCGTATCAATAGCAACTTGTGCAACTGCGAAAGCCTTTCTAATTTGCGCATCCCTTTTTAATCTTTTTGCTTCGTCCTTAGAAAGTTTCTCCCCTGCTTGTTCTTTCGCTTTTATCCGTTCTATCTCCGCACCAAAAGCTAGGTCATTAAGAGCGTTTAAAGAGTTTAAAGATTGTTGTGCTATTGCTATTTTTTTATCTCTTGCTTCCTCTTCTTTTGCTATTTCTTCTAGTCTATCTTGCTCCTTTTTATCTTTCGCTTGTTGGTCTAGTTCGTCTTGTTTATCTTTAAATTCTTGTCGAATATCAAATAACTCCGCTTCTCTCGCTGCTTCAAGTATGGCTATATCTTCTCCGTATAACTCAGCTTCTGCAATTAAATTATGATATTTAGTCCTAACCTCATTCTCTTGAGTTTGTTGGTCTTGTTCAAACCTATCATAGTATTCGCTTTCAATTTTACTTAGCCTATCGTAAAAGTCTTTTTCTTTGTCCTCTCTCTCTTTTCTTAACCTATCTTGCTCTTTTCTTCTTTTTTCTAGAGCAGCTTTTTCTTTCTTCTCTTCTTCGGCTCTTGCCTTATCCGCTATCTGCGATCTCTTTTCGTGTTCACTTCTTTTTAGTGCGGTTATTTCAGACTCTGCCTCTGCTACGTTTAATTGTATCGATTCAGTAATTTCATTGGCTTGAGTTTCTAAATTTTCCAAGTCAATACCTTGCGCTTTCATCTGCGCCCTAAACGCTTCTTCCGTCAGCCCTGAAAACTTTAACCTTTCTTCCCACTTTTTACGCTGAAGGTCTACGTAACTATTAAACTCATCTAAATAAGATTGTTGGATAGCTAGATTATCTTCCAAAACTTGTAGCCTTAAAGCATAGGAAGATTTACCCTCGTTCTCTAAGATTCTAATTTTTTGGTTGTTAATATCTATCTCGTCTTGCTTTGCTTTTCTAAACGCTTTAGCTTGCTCGGTATTGGCTTTTATTTGTTCGTTTATTCTATCTAAATTAGCCTTATGTTCTTTAGATCGTTGCTCGGCTAGTTGTTCTTCTGTAACTGCTTGTTCTTGAAGTGTACCAGTTAAGAATTGAATAAGCGTTATAAATGGCTTAACCGCACTCTCTAAGAAATCTAAAACGGAGGCTTTTACCGCGTCGAAGTTCTTAACTAAAGCGACTATACCAGTAATTAACAAACCTACTGCGGTAACTATTAATCCGATAGGGTTAGCCTTTAGAACTACATTAAATGCTTTTTGTGCGATAGTAGCCGCTTTCGTAGCAACTAACATGGCTTTCTCAACAACTAGCCTACCCTTGTCTACTATAAAGTTTTTAGCCTTGATTATACCGCTTTCTTTATCTAAAGAGTTTAGTAACTTTCGCGCAGATGCTACACCTTCAATAGCACCCTTAAACGCCATTGATACACCTAACGCTTTTTCTATGTTCGCGGCTATTTGTTCCAAAGTATCGGACTCTCCCCCAAGCAGAACGAACGCGCTGGTAACATCTCCAACCGCACCCGCTACACTTCCTAATTCAGAAGCTTGTTGCTCAACGTCTAAAGCCTCATAACCTAGTTCTAAGTTTTTTAGTTCCTTGTTATTTCTTACTAACTCCTTACGTAAATCCTCGTACTGCTGCGTACCTATTTCGGTTTTAGAGAGTTCTTCGTTTACGTCTTGGACTCTTTTCTCTAAATCCGCTAAAGTCTTAGGAGCGTCTCCAGCGTCAAGGTTTAACTTAAATGCTACGTTTTCTGCCATTATAGGTAAGTATTTTCAATTAATAAAAGTTCAAATTCAACCGCTATCGATGCCGTTCCGCCACTTGTATAGTTTGCAAGAAATCCAATATCTGTATATTCTGAATATGATTCGTTCGCCTTATGTTCAAATTGATAAACACTTGATGCACCTGTATAAATGCTTTGGGCTTTCATCACTCCCGTATATGGCGATGATACATCGTTAGCATCTGATCTATTAAAAAAATATAAATTTGCAGATTTATTTCCATCAATGGAAAAGATTTGCGATAATATAAACGCGGTATAGCCTGCTGGTACGGTGTATGCTCCTATTAATGATTCTCCTGCGCCGAAATTTGTTGTAATTGTCGGAATGGTCGACCATGTTGCGCCACCTCCAGCGCCTCTCAAGGTTAATGTTCCCCTTTGTGATGCTTGCGCTTGATTTGCATATCTGCCCGATTCGCTCACATACATTCCAAAAACGCGTATAAATTGATTTGATAGCGCAACGGGTGTCGTTCCGCTTAATGTGACTTCTTCTGTTTGTACATTCCATGATGAATCCAAGCCCTGAACGGTTACTTTGTGCGCTCCATTTCCAGCTGGTTGATCTTGTGCTTGATCGGATAAAATTTCAAGACTAGCTGCCGCTGTTGGTGTTTGATAATTACCACCATTGCAAACAGGAGCAAGATTTGAACCTACTGCCGTATTTTTGCCGAATTGATGAACGATTGAATGACCAGGCACTTGTCCTTTAGAAACTTGAACTAGCCAATCTGTTGTACCGAAATAACTCATAATTAAATTATAATAAAATTAGTGCCGTCGTATTGAACGGCTATATTATCGTATAGCGTTAAAACATTAACCGAAGCCGAGCCGTCGATAGTGCCACCACCTACTGATATTATTAATTGATTTGATGCGCTAGACTTTTTAAAGTTCCATATTTGCCCCTCTTTATAAATCTCCCCTACTAGGTTAAATGTCATTGTTATATCTCCGCTTGAAGTATCGCAAATATACGTTAGAACGTCACTCTGTACCGTTTGACTAGTCGTAACCGTTTCGACTGCTGTAGGTAAGCTTATTTGATCTGGGTTAACCTTTTGACCTCCGATATAAGTTACTCCCGATTCCGTTACAGTTACACCGTCAGTATTAATTAATACAACGTCTGCCAATCCCGCGGATATTATGTTATTGTTAGAGTCTATTAAAGTCGCTCCATCTACGCCAGAGTAAACCTGGTTACCGTCACCTTTTATACTTACGTTAGTTGCTTTAATACTTACAAAGTTGTCCTCTCCCGTTACTTCATTAGTACGCGCGTTGTAGTTATTACCGTCTTGTTGTGGGCTTTGTGTAATTCCTTTTAATGGACTAAACTCTTGTTGGTTAACTTCTCCCCCCGTTGTACCGTCATCGGTTTGAGGCTCGAAAGGACTACCCCCACCATCAGCAGGTACTAACGTAGGTTTAAACGGGCTAACCTCTTTTAGCTTTAGGAATACACATTTAGTTAATTCATTCGATGTAGGGTTAAATCCTTGCACCTCCTGAAGTCTAAAATAAGCGTTATCAAAATAGTATAAGTTTCTAAAAGACCATGTTTTAAAATCTACCGCGTCCATGTTAACGAAAGCTTCGACTAACTTACTATCCTTGTCCGTTATCTCTCTAATGTACTTAGAATGATATTTATTATAAAGGTTATTGTCCGTCGGTATAATATCGTCGATGAAGTCGTAATAATAAACCTCACGAACTAAACCAAAGTTAATATCTAAAGTAGGGTTAAATGGATCATCAAAGTGTCCAGCGTATGGGTATTGAGATTGTGAGATAGGCAGGAATACCGAGCTTTGATGTATCCAGTTTTCAAAGTTATCTTTTAACCCTCCGTAGTAAAGCGTTCGCCAGTTAAACTTAGTACTAACTCTATTACCTAGTGCGTCTACTTTTAAAATAGTCGAAACGACTCTATTGTTTCCATTGCCTTGGTCAGCTAACGGTGTAGGGCTAGAACTAACCTCTGTTTTACTTACCTTCTCGCTAAAATCGTTAGTTGTTAGTATTGATCGTTGCCCGTAAGTTTCTAACCAATCCGACTTATATTTTTGGTTTAAATAATCGTCGTCATCTTTATGTTTGTATAGGTATTCTTTAGCGTCTAATGCCCCTACTGGTTTGTATATTATCCCCTTATCAATAGAAACCTTTTCCCGTAAGTCTATTACCTCGGTATTATAAAACGTATCTCTAGGAGAGTATATTAAATGCTTTGGCTTATCTGGATCAACATCTACAAATAGATTGTATTCTTTGATATAGTTTATTAAGAAATCTAACTGCTTGACACCTTCGGGTATTGCGCGATTTACATCAAATATACTACCCTCGATCATATTGGTATTGGAAACCTTACCCGCTAAAGTGCTAGTGATACCGCTAACCAAATTTAACGTAGCATTACCGCCAGAGAAAGTACCTCCTCCATCTCTAAAGTAGTTTGGAAATTCAGTCTCGTAATTAGCGGTATATTCAACATAAACTTGGTCTCCCGTATTCATTTCTTTATTGATAATTGCTAACTGCACTCTATTTGCTGGGTTAACTTCCCTAGGAATATCGACAAGGAAAAGCTCTGTGAAGTAGTCAGGATCGCCAGCCGTTGGAGATAAGTTAGACGTTCTATTGCCAATAGAAAAGCCCTCATGTTTTATTCTAAAGTTTATTTCTTCTATAGTTGTGGTTATTAACGTGTTACTATCAAAGAATTTAATCCTAGCAATAAAATCAACCTCCCCGAGGCTCTCCAAACTAGATATAGTATCGGTAGGATTAAAGCTAACGAAAACATCAAATATAGAAGTAATGGAATACACCCCTAAAGCAGGCGCGGTAAACTTTCCGTTAACGTTATTATAAACACCTCCAGCGTCTGACTCTTCTACTGTGAATATAATTGTGTCAGGAGTACTAAAAGAACCCTTAGTTAAGTTGTTAGAGGTGTCTGTGCCCGTATCGTCGAATACCGCCGTGTTAGCTTTGAACTCTCTTAACTCTATCTCGTCAGAAGTTAGCTTATATTTGTCTGGACTTCCAGGTACTATTAACCGTTTAAAATGATCCTCGAAATCTGAATCGAGAAACTCGTAAGTAAACCCCGCTTGATCATGTATTCTATCCCAATATTCTTTAACATAGATACAACAAGCAAGTTCCATTGCATGGTAAATTCTTGCGTCGCTAGAAAGTCCAAAATCTATAAGCGGGTAAATATAACCCTTTCCATAAGATGCAGCCGTTAACGCTCCCGATTCGATTATTTGCCAAGGATAACCAGCGTTCCCAGTTGAATAATTTTGTATCTGTTGGTTAATGATATGGTCGTAAATATCTAACCCTGTTAAATCGGTTAACTCTAAGTTTTGTATCGACTTCATTAAATTAGCAAACTCCGAATAGATTACTATTTTGTACTCTATTTCTTTGTTATCCGTTAAGCTAATTTCTTTAAGTTGACAATAACCTATAATCGTTTCCGCACCGTCTACAATATATCTGCAATCAGCTTTTTGTGTAACGTCAAAAGATAAAGTCTCTATATTGATATCCCAAATAGAACCGAAAAGTATATTAGCTTCTTTTGAATGCGGTATAGTTACCGATTTAGAATAAGTAGCGTTCCGTTTCTCTGGGTTCTTTATATCAGTTATAGAACGAGTAAAAGACGGATCAAGAGAACGGCTTAAAGGTATTTCAATATCATTTATAAATAATTGCTCTCTCATTATCTACGCTGTCTAAAGTTATCTGATAATTCTAATTCGATACTAAAATTAAACACCTTATCTACTTGGTCTTTTAACTCTCTCCATGATTTAGAGCCTTTGATTATCGCAGGCTTAAAGTTATGGTCTCCGTTATTATCTACAAACTCAACAAATAGCTGAGGACTAAATACCATCTCCTTTAACCAGTTTAGTTGAGTCTCGTTAATTAGTCCGCTTTCCAACTCAAGCCTATTAGAATACTTTGTATAATAGTTAACTTTCTTAATTGTGTCGTGACTATAAACTAACCCCGTAGAAGTTATGTTATTAGCGTTCGTGGTATAATCCTTACTCTCTCCATCGGATAACCTTTTACTATTACCTTTGAAATTAAAAGAATCGTAAGCCCCGTATTCGTTCTTGAAATGTACTCTAAACGTTTCGTAAAAGCATTCGCTATCAATTGTAAAATATAATATTTCACCTACGGCGGTACCTGGACTTTGAAAGCATTGAACGGTATAACTAGCAACGGATGAAGTAATAACAGGTTGAGCGCCTACTAAGAAAGCCCCCGTTATATTATTAAGGCTTTGCGGTGCGGTTGCTACACTATTCATCCTAGACCTATCCGAAGCCGTTACCGCGTTGTTAGGTATATCAAAAGTAGAAATTAAAGCCCCCGCAGAATCGTAAGTTAATACCCTCATAAAGTCTACGCTTGCTGGAGTTTCGCTTAAATACCAATGCCAGCCTAAATCAGTAATATAAACGCTTGGCGTTTTGTAGTTGGTTAAAAACTCGCCTTGGTTATTAGTATCAAACAAGTATAGCAAGTATTCAGAATTGTTATAGAAGTCTATCCATCTATGCTCTTCTAAGCTACCGCCAAAAGCGTATTTATCTGTACCCGTTACTAGGTTTTTATATTCTACGATAGGATCGTTAGCGGTTAGCCTATACTCTTCTCCGTACTCTACAAAATATCTAATTACCGCGTTATCCGTTATTCTTATGGCGTCTGTATCGTCGTGAGGTACGATATTCTCCTTAATGTACTTTTCAACGTGTCCGCTTAAATCCTGAACGCCTCTACCTAATAATGGGTCTGGGGTAACCTTTGCCGTGAATACAACCGTAGAGCCGCTAATATAGTCTACTATCTTAATATCGAAGATATATCTGTAATCTGGTTTAGTCCTAATAGAAGCGTCGTTTTGAAACACTTGAACCTCCATCTTATTATAGACGGGACTAAATAACCTTGTATCTGTATTAATTACTATCGCCATTGAGCGTTATTTTTATGTTTGGTTCTCCTTGTGTATTTTTTCTTATTCTTATACACGTTAGGTCTTGTGGCTATCTGTATCTCTTGTTGAGTAACCTGTATTGTTTTAAGTTGCTTCACCTTTGAAAGCCTTTTTTAAACTAATTGTTATTTCTTTTGCTCCTACTTCTTCCAATCTATTAACTAAATCCTCGGCTAATTTGTTATCAACTACGTCAGAATAAAAGTTAGTTGCTCGTATACCTCTGTAGAATACCGAGTTTTGAACTACGAAAGGATTTACCCCATTGTTATAAGACCAAGGTTCTAGCGCGCTTATAGGGGGCTTCTTGCCGTTCTTCTTAAAACTAAACGGGCTAGTGTTGTTCTTTTTAACGTAAGAGAATAAGCCAGACTTACTTACACCGCCTACACCTTGCACCCCTTTATCAACAAACTCCCAGTAGTCCTCCATCTTCAACTCGAACTGATAATTAGTACCTAGGAATTTAATATCAAATATAATAGACTGCTCTAACGTCTTAGGGGTAATAGAGGTTATTTCTTTTTGTAAGTTCTTTCGTAGGTCAGCTTGTAACTTATTACCGAAGTCTTGAAGTACCCCAGCTATTGTGTTCTCCTTACCTAGTGTTACTAAGTCCTTATCTTCTATGCCTAGCAAGTTCTTGCTCATGTCTTTCTCTTTCTTCTTCTGCTTGTATTGAGTAGTATTGCGCTTTACTTAAAAAATCTATCACGTTCCTTTTAGCGGTATTATCCCAATTCTCATTTAGTCGTTTACTAATCGCTTCGATTGTCGCAAACCATCCATATATTCTTTGTAATCTTCCAGGACTTCCTCCCTCATCCGCTTCGATATCTCGATTGAAGAGGTAAGGAAATAGTCTGTAAATTCGTTTCGTGTCTTCAAAAAAAAACTGGTTATTGGATAGGTGATCGTTACGGGAAGATCGTTAAATCCTTTAACTCTTTCTGGTATCTCGCTCTCGTTAAACTCGAAATACTTACGCTGTAATAAACCTAGTTTAAACGGTCTACAGATATAATACATCGCCAAAGCTAGATCGTCGTTCTTTGCTGCTTCTTGAACTCCTGCGAATCGTTCTGCTGTTAGTTCTTTCGGATTCATTGTAACCTCGTACCAAACGCCATTTAGTTTAAATGTCTCGTATATCTTTTGCGGTATTGGAGTAGTCAATAAGTTTTTAACGCTCTGCAATTCTCCCAAAGGTATTTTCTTTGCCTCGTCTTCTGTTACCCCTAACAAAATAGCATTCTGCTTAATCAGTAGTTGAACGCGCTCTAATTCGCTTTCGGGCTTCTCCTTTAAAGTCTTGGCGTACTTCTGAAAGTTTAACGTGCTTATATCATTCCAGTTCATATCTATTAAACGTTTAGTTATCTTATTATGTTATAGACTCCGCTTTTCTTCATAGTCTTTTTAGCATGTCTTGTTATTGCTCTACTCATTACATAATCGTCATGCAGTCCTGCGGGCGCAGAATATTTAATGGCTCTAGTCTTTAGGTTGTACTCATAGGTAAACGTTTGTAATTCGCTTACTTGCCAATCATAACCAATAATAGATAACTCCTTATTCTCAAACCCTACTATCAAATCCTCAACTATCGCTTGCTTACTTTTGCTTGTCGTTACGAATGGTTTTATACTTGTCTTCGGATAGTTAACCGCGTTTCGTATCTGTTCAAATATAGCATCCTGCGCTCCGTTTGCTTCTACCAACGTCTTAGGCTTGTACTTGTTTAATACCGCTACTATGTTATTGATTATCGCGCTCCAATCCATATGCCTCCATCTATTACTATAGACCTCTTGGTCCTGCTCGTTTACTATTGTTAGCACCGTCCAGTCATCCGCGCGCCCTAAGTCAATACCAGCGAATAGATGGTTAGTCTTATTTGCTTGGTTAATACATTCGTTTATATTTCGGAATACGCTTGAACCGTCATCTAAGAACTCGGCTAAATATTCTTGTTTGAAGATATGTTCTGGAAGTGATCGCCTCGCGTCTTCTATTTCTTCGGGATCGATAAACGGATTATCATAAGAAGTACCAAAGAATGATTTATATTGCGGATTATCGTTAGCCAGGTTAAAGACCTTATAAAATTGGTTCTTACCTTTAGGCGTTGACATTATCAAAACCTTCTTACCTTTGACTAGCACCGTAGCCTTTAGGACCTCATCCCAAGCTTGTGGTTTAAAAAAGGCGAACTCATCACAAACTAAACCGTCAAACGTTTCCCCTCGTATAGTGTCGTAGGCTTCTGCTGAATAGAATAGTATAACGCTCCCCGTATCAAACTCTATAATCAAATCTGAGTTATTGATACGAACGACAAAAGGACACTTTCCTAATGCCCTTACTACTTCCTTAAATACTTTCTTGCATTGTTTGTAAGTCGGAGAAATCCAGCCTACTTTCCAGTTCTTATTTTCAATAGCCCACTTTAATGCTTGATTCTCTCCGAGTAAAGTCTTACCAAACTGCCTCCCTATTGATACTACAAAATACTTACCTTCTTCGTTAATGGCTTTGTGTATCTCTAGTTGCTTTGGATGAGGCTTATATAGTTTGAGTTTACCCATTTAAGTCTAAGTACTTTTGTGTCCCCATACTCGATAGATGCCAGGCGCAACAAGTATTACAATAGTAAACGTTTTTTAAATCAAAGTCTTTGATTTTCTTGTTGACTAGTTTTAAACGTTTCTTTGCTTCTCTACGAGTTGAAAAGCATTTCTTTTTACAGTACATACTAGCCCCATTCTGTTTTGTGGCTTGTATCTTTATGCTCGTACTTCTCTGGTTCGTATAATCCAGTTAACTTACTTATCTCTGCTAGTGATCCGCGATAGTCTGAACCCTTAACCATTTCTTTTAATAGGTAGAATCTTTGCACCTCGTCTTTTGTCTTGTCATTCTTCTTACCTAACTCCCATAATTCCTCCCAAGCTTCGATCATTTTAAAGTGGTGACTTATGATTCTATCGCGGTCTACTTTGTGTTCTTCTTTTAGTTGTTCTCTTAATTTTTCAATAGTTGTACTTATGTTATACTGAGAGGCTAATCTAGAGGCTTTCGCTTTAATAGTCTCAACGCTTGTTGTTTCACTAACATTATACGCTTGTCTATAAGCTTCGGATTGATTACCTAGCTTAACAACCAATTGAGCAAACTTTTCTTGTTTAATCGTTAGTTTCTTCATCGTCTTTAAAATAATCCGTTATCGCAAAGAATAGACTCCATCCTATTTGATGGATGAATAAAGCTAATAGCATATTTAAGACTATCTCTGTACTTATCATAAAGCGTTTATCTCGTCTATTATTTCTTGTTTCTTCTTACCCTTAACAGATAATCCTTTACTCGTTGCGTACTTCTTTAACTCTCCCCACTTTAATTTTGTTAGGTCAACAATAGCAGGAATGCTTAACTCTTCAACCATTTGTTCAGCTATTTGATTTGCCAACGAATTAAGGTTTTCAGTTTTTTCTTCTAATGTTCCTTGAAATTCTAAATCTTCAGATATTCTTTCTATAACTTCTGATGGTTCTTTGCTGAAATCTTTTGGTAATACTTCCATATCTTTTTTATTTACTTGTGGCACTCCTTTAAATTCTACTGTCTTCTCTTCCTCCTTAATCTTGATCCATCGACGTAGATTAAACATCATTGATTTAACACAAGAAGCGCAAGCCATATCCGTAGGGAATAACTCAATGTTGGTCTTGCCGTATATGACTAAACGCTCATGCATCCTTAACCTATAATCTAAGTCGTTTAATTCTTCTCGTATCTTTAGATTAGGCATAGCGCCTTTATCTAGGTACATGTCTATGTAAACTCTATACGGTTCTACTTCTTCTAAAAAATTCATGCTAAGATCAAATAAATTCCAGCCGCAGCCATTCCTAAATAAAACAACGTCTTAATTACCAAGACAGTTGTGCTTTCTTTTGGTTCTTCGCTCATCGTATTAGTTTTAATTGAACTACTCTATAAATCAAAGGTATTGATAGATATCCGTATTCGTATGTAAATATAGTTAAAATAATTGATGTCCAAAAGGATAAACAGAAAATACAGTTTAACGGCTTTTCATTTATCTTGTATAATTGTAGGCGGTTAATCCCTAAGTCGTTTGGCTCAATCATGAACTTTTGATAAACGTATAGTAAACCTATTGTCGCTAGTATTATTTCAAATTGCATTGTATCTTTTTTATTATTCCTTTAATTCTCTTGCTTGCGTGCTGTCTTGATATCTTAGTATCGGATTCAATCCAAACGTAGTTTAAATCATGTTGCAAGTATGCCTTAATCCATAGTATCTCCGTATGCGTTAAGTTAGATTCTCTTATGATATCGTCTACCTTTTTTTTAAAGTTCTCGTTGTCTAACGCTTCGATATAACTAAGGTCGTCAACTATTACTAATCTATTACACTTCCTATCGTCTAGCATTTGATTTTTGGCTATTGTATAAATCCATGCGTTGACGTTTTCATCCCTTGGAGGGTTCTCTATCATTTTAATGTAAACTTCTTGCGCTAGGTCTTCATAACCGTTTGGGCATATCGCCTTGCATATCGGTTCTACCTGGTCAAAGTATTTATCTAAAACGCTCACGGTTTGCAATATACAAAAAATTTAATTACCACTCTCACCAAAAGCCGATTTAGATAGTATTGAAAGTATGTAATATTTTAGTTTCATAATCTATTTATTTATCCATTAATTGCAAAAAAGAATCACCTAAATGTTTGTCAATTTCTTTTATTGCTCTGTATATTTTCCGACTGTTTATTTTGTTTTCCTCTTTTTCTGCTTTTGTTGAATCAACACCTTGATGAGCATAAATTCTTGCATCTATTCTAAGCAATTCATCGATTTTCTTTTTATCATCCCACGTCTTAAAGTTTAGGATTTTTTCAATATCGTTAATTGTATACATAATTTATTTATTTTAATTTATATTTCTTTTTCAAATATTCATTCCATTGTTGTTGCTTTCTTCCATTGATGAAGAACCAACCTAGATTTATCTCAAACCACTTAATCATCTTTGTTTTGGTTTAATTTATATTCTTTCATTAACTCATCATAACCAACCCCATTTAACCATTTTTCACAATAATAAGGAATCATTAATAGCCAAAATTCATAATGTATATCTTTACTCATCTTTGTTTTGGTTTAAGTTTATCCTTTATTATTCTAACGTCAGGACATACGCCTAACTTTGGTTTGTTATTCTTCGGATCAAACAAAAAGTCGATTGACCGCTTGTATCTTTTATTCATACAATCACGCACACACCATTTTCCGTTGATTTGTGGGCTTGAAATTGATTCGACGATAATTGTATCACCGAAACGAAAAAAGCCTCTAAAAACGCTTGTATCGTATTCGTGCAATTTCTGACGTTCTTCATCCCATATTAAATCCCTAGACAAAGCGCACCATCTTAATTGACCATTTGCAAGTTTATCTAATTCTATTCGGCTACCGTCAGCAGTCGTCAACGGATCAGAATCGCATTGAGTTACTTCTGCGTTGTAAGTAGTTGCCCTGTCTAGTTCAATCGGATATTGGACGAACAAAGAAACGCACATTGCTATTTTTGCTATCATAATCTTGTTTTAGTTTGTGTTCAAAAATGGGAGAACCTTATAACTCCCTTGAACATCAAAATGGTATAGAAAGGTTTTTGAAATTGTTTTTACATATTACCGTAACCATTACCTTTAGATTTTTGAAGTTTAAAAGTTGATTTGTTAAGGTTGTTAGGTACATTCTGTAATCTTGTTTTTAAAGTTGAATAGATAACAAAAGTTGTCAAACATTGTTTCCCCCACTTTGATTGAAATTCTTTTTTTGCTTCTACTTCTTTTTTAACTTGTTCTCTATACTCATCAGTGATAACGCCATCAACTTTCCAAGTGATTTTTTTACCTTTAGCGCAAAGTTTATGTAAACTTGTAATATCTTCTTCTATTGTTGTTTCATTCATCAATGCATCTAACTTAGCTTCTAATTCTTCAGTAGTGTATTCTTTACAGTTATTGTTGTTTAATTGTATAGTTTCCATTTGTTTTTGTTTTAATGTTCC
>Ga0222719_10003206_pt1 | contig 14617 bp, 18 predicted proteins | sample C33_34DmetaG_FD_165039 | JGI IMG/M metagenome (GOLD analysis project Ga0222719, IMG submission 165039) | Estuarine water microbial communities from San Francisco Bay, California, United States - C33_34D | ecosystem: Environmental > Aquatic > Marine > Unclassified | place: USA: California...
ATAAGCACGAGTTGCGGAACGGATTGTGGCTTAATTTGAGTATAAGCTTCATCATATAAAGCTCGAAAGATTGCGGTTGCGTCCATATCCATATTGTTTGCAACCCATTTCCGCATACCCTTAAAGTCTTTATCTTTAATTAAAGGATAAAGTGCTGAAATGGATCCAGCAGAATCAGAAGTAGACCCAACATAATTCCCAGTAACACTGTTTCTTTGTAGTTCATTGAGTACTCTCCTCCAATCTGGCATGTGTTTCATGATAAGCTCAGCGACTGCACTCTTATCATAAGTTACATTTTCAGTTTTTAGAATTTCTTCTACTCGTTTCATGAATCCGCCGGCGCATGCAGTCGCTTGTGCTTTTGATGCGAAACCAAACTCATATACACCACAACGAGAGTGCAGTGGTTCAATAATACGATTCTTAAAGTTACACGTTAGAATAAATCGACAATTGTTTGCAAATTCTTCGATAAAACCACGAAGCGCAGGTTGTGTTGATTGAGGATTCAGATAGTCTGCCTCATCAAGGATCACAACTTTATAGCCACCTTGTAGAGATACAGAAGAAGCAAACTGCTTAATCTTACCACGCAGTGTATCGATGTTACCCTCTTCAGATCCATTGATGAGGATATAATCAAGACCAAGTTGTTTGCAAAGTGCTTTAGCGACTGTAGTCTTGCCAAGACCAGCCGTGCCACTAAATAACATGTTTGGAAGTTCGCCAGAATCGACGATTGCTTGAAAAGTTTCTTTCAAGCTTGTTGGTAAAACTGTATCGGCAATAGTAGTAGGACGATACTTTTCTACCCAAAGGAAATCATTAGACATTCACTTGCTCCATCATATAAAAAAACATTATACCACAAATCGCGGCAAATGTAAACAAAAAGTTGCGAGGCTAACCGTGGCCTCGCGCGGGTCTATTGTGCGACCAACCATTGTGCTATTCAGATTCCATTGCGGCTTCTTGTTCAAGATTTTCCACAAGTTGAATAACCTGAATACACTGATCACGAAGGCCACCGATGGTAGATAGCTCTTCACCCTTAAACGCTCCGCGTTGAGTCATTGCATCAATAACAGCAACTGTAGAACGTGAAGATTTATTAGCAAGATCCATCAATTGATCTTGCGTTGAAGTTTCATCTGACATGTCATACTCCAAAAGTTGATGATTTTTCAAGTGCAATCCAGTATTTGATATTGCTATCTTTATTACTAAATTGCGAGATTAATTTCGATGAGATCTGAACTTCATAATCGCCCGGAAGCATTTTCAGATTACCGATATTGAGGATAAAGTTAAACGTGGCACCATCCGGATACGTTCCATCGACGTCAATAGAAAACGCATTTGATGTCATGTTCTGGCTGTCAACAACAGAGAGACTTAGCACTCCATTGTTTCCAGAGATTGAGACTTCGCTATGACCAAGTGCTGAAGCGGCACGTTTTAGCTTGTTGAAGGTATCATTATCAAGCGTAAATGTAACATCTGCACTTGGCATAGTGATGTCTTTTGTAGGTGTAGTTAATGTTTCTTCGGAAGAAAAGAAATATTTCACCTTTGATCTACCAGATGAATCAGAAATACGTACGTATTCATCCTCAAATTGTAGATTTGCTGTATCGACGAGACCAAGCACGCCGATAAATTCATTCATATCGTAGATACCAAAATCTTGAGAAAACGTTTCATCAACTATTGCGGTAGCTAATACGTTACGTGCCTCAGAAATTGTTTTAATTGTATTACCTGAACGAATTAAAATATTCTGGTTGATACCAGAAAAGTTTTTTAGAATTGACAGGGTGTTATCACTTAGTTCCATCATATACTCCGTGTTTCATTATTAAGTTATTATACCACTTTTTAATCAGTTTGTAAACCATTTTTTTCTTTACAAGCACTTTTTTCTCCACACCAAGGGCAATAAAATTCACGTGTCTTAGGATTAAATTTATCGCTTGATGCAATTGAAAACCATGCTAAACATTTATCACATGTAAAATGCCAAATTGTTTCTTTATCTATTTTCATAATTATGCTGCCATTTGTGAAAAGTTCTTTTCTTTCTTGAACTCAATCTTCGAGTCAAACTTTCCATCGAGTATTTCACCTTTATGCGAAATGATAAACACGTTTGTATTATCATCAAGTGTGTATAAAATCTTAAGAAGATTTTCGATACCAGCATCATCAAGTGAAGAGTCGAATGTTTCGTCAAGAATGAGAAGATTTGTAGATACACTGTTCTTCATCTTTGCAATTTGACGCCAAGTAAACAAGAGTGCTAGATCAATACGCTGTTTTTCACCTTCACTGAATGAGTCATACGAGAATTCATCTCTATGGCGAGAACGAATTGTTTCATGAAACTCTTCATCGAGATCAAAGTGTACATAGAAATCAAGGATCTGAAGATACTGATTAATGAGCTGGTTCATAACTGGTAGATACTGTTTAATGATCTTTGTCTTAATACCAGTATCTTTAAGCATTTCACCAATAGCGAGTTTATATGTATACGAATCATTAATGCTGATCTTCTTGTCTTGAAGATTTGACAGCTCATTCTTAATTTCATGAAGATCGGTATTTGCTTTTTCAAGATCTGCACCTACATCTTTTTCGAGATGTAGGTGATATTCTTGGATTTGTTTCTGGAACGCAGTGATCTGCAGGTTGTTCTCACCGAGTTCAGATACTTTAGATCGAAGCGTTCGAAGTACGCTCCCGGTCTCGCTAATCTCTTTCTCCACCTCGGTCCCTTCCGTACCGATCTTACGGCATTCTGATTGAATACTATTGGCTTCTTCTTCAGCCGTTCTGAGAATTTCATGTTTATGGCCGTCTGAGATGGCTTGGTCGCATACGGGACACGACTCATTCTCTTCGAAAAACTTGATCCGCTTCTTGACGTTGGCGAGATTTGTCTGCCGATCTTGACCTCCGAGCATAAGGGTTTGGCGTTTATCATGTAAAGCCGATAGCCCTTCCTCGGCTTCTCGAATAGATTCTTCGAGGCCCAAGCTAAGCTCACTATTCTTAACCTGTAGTTCATCGATACTATTCTGCGATTCATGTATCCTATGTTCATAGTTTCTCCTATTCTCCTCAGTCAGATTAGAGACATCTGCAATATACTTTTTCTGCGTGTCTACTTTATTCTTTGTGAGGTCGATTGTGTAGGAGATTTCTTTTAGGGAATCTTTAATGACATTAATTTCTTCTTTCAAAATCTGATTCATTTTAGAGAACACACCAATATCGAGTAACTCTTCAATTACGAGTCTACGATTATGAGGATTCAGCTGCATGAATGGGATAAAGGATGATGAGCCAAGTACCACAACTTGGTGAAATGACTTATGATTAATTTTGAGAATATTTGTTTCGAGGATTCTTTGATATTCTTTAGCATGAGAAGACTGGTTAATCATCTCACCGTTTTTCCAGATCTCAAAGATGCCGGGTTTGATTCCTCGAACGATTTTAAATTGTGCTGCGCCAACCATAAACTCAACTTCAACAACGCATTGTTTTCCATTAACTGAATTTACGAGTTGAGGCTTAGTGATTGAACGATGTGGTTTACCAAACAAACCAAATGACAACGCATCCAGTACAGTTGATTTACCAGCACCATTAGTACCAACAACCAGAGTCGTTTTACTGCGTAGTAAATCGATCTCTGTAAAGTTATTTCCGGTTGACAAGAAATTCTTATACCGGATTTTTTGAAATAAAATCATGCTATTTCGAGAGCCTGTGCTTGAGTCATGAGTTCACGCATTTGAAGTTTAATACGTTCTTTGTCAAGATCTGTATCAACACCTTCGATATAATCATCCATAAGCTTAGGTGTATCATCAATCTCAAGACCTTCATCTTCAACTGCTGAACCAATAAACTCATTAAAGTTTTCTGCAATTTTCAAATCGTAAATATCTTCATTCTGTATACGATCGATAAACCGATCAAACGAGAATGTGTCACTTTTATTTACGACTACGACTTTGACAAATTTATTAGTTAAGTTTGAAACGTTATAGCTATTATAATCCATTTCGCTGTCATTGTACACTATTTTTTCAAATAAAGTGTGCGGATTGCGAACTTTTTCTACTTCACGAGTTTCCGTATCGATAACATGAAAGTACTTAGGATCATGAGCATCTGACCAGAAGAACTCCATTTGACTTCCAAGATACCAGATGTTGTCTTTACGTGATGCAGCATGATAATGTCCTGTTAAGACAAGCTCAAATCGGTTAAAGAGTTTTGCGTCCATGCCACCATGCGATTCAACTCCTCGCATGAGTTCAAATCCACTTAACTCGAGATGAGCACCTAACCAATCAGCTTTGCATTCGCGAATAAAGTTCATAGACTTTTCGTAATTGTCAGAACAAATCCAAGGGAGAAGTCCAATCTTCAAAGAACCGTATTCCATCACAGTTGGTTCCATAATAATATTGACTTCATTCATATAGTGTCCGAGTAGTTCTTTCAAACTATTCAGATCATTCGTATTCTTATAAAATGTATCGTGATTGCCTGGGATAATATCCATGACCATACCACGTTTACGTATTTCGTTGAGAAAACTTTTTCGATTACGATTGAGAGCTTTAAAATTTACAAACTTCCGGTGATCATAATAATCCCCGAGGTGTAAGATTTGTGTAACCCCTCTTTTTTCACATTCAGGAAAAAACACTTTTGAGTAAAATTCGTCTGCGTTGTTGAGAAACACCTCGGAAGAGTTACGAATACCACAGTGCGTGTCATTGATTACTGCTATTTTCATCGATACCTTCAAATTTTCTTAGAGTTTCTACTGGATCTGCCATTTTCTGGATAACTGCATGATCACGATGAATAGACCACTTTAAGACATCACCTTTCTTCCATTTCATATCTTCCATTAAAGAATCTGGAAATGGCATAACCAAATCATCACCATCTTCTACTACTGTAGTAACATATGTCTTCATTATAAAAACTCCGATAAATCTGAATCAACACTGATAGTTCTTTTTTTCTTTTGTTTTTTTTCCTGTTTGACGTATTCTTTTACTTCGTTATCAACTGCTCTTACTTTTTCAATACGATCTTTTAAGTTATCAACAAATTGACCAACAACAAACTGACCCATATTATCTCCATCTTCAGTGTAAAGAAAGTTCTCAATACCGGAGTTTGTTAAATATTTCATTTTAATATCTTGTTGCTTTTTCTCTTTTGCAATACGTCTTAAGAAAGCATACCACGTGATCTGAGTAAAATATGCGAATGCATTTGGTTTACCAGTTCTTGTAGCAGCTTCAATATCATAGTTAAGTACAGCCTTTAAGCAATTCTCAACAGCATCCATAACCATTTCTTCGCGATATGTATAGCGAATAAAATTTGACTTGTGAGACAAGCCTTCAGCGATTCTGAGAAAACACTGAGCAATATAATCTGGTACTTTAGGAATTTCTGTTTTAGCTTCTTTTGCTTTATCAACTCGAGTAACGTATTCAACGACCGCGGTTGAGAAATCAGCATTATTTACATAGTGAATGCTTGCGCGTTTTTGTCGTGCCATTGCCACATCCTTTCATCATCATTAATATAATTATACTACAGAATCACCGTAATGTACATATTATTTTTTTTGTTTAAGTTGAAAAAATAGTAGTGTACACTTGCCATTTTTTATGGTATAATAAACTGTAGTTTGGGGAGCAGGGAATACTACTAAGCTCGAGGGTCAATGAAATGTACCCTTAGGCTTAAATGTAATTACATTACCGTTTTTTTCGTCCGGTTCATCATACTCAAATTCTTCATCCTCACGTTCAGATAATTTATAATCAATATATTCTTGTATTTCATCAGAGTCCATATCAGCGAAATCTTCCATATCAAAATCCGTCTTTTTTAACTTCGCGAAGGTAGTCAGTTTTTTTATAGTTCTTGTATAATGACCAATTAAATCTTCAGAAGGAGTAACTTCACCTATGATATGTGATGCGTTGATCGTGTGTAAAATTTCAGGATCTTCAGAAAAACCCATCCAAGGCTTAAACGCATAAAACCGCATTTGTTTATCTAAGTCTTCACCGTTAATAATGCACAAAGGGCACCTAACAATGATAGCAGAATTTTCTTCATTATCCCATTCTAGTACTTCACAAATAAGCTCATCGTCATTTGAAAGCTTAAATTGTTTTATAGACGGAGTTCTCATAACTTAATCCTATAAGTTTTATTGTCGAATTTTTCTCTTTCATATATTCTGTGTCTTTCTTCAGAATGTAAAATCGCAAAATTCTTTCTACTTTGATCGCTTAAATTATCTATAACATCGTATAAGGTGGTCGTTTCACCATTATCGCTTTTTCGAAGTCCTCTTCCAATTGACTGTAGTACGCGTATTTGAGATTTTGAAGGTGATGCAAATATGATGTTATGCAAATTGCGTATATTAATTCCAGTGCTGAAAGTACCCAAAGAAGCAACAATAATAGCATTTTTCTGTTTCTCCACTATTCCACGAATTGCTTCTCGATCTGATGTAGCTACACTTCCAGACACAAAGAAAACTTTTCTATTTTCTTCTACCTTGTTATTTATTAAATTAAATAATGGTTTTCCGTGTTTTTCTACAAAGTTAAATAATACGAGTGTGTTACCCTCTTGTTCAATAGCTAAATTTCGTATGAATCGATTACGTTTTTCGTTTGCGACAATGTACTGGATCTCATCTTGATATGTGCGTTTACCAAACTCCTTACGTACTTCTTCTGCATAGTCAAGTATGATTCGTTTAATTTCGAGCTTGGCGAGAGTATCGTTATCTTGTAATGATTTTGTTGTGGTAACGCGGTATATTTTACCGAATAAACCTTGGAGTACGAGCTCATGTGTTTGTGTTCCATCTAAAGTTCCTGTTGTTCCAAAGCGGTATTCTGCCTCTGTTGCTTTGTTCATAATTTGCATTAATGATTTTGATTTAAACCCGTGACATTCATCACCGATTATCATTCCAAACTGTTCGAACCATGCTCGAGGTAATTTATAAATTGATTGCCATGTGCTTACCACAATAGGTGCACCGGGATCTTTTTCTTTACCAGAATAAATTTTATGAATTAAAGATTGGGGACAATTATAATCCTGAAAGTCTGATGTCATCTGTTCTACGAGCGACGTCGTCGGAACAATGACAAGCACTCTTTGTTCACTATCACCTCTCAATACACCAAGAAAGTATGAAAGTAATACGTATATGATTAATGATTTACCAGAACCAGTAGGAGATACCAGTATAGCACGCCTTTTACGCATGCCTTCCATCACAGCCATAAACTGATACTCGCGAAGCTTAAAAGGAAGATTCATTTTTTCGACAAAACGAATAATCTCTTTCGCTTCGACTTTATCTTCAGCATGAGGCATGCCGTAAGCAGTACGTATAGGATCTACATCATAGCCACGAGTTCTGCAGAATTGAATAAGATGATATACGAGACCTGCTGGTAGTTCTCCACTACGCGTATCAAATAATCTTATCTTTCCATCCCACACTCTACGCTTATATGCCGGCATGAATTTATAACCGGGTACGTAAAAACTAAAAAACTCATTTAGTTCTTGTGCGGCAGAATAATCACAGTCAATATGTAGATTTGCGTGATTTAGTTTCCGGATTCGAATTGCTTCCATCGAATAATATTACCTATTGTTTGGTGACGCCACTTAACTGTATCAACTATATCACTGAGTGTTTCAACAAGTATCTTATAGTATTGTATCTTTTCTTCTGACTTCTGAATCTCTGGATCTGCATCGTAGTAGTAATCCATATCGCCTTTCATAACTTTCAAACCATTGAAGGGATCGGGATTCCAACCCAATTCTTCTACTTCTTCTTGAGGCATTTTTCCATTATACCACTCCCACTTTTGTTTGAGTAAAGTCTTTTGTGAAAACTCTGCTCTTTTCAAAAGCAATTTAGCATTAGCTAATTTTTCGAGATATTTGGAATGCAGAAGAGGCGTTTGACGAGAACTTTCGTCGAGATGTACATTATCAATTACATTATCTTGTGCCCATTCTTCGAGCACGGCTTTCAAATCAATCATTATAACTCCATTGTATAGTATTATATATTAAGCTACTAAATCAAAGTATGTGAATCTAAAAGAAACAGAAAAGGTAATAAACTCAGTTCCCGTTGCTGTTGATTCAAAGTTGATATCACCAAGTGCAACAGGTACGCATTCATAGTATTTAACCTGCTTTGTTACAGAATTTGCGCTTGACAAAATAGAAAGTGTGATATCTGAATATGTTGGGGCTTGTGTTGAGCTACGATTTAATGCTTTAACTGGTACGTTATCGACAATGCGACGAATCCAGTCATACATTTCTGTATAGCCTGTTAAGCCTTCATCTAAAATAATATTAGCATTTAATTCGCTGAACGTAAGTGTACCACCCGCAATAGGAACACCAGAAATTTTTCGAAATGGTACTTCAGACGGGTTGAGAATCATACCCGGATGAGTAATAGTTTGTGCAAAGTATTCAAGGTTAGGATAGTTCTCGCGATCTATCGTAAGCTTGTAACTTGTTGGTTGTAAGTAATTTAAATTTGTAGTTAAATCTGCCATACTGCTATTTATACAAGTTTAATGTAAAAAAAGGGAGGACCGAAGTCCTCCCAGTTTCTCGTTTTTACGTTTCTTATGTGAGGATGTTGTCCACACGGAAGATACGGTAGTACTGGTTTGTGCGGTTAGATGCCAAACCGTCTGAAGGTGATGCACCAACGAATGGGTTTGAAGCCATGCCGTAGCGTGTCTTAAAGCCAATCTTAGGCTGGAAGCTATCTTCACCTACTGCACGAACCATTGTGAGTGGTACGTATGGGCAGTAGAAGAGACCTGCGTCGTATGGGTTAGTACCCTTATAACCTACGTTGACATAGTCTGTTGAGGCATATGGGTCAATGTAAACGCGAGTCCGACCATTCATGATACCTGCGAAGGTGTTGCCTGTGTCGTCTACGTTCAAGTTTGTTGACATTGCAGGTGAGTAGTCCAGCATGCCTGAAGCTGCAAGAGCAGATGCAACGTCTGAAGAACAGACGATGAAGTTACCCTTACCACGGCGTGTTTCTTTAGCAATTGTGTTTGCTTCACGCTCGATCTGTACGATCAGGCCTTTGAACTTCTCAACTGACCAGCGGCCATCAGCGTCTGATGACAAGTCAAAGATACCTTTTGTGGTAACGTTGGCTTGACGTGCACCGATTTTAGCTTGTGCGTTGATTGTGCGAATTACTTCACGGTTGATTTCAGCAAGAATTTCTGTTGACAGAATGTTTGCCAGCTCTGTTTCAGCATCTAAGCCATGAATAGCTTTGAGATCCTGAGCCAGTTCCAGAGTGTATTCTGCTTTCAGAGCACGTGACTTAGCAGTCACAGTTGCTTTTTCAATGGTGAAGCCCATTTCTGCAAATGCTTCGCCTGAGCCATCACCCAGTGCTTCAGCTTCTGCAGTTGTGTATGCATCGCCAGTTGTTGGTACGTATGAAGTATCTGAATCGACGATAGAAGAATCTACGTCGGTGTCGGTGATACCAGAAAGACCTGAAGGACCTTCTGAACCGCCTGAAGATGTTGATGAGTCACCTGAGTAGTTAACAGGTGCTTCGTCGAACAGTGCTTCATTACCGTTTGATTTACCGGCTTTTGTAGTCTTAAATGTTGACTTCATGGCGAAGATCAAGCCTGTTGGGCCAGACATTGGCTGAACACCACAGACATCATATGCCATAAGGTTAGGCATAGCACGACGTACGAGAGCAATCAGAACTGGGTTCCAGTTAGCAACGTTTGATACGTTGTTGGCTGGAGCAGCTTCGTTCAGCATGCCTTCTTCGCGCAATGCGATTTCTTGGTTTTCCAGAACAGCAGCTGTTACTGCTTTCCGGTGCGCGTCTTTAATAGAACCAGCAGACTCTTCATTCAGTACTGGTGCCCATTTTTCGACGAGCTTATCGTAAGATACTAGATTTTGCATCGTTTCCGAGCTCCTTAATTTTTGGTTTGTCTCTTAATGGCAGAGAGATACTGTGACATTGAATCAGAAGCTTCTACTTCGTATGCGTCTTCTTCATCGATTGCCTCTTCAGTAACTGCAGCAGCCTTTTTAAAGTAAGATTCTTTTACAGTAGTAACTTTTTCAGCAAAGGTTTCTTCGCTGTCAAAATCAATATCTGCGACAAGAGTCTTGAGTTTTTCAACTTGAGTTTCTGCAAGATCACGTGATGCTTCACGGATAACCGCTTCGCGTTGATAACCTTCCAGTTGCTCTGCCATTTCGATGGCTTTACCAGTCTGATCGTTAAGTTTCTCTTCGAGTTCCTCAACTTCAGATGCTAGTTCATCGACTAGGTCGACTTTCGACTCAGGTACTTCGATATATGATTCTGTGAACAGATCTTTCAGAGAGTTCATGAACTTCTCTGCAATTTCTGCTCGCATACCAGATTCGATAGCAACCTTGTTGTCGTCCATCCACTGTTCGACTACGTAGTTTAGGTATGAATCTACCTTTTCTACAAGATCTTCTTTGGTCGTCTTAACTTCTTCAGCCAGCTCTTCTTCGTACTTAGCTTCTAGACGATCAATTTCTTCTGAAAGCTTTGATTTAATCGCAGCTTCGAAGATTGTTTCAGCTTTTGCCTTGAACTCATCAGACAGCGTCGCTTCTTCATTTACCAATGCATTCAGATCATCGGAGAAATCTGCTTGATATTGAATGTCTTGCTTTTCAGCAATTGATTCACCTTCAAACTGATCTTCTTCTACGCTGTCCATCATCTTACCGTATGCAGCCTGAAGATCATGCTTTTTCATAGCATTCATCTTAGTATACATGGCGTTGATCATAGCAGCCTTTGTCTTTGGCATTGGATCCTGCTTAGTGTTGTCGGTCGAACGCTTTGCAGCACTCGGTCCGGCATCGCCAGCAGCATCGGCAGAAGCGACTGATTGAGCTTCAGCATCTTTAGGATCGTGACCCATTGCTTCCATGACTTCGTTCTCGTCATCATGGAGTTCAATGTCCTGATCTTCAATGATTTCTTTATCAGTCATTTAATTGACTCCTTATTATTTAGATTTGAGTAACGAGAGGAAATTCTTGAACTCACGAACCTGTGTCTCATAGAGATTAGTACGCGGAGCCTTCTTAATTTCAGTCTCCATTTTTTCAATAGCTTGTGCTTCAATAATGCCGTTATTCCATACCCACTCTACGCCTTCCATGATCCCATTAACGAATGCGCCAGGAGCAGATGGATCTTGAACAATGTCAATAGCATTGAGTAGAAAATCTTCTTTTACTACCATAGCGCCATTTTGTTGCATCAAACTTCCCATACCACGAGTCGAAACGCCCAGTCCTACACCACCGTCGAGTAAACCTTGTACGATCATACCCATTGGAGTCTCTAGGATTGTGGCTCTTCCCATAACATCGTTTCCCTTGAATTCAAGTTTTTCGATCTTATGCGAAACTTTATCTAAGTTTACCGTCGGACCTTCTGGGTGATTCAGTTCACCAACTGCCCGACCTTTAGAAACTTGTGTATCGACATACCTACCAACTGCGCTTTCCATTGTAGCTTTTGGATAGATACGTCCATTTCTATTCTTTTGATCTGCTTGAGCGAAAATGCCCTCAATGATATACTTCTTACCTTTGCCATCTTCTTTGGCTTCGGTAATCACTTGAAGATGTGAATCATTAAATTCTGCAATGAGTTTCATTCGCTCAACCTTTATATTGTTTCACAAATTCTAGTCCTGCTTTTTCAGCTTCTTTCGAAGTCTTATAAGCATCAAGCCGATCGCCATCCACATATGTAATAAAGCGACCTTGATCTTTATGTACCACGATAGAAATACCTTTAATTTTCTTATCATAGACTTTCTGACCTTTTGGCTTTCTTCCAGCAAGTTCTCGAATTTGTGAAAATTTTTTCATTTTAATCCTTGTATATTATTTATAATATTATTATTTTCTACTGAAATAAAATTATTACTCTGTCTCTTCCTCATCATCATCGGTGACAGATTCTTCCTCTTCTCCCTCTCCATCCGATTCAGACTCATCTTCTGTTTCAAGTTCAAGGTCGAGCTGGTCGTCACCATCCTCATCCCCCAAGATGTCTTCATCATCCTCTGCATCTGGATCTACTCCATTATAGATTTGATCTGCAAGCCGGATCTTTTCTTGTTCAAGAGCATCATTAATTTTAGAGCCCATTAGATCACCAAAGATCTTATTGGCTTTATTATAGTCTTTATCCACTGCATGCTGTACTAGATCGGCAAAGCTAGGATTAGTTTCTACTGCTTCTTCAGACATATTATTGTTCCTCGTCATTTTGTTGTTCATCTCCACTTTCATCAGAAGATTGTTGTGCTACCTGTTCAATATCTTCATCTGTAAATTGCAAAACATTTTTCATAATCCATTCACGTGAGAAGTACTGATCAACATAGTTATTCACCATGTCAAGAGTTTGAACTCTTTCACGAAGGATCTCCATATCTTTTAACTCAGTAAAATGATTGTCCCTGATATAATCAACAGCGATATCATTCTTCATGTTACCCCAATCTTCTTCAGTAATGATACCCTTTAGTTGCAACTGAACTTTTAGAATATCAAGAAAAAGAGAAGAGAAACGAGTTCTTAAGCGTCCGATAAACTTTTGGAATTTAAGTTCATCACGACTAATTTCAGTAGATCTGCCTAAACTGAATTGTGCTTCTTGTTCCAAACGATTAATTGGAACGTTTAATGCGCGATATAATCTCTTTTGGAAATAGACAATATCATCTATTTGACCAAGATTTTCTCCACCGGGAAGTGTAGAAATTTCTGTACCCCTACCGCCCTCACGGCGAGGTAACCAGAAATCTTCGAGCATTGATTGATGTTTACGGTCGTCTTTTATTTCACCTGTTTGAGAATCATAAACAAGCTTGTTTCTATAGCGAGTCATAATATCTTTCATATATTGCTCAGCCTTACCGCGTGGTAAGTTACCTACATCAATATAGAAGATACGCCTTTCAGGAGCACGGGCCAAACGATAGATGACCAATGAGTCCTCCATCATTCTCAATTGATTGAGTGGCTTCAATGCTTTATGTAAGAAAGATAAAACCTTTTTGCGGCTTTCGTCGAGAAGACCAGAAGTAACATATGAGACTGAGTCTAGACTGAGCTTTACACCACTTCCAGCTTGAGAAATATTTGCACCGCTTGTCGGTTTTTCTTGATAAATGTAATACTCATCTACTTTTTCAATAACAGATGCGTTTGTTGCTGTATCTTTTTTCTTTTTAACCTGTTTGACTTTTCTAATCTTTGAAGAGTCAATTGGTCGTATTTCTTGAATACCCGCTTTGAGATTTTGTTCATTCACTACTAAGTGATGATACAATCTTCCGTCAACATACCACCGTCTAAAAATATCATGGCCAAGTTCGTTAAATGCCAACATAGAAACAACATTATCAAATTCTTCTTTGATTTGCTTTTTAATGCTATCACTTACTTTTAAATTATCCATGTAAACATCAACGGTTTGACCTTCTTCATTGGTCGAAATCGATTCATTTGTAATATCCTCAATTGCCGCATCAACTTCAGGATGCATTGCGACACCACGATATTTCATAATCAACTGATAATTATCTTTCGAATCATCACCGTCAATATTGATATATTGGCCATAGTGACTACCCGATGCTGTCACATAGCCAGCACCGTCATCATCTCTTGCAGGAACGATAGAGGGCAACTTCTTAGGATCTTCATCCTTCTGCCTCTTTATCTCAAATCCAAATAATCTAATTCCTTTTTCTTCGGCCATTTAAAATTCCTCTGTACAATGAGAGCGGGAAAATTATTCCCCGCTCCCTATTATCTATACTACCCGTCAGTAGTGTTAGATACCCAGTACTGATACTGCCATGTGCATGTAAATCTTTCGATTGTATCGGTATCTGCGTAACTCAGTTCAATAGGCGCGATCTCTGTTGGGAAAGCATCACGGAAAGTGTAAGTTTTAATTACTCTTTCATCTCTATCAAACTGTTCTACTTTGAGATCAGCAAAGTAAAGTTCTGGATTTTGAATGCCACCTGCATCTGCATGATTTGCAATTGCATTTGACCATCTTTCCAGTTCGTTACGAATCTTGAAATCCGTGTCATTAATAATAGTGGTTGTCCAAACATCGAATGTCCGATCACCCGCCATTTTTAATGTACGGCCTCGGAAAGGAATATTAATTACTCCAATCGTTGAGCCTGGGAGTTGAGCCGCTTCTACCATGAATGAAGCGAAATCAATATCAAGATCCACACCAAGACCACCACGAGGATTTGCTAGCGTTACCTGAAAGAGGTTACCGCGAGCACCGCCACCAGCGAGTCTTGCCTTAAATTCGTCTACGCTACCAAGTGCCATAACTTACCTCCTATACGCCGCTTGAGCCAACGACTTCTTCAAAGTCGACGCC
>Ga0222719_10003207_pt1 | contig 14616 bp, 17 predicted proteins | sample C33_34DmetaG_FD_165039 | JGI IMG/M metagenome (GOLD analysis project Ga0222719, IMG submission 165039) | Estuarine water microbial communities from San Francisco Bay, California, United States - C33_34D | ecosystem: Environmental > Aquatic > Marine > Unclassified | place: USA: California...
ATCGATACGATAGATTCTGCTTCTAAGTCCATAAGAACCTCCTTAATCGAATCAATATATTATTAGTTTGATATTTGCAAATAAATAATTTAAATAATTTTAAAATGTATAAATATAAAACAGAACCGTTTAAACACCAAAGACAATCATTAACAGAAGGGGCCAAGCCCCATAATTTTGCATATTTCATGGAAATGGGTACAGGTAAAACTAAGGTTGCGATAGATAACGCAGCTTACTTATTTCAAGATAAAAGAATTGATTATGCTTTTGTAATTGCACCAAATTCAGTTTATCAGAATTGGAAAAAAGAAATAGATATTCATTGTCCAGAAGAAACTAATATTTATATTTGGAAAGTTTCAAAAGATAAAACATTTAAAATGGATCCGAACAAACTTACTTTTGTTCTAATGAATGTAGAAGCGCTATCTCATGCTTCAGGTAAGAAGTGGCTACAATCTAAATTACAAAAACATGGAATGAGAAGTATGATTATATTAGATGAGTCTACATCAATTAAAAATTTAAAAGCATCAAGAACTAAAGCTATTATTAAATTAGGTGAACTCGCTAGATTTAAAAGAATACTTACAGGCTCACCCATAACTAAATCTCCATTAGATTTGTTTTCACAATGTGCGTTCTTAGATAAAAAATTATTAGGTTATGAAAACTTTACTGTGTTTAAATCAAAGTATGCAGTGATGTATAGTATTGAAAGAGGTGGCTACAGTATTCAAATACCTAAGTACTATGTCAATTTAGAAGAATTAGAATTTAAATTAAAAAACTTTTCTTATAGAGTTAGAAAAAAAGATTGCTTAGATCTACCTGAGAAGATGTATGTACAAAGATATGTAGATATGCCAGAAGAACAACAGCAGGCTTATGACAGATTAAAGATAACTGCAATGACAGTGATGCAAGACGAAGAAGTATCTTACAACAATAAGCTAACTGAATTATTAAAACTACAACAAGTCACAAATGGTTTTGTCAAAACTAATGAAGGTAATATTATTGATTTTAAAAGTAATGCAAAACTAAAAGAGTTGATGGCTATCATAGAAGAGACCGAAGACAAATGTATTATATGGGCTAACTATGTTCATAACATTGAAGGCATTAAAAATAAATTAGCAGAAACATATGGGCCTGATTCTGTAGTATCTATTTATGGAGCAGACTCAGTTGAAGATCGTAATCAAGCAGTAGAAAAATTTCAAAATAATGATGAGTGTAGATTTCTAGTTGGTAACCCAACAGTTGGAGGTTATGGCTTAACACTAACTGCTGCTAAGTATGTTATCTATTTTAGTAATTCATATAATCTTGAAGTGAGACAACAGAGTGAAGACAGGGCTCATAGAATTGGACAGAAGTCTCAAGTAACTTACATTGATATAATTTGTAGAGATACTATTGATGAAATGGTTTTACACAATCTTGAAAACAAGATTGAATTATCTGCTAAGACTCTTGGTGAACAGGTACAGAAGTGGCTTTAGTGTCATGATATTTTTGAACTCTCGTTAACCATTTATCTTCATACTCATCTAATTTATTCTGATCCATTTTAAATTCTTGGTAAAGTTTATCTTTAGTACATACACATATTAAGCCTTGTGTAATAGGTCCATATTGTTTTTTGTGTGCAAGTGAATAAGCTGCTATCTGATAATAATAGTCTTCAACAAACTCTTCTCTTTTAGGTTTATTAGATTGTTTAAAGTCGATTATCGTAGGTTGATCATCATATAAACCCACAACGTCTGTAGCACCGGCCCATCTATCTTCATATGCAAGGCTTACTTCATTACCCCATACTTCTTTTAATTTACCTAGGTTGTTTACTATTTCGTGAGCCATGAGTCGTGCATGTGCTCCCTTGTCTGATAGATTCAAGTAACCTCTACCATCAATATAATTCTCAAGTACATAATGCATTTCAGTTCCACGTGTTGCAGCTTCTGTTGTTATACGTTCTGCTTCTGCGTAACCGACTCGTTCTCTCCATTTATCTAAACCTCTTTTCTTTTCTTTAGATTGTGTAGCTGTAAGTATAGTGGTCACTGATGGTATTTTTATTTCACCAACATTATAGTGCCGTGAGCCGAGGTCATTGTCTCGAGTATACTTTTGATACTCATATTTCTTTTCGAGTTTTAAATCGGTTATATAAAATTTATTATTTTCTCTTATAAGACGCACATGGTCTTTTAGTTCAATTTAAGAATAAGGGCAACAACTATTCCTATTAAAGTAGTCAGTATAAATCCAGTTGACGCTATCATAATTTTTTCTAGTTTATGTACATCCTGGTGTATTGCATCTATTTTTTTATTGGTTTCTTCTTGCATAATTCTGCATAACTTCTCATGGTCATCTATTCTTTGATGAGCAAGGGTATCTTTATTAGAAACTCTTCTTGGCACTAACTATCCCTCCCTTATTAAAAAGGTTTAGAGCTGTAGCTAATTCTGTATTTGATTGTTGTGCACCTCCACCCATTGGTAAGTTAGATGGTATTATATCTGGTAATGGAACTGTTGGACTGTTAGGTGTAGTGGCTTCATTACTTACGCCTAGTCTTTCACCTTGTTGAGGTAATCTTAAACTTACATCGATAGACGGAGCCTCTGAAGGATCTGGTTTCAATTCTCCTTGAGCACCTTCTAAAATTCCAGTTTCAAAAAATTTATCATATCTTGATTTGTTACCTTCAATTTCATTCATCATTGATGTAGCATCTTCTGCTGAAAAAATTCCTTCATCAACACCAGCACTTGCTAACTGAGAAAAGAATCTTGTCATCTTTGCTGTTGAGTCTATTGTTAAACCTTTGCCACCTAAACCTTTAATTAATAGATTTGTAAATCTTGGAGAAGATATCATCTTTGCTAAACCTGCAGGACCTGCTACAAAGAATGCAGCTGTACCAGGATCAAAGTTACCCGTAGCTCCCATAAATAAACCAAGTCCTTGTGAGAATGCACCAGCAGCATTTAACTGCATAAACATCATTGGGTTTGAACCAGCTTCTTGTGCTTCTTTAATTCTACCTTCATAAATTTTCATTGCATCAGTATATTCCTCTATACCTTTTTTTGCTGATGGAGTTAAGAAGCCATCTTTTTTCATAAGAAATTTATGTTGAGCTAAAAACTTTTGAGCTTGTTGATTAGTTAGTGTAGGGTATTGTTTACCTTCAATCTTTACTGAATTTTTTAAATAGTCAGTTAAGAACTGTCCTCTTACAGCTGATTTAATTTCATCTCTGTTTGGAAACAAGTCAAACTTTTTTCCGTTAATTGTTGTTTTACTTTCGTCTAATGTTTTAAAAAAAACATCATAATAATCTTCTTTACCACTCGCTACTATTTGTTTATATACAGTTTCAATTCCTCTTTCGTTATTTAATATTTTTTTTAGAGTAGTATCTCTAAATAAATCTGCTCCAAAAGAAGTAAACTGTGAGGCTGTTGTTCTTAAATTATTTAATGTTGCAGGCAATGGAGAGTTAGCCATCATAGCTTCCATTCTTTTCATTATCTCTGCTTGAACGGCACTAGCACCATTATTAAATCTCATTCTTGAAATCGCACCATAGACTTCTCTAAAATCATTAAAATTAGCACGAGCATTTAAGTTACCTACCAAATCAGTCATTTCAAAAATGTCTCTACCTTCTTCTGTATTTCTTACAACAGCTTTGGCTTTTATTGTTTCTCCAATATAATCATCTAAACTTGAAACAGTTTCTTCAATTTTGTTAACTCCTTTACCTCTCAAAACTTTTAATTGTTTTGGAGCCCCTTGAATTATTACATCATACTGTGGGTTAAAAGTACCATCAGGTCTTTTAATTGTTTTATCTATTTGTTTACTTAAATCTGTCCATAAATCATTTCTAATAGCATCATAAGTATTTCTATTTTTGGTAACACCGTCTTGAATAAGTTTACCTACAGCATTTCCAAACTCATCAAATCCAGAAAAATCTGCACCCATCTTACCTAAACCTTGTTGAACATCTGTTTTTAATAAACTTTCAACCATTGCATCTATACCATTTAGTGTTGCTAATTTACCAGTTTGTTCAGCTGTTCTTACTACACCAGATCCTACTAAAGCTGTTCTTCCAACATTAGATATAAAATTAACAGCATTATTTTGTGTTAAGAAACCTGGAGTAATATTTGCTTTCTCTATATCTTTAAAAAAGGTTGGGGTTCTTTTATTTATATTCTCTATCATCTCAGCTGTTCTTTTAGGGTCTTTTAAAATAGCAGCTTGCTCTGGAGTTATACCTTCTATTTCTATATCTCCATATTGTTTTTTTAATTGTTTATTGTCTGCAGTTTTTTTAGGTTTTTGTAATTGTTCAATAGCTTCATCAGAAAATGTCTTTCCTGTTTGATCTACTTCTCTTAATAATTTAAAAAATTCTTTATCTCTTGCAAGAATTTGAGTAGCTCTCTCAGCACCAGAAATTGTATCAATAGTTCCTTTTGTAATTTTGTTATAAGCTTTAGCTAATCCTCCAGCCATACCAAAACCTAATACTTCACCAAACGCACCTTGAGCTGCACCTCTTGCAATTTCTTTTACAATACTTTCTCTAGGATCAAATGTTTGTGCAATACCTGCACCAGCAGCACCACCAATACCTGCACCTGCAGAAGCATAACCAATTTTTTGCATAGTGTTAGCAGATATATTTAATAAGGGTCTTACAATTCTTGCTGTTCTAGCAGCAAGAGCTCCGGCTGCAACTAAAGATCCACCACCAGTTACAGGCGCCAATGCGGCTCCAGCTAAACCACCAGCAATAGATAAACCTACCTCAGAGACAATTCTCATAAAAGTAGGACTCTTTAAAAAACTTTCAGTATCTTTATTATACTTACCTTTTTCTGCATCAGTTAAGATATCTTCAGGAGATACCATTAGTTCTAATTCTTTATCAAAATTAAAATTAGTATTTTGTTTCTTGCCAGAAAGATAAGTTTCAATTGCTAAGGTTTCTTTTTGAGTTGGCTCATCACCTTTTATTCTAAATTTTTGTCCTTGAATAATTACTTCTGACATATCTCTCCTAGTTAGCGCTTACGTCTATTACATCACCATCTTTTTTTAATGATACTTCACCAGCCATATCTAAATAGTTTTCAGCTCCTTGACCAGATTGTTCCATTATCTCCATTGCAGTTGTAAAATCAGCATTGTTGTTTTCTGCTATTTTAATTGCATCTGCAAAATAACCATCTAGAGCTTTCATCTTACCTTCAAAAGTAGCTTCAGTATCTCCTAGTTGTGGAATTAATTTTGTAATCCTTTTTGCTTCTTGCTCTGATACTGCTGCACCAGAAATAGCTTGAGTTATAAAAGATGTTGCTTGTTGAATTTTACCTTTCATAGCGGCATAATTTTTAGCATAATTACTTTGACCTACCTTACCTAATGTAGCTCTAACTCTATTCAAATCAAGAAACCCTACTGGTTTACCTAAATCATAATAGTCTTGTTGAATTTTTGATAAAATACTTCTAACTCTTTTACCACCTTGAATTTGTTTTATTTGTTCTGCTGAAGGTTTTGACACAACAGTGATTTTACCTTTTCCATCTATCTGAGCTATTGTCCCTGAAGGTAAGTTATATGCTTTTATTTCTTCAGTTGTTAAAGTTCTGTTCATATCTGAAGCAGTTCCTTTTTGTTTTTCTACTGCTAATATTGTTGAGGGTAATTTACCAACACCTTCTCCCAATGCTGAAAATGCAGGAGCAATTCCTTTACCTTTTGCTTGAAGTAATGGTGCAGCTAAAGTTGCAGCATAAATAGCTTTTTCTTTTGGAGTTAGTGAACCTAGCCCACCTTCTTGAAAATGTTTTACAGTTGGCTTCAATGATTTGAAGTATCTATCTTTAAACATTTTTCTTGTTAATACTTTATCCATGATTACCTCGGTTGCATCATGTTATAAGCTGCATATCCACCTAATGCTGTACCTGCTGCTTGTGCTAATGGGTTAGCCCCGGGAGCCGTGGTTGCTGTAATACTACTTTGTGTTGTAGGTAAGTTTGTCATAATACCTTTCATAAACTCAACTCTTTGATAAGGCTCGTATGCTCTTTGTAATTCTGTTGCTCTTTGAGCATCTAGTGTTCTTTGACCAATACCTCTTTGCAACGCACCTGCTTGCATCTGTGCATTTATATCTGCAAGACTCATAGCTTGTTGTTGTGCTCCTAGTTGTCCTAGTAATTGTCCACCTGCAAGTTGTTGTTGTCTTTGAGTTTGTGCTGCGCCTAATGCAGTTTGAAAACCTTGTGCCTGTGCTTGACCCATAGCTTGTAAAGTTCTGTTTTGTAATTCTGCTTGTTGAACTCCTTGTCTGCCACCACCAAAAGCTCCTGCATCAATAGCTGAAGCACTTAATTGATTTTGTGCTATCTGTCCTTGTCTACCAATTTCATTTGTAACATATTGTTGATAAGGATTTAAAAATTGTCCTATGTTTGGGTTTTGCATTCCTGTTGCTATTGAACCAATACCTGCTCCAACTGTTCCTGCGCCAACACCTGTTTGTCCTGCTTGAGTAATACCAGCTTGTTCTAATGGAGAAAGACCTGCAACTTGAATACCAGGAATAGATACAGGAGTTTTTGCTAATCCTGCTGCTTGATCGTAAAGTGCTAATTTTCTAGCTTCAACTTCTGGTGCTTCTCTTGCAATTGTAGTTTGTGTACCGGAGCCACCTCCACCTCCACCTCCACCACCAAGATATTGTTTTAATCCTGTAGTAGGGTTAATGCTTCCTTGACCACCAACACTTTTTAAAAGTGTAGATTCAAATTTATTTATATGAGCTAGTTCAGTATCTCCACCGATACCTTTACCAGCTATATCTTTGTATAACTCTGTAAATAGTTTTATCTTTTCTTTTATATTTAATTTTTTAATATTAATCATAAATCTTTCTCTACTTGAACATGTGTTGCCACATATCCTTTTTGTTTAAATAAAGGGACATAACCTGGCCTTGAAAAGATTTCCATTTTTTTACAACCTTGTTCTTTAGCCCATTCAGCCACTTTATCAATTTGATCAAACCATTCTTTGTACCTTTTACCAGTGACGATTTTAGCGTCACAAACTTTATAATTAGGGTATTCTCTAATTTCAGTGACACCCACACATAAAATTTCGTTAGTATCTGTAACAGCCAACCAAAGCTGCATTGTACCTTGTTTACAATGTTCTTTAATATGCTCTTCACTTATAAATCCTCCTGCTCTGATACAAGCTTTGTGTACTAATTCTTTTGCTAAAGGCCATACTTTATCAATCTCCTCTTTACTGAATTGTATCAGATTTGTTTTCATTAACTAAATCGTAAATTCTTTTTAATTTTTTTTGTTGATCATAGAAAAAATCTGCACCAGCTTTTCTCATGCTTTTATAACTTTTAGGATCTCCACCAGATAATATACCTGCACCTAATACTGCATCAGCACGTGATACAAATTCTCCATCAGCTAATTGAGCTAACATAGTATCTTCATCCTTGTTACCGTTGCCTGCGCCATCTTCAACATAACCTTCTGCTCTTACATAGTTATTATAATCGTTCTCATCATGATCAGTTTTTGATGGTAGATAATTTACACCACCTTTATTAAATTTTTGTATAGCAGTTGCTAATCCACCTTCATTTGCATAAAACATATCTGATCTTAATGTTTCATCCATAGTAGGTCTTGTATTTTCTGCAGGCACAAATGCACCTTCTAATTTACCAGATTGTTCTGCATATGCTTTATCATAATCTTCTTTTCTGTAACCATCTAATTGTCCATCACCTTCATCTTCGCTTGCTAGTAAAGGAATTATACTTGATGCTAAGAATGCAGATTGAAGAGGATTGTCTTTTACTTTAGTTAATAGATTTGATGCTATTCCTTTTTTTGCACCTTCTGCTCCTGCTCCAACTACTGCTTCAGATAGTGGTGAACTTTTTGCAATTTGTTCTACTACTTCTGGTTTCATAAATTGTTTACCATAAAGATCTGATCCTGGTATTGTTTTTAATCCTTGAGTAGCACCATAAGTTTGAGAACCACCTAATCCTATACTTGATAAAGGTGCTTTACCTGCAAACATTTGTCCCAATGATGAAGTTGGAGCCATAGTCCCAAGAGCGTAGGCTCCTCCACCAATTAAAGCTGCACTTTGAAGTGCTTTCTTAGTTGATTTTCCTCGAAGTTTTTGTACGCCAAATGTGGCTAATGCTAGTGTAAATGGGTCCATAGTCTAATTAATTAATTATAGACAATATTACCATTTTAGTCGCTTGGTTTCAACTCATCAGCAAACCGTCCTTCATACTGATGCTCACCTATATGTACAATAGTATCACCAATATAGGCATAACATTTGCCACCTATATCCTTCCATAGCTTACAGAAAGAGAAGTCCTCTCCTAGGTAAGTCTTGGTCTCAGGGTCGTGAATCGTGTCAAAAAAATTCCACATATTTGGCTTATTAATATATTCCCCATTAATAACGGTCTTTTGTACGATAGCTTTTTCTGGATAAGCTTTAATCATTTTATCTATAACTGATCTTTTAATTAACATGCATCCCGTTGGACTATGGGTTACTTCCATAACCCCCTTATCTAACTTTATATCCTTATCATCCTCTACTCTAATAGGATAAGTATTAAAGGATTTTTTAAGATCATTCATTGTTTTAATTTTATTATTCTTAATATTATCCATTGCTTTATCCCACATCATTGTTTTAAGGGGATAAGGAATTGATATAATATCTTTATCTTTTTCAATCATTTTAATAATAGATTCTGCATGAAAATAAATATCTGAATCAATAAATAACATGTGAGTAAAATTAGATTCAATAAATCCTGACACACATAAATTTCTTCCTTGAGTTACTAAAGAAGACTTCATTAATTGAAATGTAATTTGTATATTTTTTTTAAAGGTTAGTTTTTGTAATTCTAATAATGCTTGAGTGTAATGAATTGAACACTCACTATGTACAGGAGTTGCTACAAAAATAGAGTAGGGTTTTGTATCACCACTTGTATTATTTTTCCATAAAGGGGTGATTGATTTGTCAAATGGTTTTGAGTCTATTTTTAATTCTTTTAAAGTTTGGTAAGTATCTTTATTTATTGTTTCTTTCACTAATGGCTCCTTTCAAAAAGCTTGTCCATTCCATTCCTTTTTTCTTCCAACTATAAAATCTTTTATAAAACTTTTGTTGTTCTTCTAAATGATCTTGTATAAAATCTTCATGTAGATAACTTGCTGCAACTTCAATAGCATTGCCAGTAGCTATGGCCATACTCTCATAATTATTAGAGTAATTTACATATACAGGCCACTCAGCACATGTTTCGTATAACGCTCCAAAGTTATTGGTAATAACATGAACTCCAGAAGCTAATGCTTCTAAAGCTGAAGCACATGAAGTTTCTTCAAATATAGATGGGTATACAAACATATCATAGCTAGGCATTACCTCTCTTATATATTCATTAGGCTTATAACCAATATAATTTACATTAGATAATTTTTCTGCTTGTTCATATAAAGGTTTAAATTGTTCGTCATTTTGTTTTTTAAATTCATCTCCATAGACTTGAGTAGAACTGTATACATCTAATATAATATTAGGGTTTTTTATTTCTTGCATTGCACGAAGAACAATATTTAATCCTCTCCAAGGTGTGCAGTGATGTATAATTTTTATTGGGTCACCCTTTTTGTATATTTTTCTTTTAGGAAATTTTTCAATACCATTTTTAATAACAATACATTTTTCAGTTGGCACATCAAAAAAGTACCTAAATTTTTCATAGTTCCAATGACTATTAAATACATACCAATCATATTCATTGTGTCTTGATTTATCACTAAAGAATTTTTGTAAGTTAGGTTGATCCCAAGAATTTTTTTGCCAAAGAATATTTAATTTATTCGGATCAATCGGAACCTTACCTGGTATAGATGTACATATTTGAACTTTATCTAAAATATCTTTAGAGACATGCTTATGAAGCATCTCCATTTGGATTTCGGTTGCGCCTCGAGGTTGCATTATTTTTTTGTGGCAGCTCCCATAGTAACTTTAGTAACTTTAATTTCGAGGTCTTGTCTAAAATCATCCACAGTAGTGTCAGTATTGGGATCAGCAACATCAGCATTAAAATCATCTTTACTAGCATAAACTTTACCAGTCCTTTTGTGTTTAATAATTTCTTTTGCTTCTGCTGGTATTTTAATTATATCACTCATTTCTGTCTCCGTCCTTGTCTATTGTATTTTTTATTATTTTGCAACTTTTTTTTCTTATTAGGACTTTTAGAATGTCTTCTAGGTCTTTTCCTAGGCTTATCTCTTTCAACAAAGTCTTTAAATTTCCTAGCCATTTTCCTGTGATCTATCTATCAAAGCATAACTAATAGATCCTGTAATTTCATTTGCTGTATCGGCTTGAATTTTAAGAATATCATCTGCTTCCATATTTAAACTAGATTTTATAAAATTATCAAAACCTGCTGATAAAGTTTGGTGAGCAATGTCTACATCAGATCCTCCAGATTTTTGTAAAAATACATCTACAGCAATACTTCCTCCAGCTTTATGACTTATTTGTAAGGACTTACCAATAATAGTTGCATCTGCTGGACAGGTTAAAATAGTAGTCACATTAGTTGTAGTTAAATCAAATGTTTCGCTTTTATATCTTATTGTCATTGCATAAAGTAATTAAACGAATCTTGTTCGTTTTTCAAGTCTTGTTGATAAGAAGTATTTAGTTGGTTTTCAACAGTAGCCAGTGCTTGGTTAATTTGTCTAAATCCTTCTTCAGTATATTCTTTAGGAGGTTCAGGTACATATACGTTAATCTTAGCCATTATCTTCTACCATCTGGGTTAACATCTGCTCTAAATGTACCAAATCTCCAAGTCTCATCTACTGCGGTGTTTTGTATTTTAATATTTGCAAGTCTTCCTCTAGCTCTAGTATCAATTTTTTCTGTTGAAGAATTTATAGTAAAAGGACCAAGTTGTGAAGATGCTCCTGAATCAATTGGAAAATTTTTTAAGAAAATTGTAACAATTGCATTACCTTGAAGATTTTTAAAATCAGGTAAGAATCTACTTAGTCTTAACATATATTGACCATCACCTTCTATAGGTAAATCAAAATCTCCTGATTGTATATATGCTGATATAGCTGTCTCTGTTCCATCCAAAGCTATTTCATTATTACCTACTTCATGAGCATAGTAAGTAGTTGAACCAAAAGTATTTGTTGCTCCACTTATATTTGAAATTGTTGGTATAGCAGTAGAATCATATTCTGTTGCGTAAGGTACATCATATGTACTTGCATCTGCGTAAGAACTTCTAGCAAGTGTCATTGTAGACCAAGTATTTTCTACATAATTATAAACTACAGCTCTGTTATTTTGTACTGCAGGGCTTCCTGCAGGGGTACCTGCTGGATAGAACCACACAATCTCATTAAATAAAGAGTTGTGTGAACCATATATAATTTCATTAGATGAATAGTTTATTCCCACATTTGATCCGGTGGTCGTGAATACAAAGTCTTCGACAAGTGATGGAAGTAATTTAACGGTACCATCAAATACAAAGAAACCTCCACCTGCTCCCATCCAAAATACTTTACCATCTGCATATACAGTTGCGTGTTGTCCAATACATCCACAGTTAGAACCTACTTGTCTGATTGAGAAAGTAAATGGTGGTCCTACAAATTGCATAGTGTATGCTGCTTGATCTGTTAGAATTAAATTATAGTCTTTACCAGATACGGCTGCTACGATTTTATTACCTGTATCCAATCTAAATGTTCCAGCAGTATTTACTGAAGTCGGTTCATAAACACTATAATTTTCTTGATCACTAAATCTAATAAACATAGGGTCTTGTGTTGTAGTATCCCCTATAGTTGTTTCAGTCCCAAAGTGAACTACGTGTCTATCTCTATCTGAAGTGATTGTTAATCTTGTTGCTGTTGGAGCACCAGACATAATAACCGCTCGTTGTTCCAATGGATTTGATACACCAGGGTTCCATACAAATGTTTTACCATCTTTAATAGTTGCTATTAATTGTTCTCCAAAGTTATCAAGTGACCATGATCCAGGATCAAGAATCAAAGAAGAAGTAGTTGTTCCAGAACCCCAAGTTAATCTACTCCAAGTTCCTGTACCCCAACCATAACCATATGTTTGAATTGTAGGACCAATTTCTTCATAAGGATTAATACTTGCAGATCCTGCTGTAGTCATTCCTGTACCAGATTCATTTGTTACCATTTGAATTGTAAAACTATCTGCATCTGGTGTAGTTAAAATTTCAAAAGTATAATCTTCAAAATCGGCTACTGTAAAACCTGTTGCACCTCCTCCAGGTAAAGTGACTGAAGTAAATGTTATGTATTCCCCTATGTCTAATGCGTGACTTGTTTTATTTACAGTCACAGTGTTTGATCCATTTGTAGATGTAAAAGTTGCACCTGTTATAGCTGTTGCTAAAGGTGTTACATCATAAAATTTATCTTCATAATAAATATATAAAGCTTTAGAAGTACCAAGTGCAGCATATCTTCTACCTTCTAAATCTGTCCAAGTGTGTTGTGCACGAGTGGGTCCTGCAATTGTTTCTTGACCAATAGCTGTATAACCACCTATTTTTTCTGGTTGGCCATATCTAAATCTAACAAAATCTCCATCAATCCATTGTCCTTCTGCTCCTGATGGGGTATCTGCTTTATTTATTCCTGGTCGAATAGTTACGTTTGTTAAAGGCATAAGCCATTTTACATCATTTTAGAGCTTCATCCAAGTCGCAGGGGAAGGTATATTATGTTCAGATTTAATACCTTCTTTCATTGTTAACATAATATCGCCTGATATAGATAACCTTGGTATATCTTTAGTATTCTTTCCAGTTTCATGAAACATCATAGATGGAAATATAATTACATTACCTGTTTCTGCAGGATACTCAGCTTTACCATAATTAGTATTATCCCACTCTGTAAAGTATGGATCTCTCTTTGGAATATTTAACCCTACCTTATGTGCATCATCATCAAGCAAAAATAAATTACCTTGTTCATGAGCTTGTGGATAATAGACAAAACTAAAATGACTACTCATATGTCTATGATAAGAAATAAATTGTTCTTTAACAGATAAAGTTGCCCAAGACTTTGTTATATATATTTCAAACAAATCTAAATTATATTTTTGTGCAGATAAACAACCTTGTATTACTTTAGATAGTTCAGTGTATAATTCTTTAAATCTTTTATCTTTGTGTAAATTATCATCAATAGATTGTAATTCTTTTGGCTTTACATCCGTGGTCCGTGAATATTGAGAATTGGTTGGTGTAATATCTCTTAGTATTATAGGTACAATTTTTTTATTAATATCTTCAAAGTTTTCTAATTTAGTTATATAAATAGGGTAACCAAACCATTTAGATATATTAGCCATTAAGTTTACCTTGGTAATCAAACCAAATATAACTATTTAGTTTAGATAATAATTTTTCCATATCATTATCCTTTACCACATATACAAGTGTTTCTGTACAAAAATCTTTGATAGCTTCGTATCGATGATGACCATCAATTAATACACCATTATTAACCACTAATGGACATAACAAACCATTTAGTTTTATATCAATTTCTAGTTGGTCTATAAGTTCTTGATTATTATTAGATTGATTAGGTGTAATATCTTTTAATTTATATCTATGAAGTATTGAATTAAATATAATTTTTTGTGGTTTTAAAAACAATTATTGTACTCTAAGGAATCTATACTTAACTTCTCCAGCACCACCATTAGCACCAAACGTAGATGCAGGACTAGCCGATACTTGAGAAGCTCCACCACCGCCACCAGATCCTCTTGTACCTGCAGATCCTGCTGTACCTGACCCTGAAGATGAACCTCCTGCCCCACCTGCAATATTACCATCATATGAGGTTGCACCATTAGATCCACCAATTCTACAGTTATCTCCACCACAGTTTCCATTATTACCACCTGTTGCACCATTACCAGACTGATTGAAAGAACCTATAGGCCCCGATGTATTTGTTGTTACTGATTTTGTTACTCCATCACTATCTCTAAAATTTCCTGATGTTATGGGTGTTGCTTGTACTGTTGCAGCGCCTGGACTCCCAGCAATATTAGTTCTTAGTGGTCCTTGAACACCACCTCCAGTATACGATGCTGCACCTCCTCCTGTTAACTCAAAAAGACCCCCACTGGTTGAACCGGATAATGTAGTGCTTCCTCCTGAAGAACCTCCGCCACCACCTGTAAACGAACTTCCACTGTTAGCAGCACCCCCAGCTGAACCTATTGAATAAGATATTGTCTCTCCTTCTGTTACAGAATAAATTTGATCAGATACATAAGCACCAGATCCACCACCTGCTCCAGCAGATTCACCACCTGCTTTATCATAATCTGCACCTCTAGCTCCACCACCTCCTCCTCCAGCTCCTGCTTGAA